>MDTC01194741.1_pt1 | contig 13840 bp, 10 predicted proteins | sample 811181 | NCBI WGS metagenome assembly MDTC01 (sample SAMN05326644, study PRJNA326480) | marine metagenome | isolation source: seawater | place: Pacific Ocean: North | collected 2011
AATATAATTTGCGGAGGAAGAGGGATTCGAACCCCCGGAGGTGTGACCCTCAACAGTTTTCAAGACTGCCGCATTCGACCACTCTGCCATTCCTCCAATTATGCGTGCAAATATATGCTTGTTTTTCTTTGCTTCAAAAAATCTCTTTAAAATATTTATATTATATTCAACAAAACTCTATTTATATGAAATTACAAAGTCTCTTTTATATTATATATTTTATCATTATTTCTATATTTTTTAGTGATTCAATCATTCCAAATTATGAAAAATTTTCTTCTGCAGAGGGTGCTTTAAATTATAGAATACTATATCCAAATAATTTTGATAGTTCGAATAAATATCCACTACATATTTTTCTTCATGGAATTGGAGAAAGAGGTAGTGATAATGAATTGCAATTAACCTACGTGGATAAAGTTTTTCTAAACCAAAAAAATTATGAAAATTATCCTGCTATCGTTGTATTTCCACAATCACCTTTAAACGACAATTGGTCCTCTAGAATTTTAACAGGAAATATAAAAAGTCAAGTTTTTCCTGAAAATGAAAGACCAACTAATTCTCTTAAATTGGTTATGAAATTAATGGATTCTCTTGTGAATGAAACTTATGTAAACAATAATAAAGTTTATTTAAGTGGTCTTTCTAATGGTGCGATGGGATCATTTGAACTACTAAAACATAGGCCTAATATGTTTGCTTCAGCAGTATTAATATGTGGTGGAGGTAACCCTTTATGGGCTAAAGAATTTGCTAAATCTACACCTGTGTGGATTGCTCATGGTTCAAAAGACAAGGTAGTTCATCCCGAATTTTCTTTAAAAATGGCAGAAGCAATTATTAGAGAAGGGGGGAGCCCAAAATTAACTTTATACGAAAATGTTTATCACGATAGTTGGAACAACGTTTTTGATGATCCTGGATTTTTAAAATGGATATACTCACACTCTAGAAATTAACATAATCAGATATTTCAAGACCATATCCAATCATCCCAACCCTTTTTGTTTCTTTTGTGTTTGTGATTAGTTTAAGATTAGTAATATCCAAGTCATGCAAAATTTGAGCTCCAATACCAAAATCTCTATCATCCATATTTAATATAGGTGCTTTCGCAACTTTATTTTCGATTTGCTTCTTTTTTAGGATTTTTAATCTTTTGAGAGTATCAATTGACTTTAATTCAGGACTTATAAAAATCATAGCACCCGAATTATTTTCTTCTAGAATATCAAACATTTTAGTTAACGAATCTTCAGTGTTAGAAGTTAAGGTTCCAAGTATGTCATTACTGATTGATTTTGAATTTATTCTTGTTAATACAGGATCACCTTTTTCCCAATTACCTTTAGTCAATGCAATATGAATATTATTATTAGTAGTTTGTTTATATGCTCTTAATCTAAATTTGCCAAATCTTGTATTAATCTCAAAATCTTCTTGTTTATCGATAAGGGAATCATGCTTCATCCTATAAGCAACCAAATCTTCAATTGAAATTATTTTAAGATTAAATTTTTTAGCAACTTTAATCAAATCGGGTACTCTTGCCATAGAACCGTCTTCATTCATAATTTCTACAATTACACCTGCTGGTTTTAATCCTGCAAGTCTTGGTAAATCTATAGCAGCTTCAGTATGCCCAGTTCTTCTTAATACACCTCCATTTTTAGCTATAAGAGGAAATACATGACCAGGTTTAGAAAATTGTTTTGGCTTAGTGTTTTTATCGATTAAAGCTTTAATAGTAGCAGCTCTATCAGAAACAGATATACCTGTAGTTACACCGTTTCCCTTTAAATCAATTGAGACTGTAAATGCTGTATCTTGAGGGTCGGTGTTTGTGCCAACCATTAAATTTAAACCTAATCTCTTAGAGATATTTTCTGTAATTGGAGCGCAAATCAAACCTCTTCCATGGGTTGCCATAAAATTGACTATTTCAGGTGTTACTAATTCTGCGGCAGCAAGAAAATCACCTTCATTTTCTCTGTTTTTATCATCAACAACAATAACAATCTTGCCATCTCTGATGTCGTTTATTGCAGATTCAATCGTATTAAGTTTAAACTTATCTTCTGACATTTTTTTCTATTTTTTTGTAAAGTCTTAATATTTTATCCCCAAAATTAAAAACACTTCTATCATTTGTTGCTCTATATGTCAAATATATACTAAATGGAAGCATAATTAAAGTAGAGAGCCAGCTAGCTAAAATTGGATTAATACTACTGTCTTCAGCCAGATTTTTCGAGAAAATGCCTAAGAAGTGATAGACTAAAAATAATAGTATAGAAATAACCAACGGTAATCCATAACCACCTTTTCTTATAATTGTACCTAGAGGAGCTCCAATAAAAAATAAAATTATACAAGCAAAACCTAAAGCAAATTTATCATGTAGGGTCATTACATGTTTATTTAAATTTTGTTCTCGATATGATTGTATTGTTTTATTTGATTTTACTATGCTTATAGTGCTTTTTACAGAACTAATGGCTAAATCATAAAGCTGCTTTTGTTTTTTTGGTTGAAACAGATTTAAAAAGCTTTCATTTTCATAATCTACTTTGTCACTTGGATTTAAATTATAATCAATAGTTTTAAAATTAGACCTATTGAACATTTTTGAACTTATCACTTTCATATCATCATCTTTTTTTCTAGTAAGAGAGTCAATTGCATAACTAAGTTCGCTTACTTTCATCATCGAGTGTTTATTAACGTCTTCTTCTTGATTAAAATCAACTTCATTTAATGAGGCAATATCTATATTTATTAAATATTCCTTAAAGTAGCTTTTTACAAAGGGTTTTTTGATTTTTTTTGAATAATCTTCAGACATAACTTCATCATAATAATTCCCGTCATAAAGTTTTAATTGAAGAATATCAGAATTTTCTTCACTAATAATTTCACCATTTTTTGATTTGATAACTGTGTAATTGCCAGGTTTATTCTTCTTCTGATGTATAATTACTTTATCAAGTAATTTGTTTTCATTTCCGTATTTGTCTTCAACCTTTATATTATAGTCACCAATCTGACTAAATTGACCTTCTGCAATTGCCATTGAAGGCTTAACCTTCGAAATATTTTTTCTAAGGTTATGAAAATTATATTCGGCAACAGGAGCAACATTGTTAGAAAAAAAGAAGGTTAAAACACCTAATAAAAATGTGAAGAATATTAAACTCTTCATTGATCTTTGTAGAGATATACCACTTGCTTTCATAGCCGCAAACTCATAATTTTCGGAAAGGCTTCCAAAAACCATGATACTTGACAAAAGAATTGTCAAAGGCAAAACCAATATTACTAATCTTGGAGTTACATTTATTAAAAACTTAAAGATAATATCAAGTTCTAAGTCTTTCCCTGCCAATTCAGAAATATATAGCCAAACTGATTGTAGTAAGAATATTAGCATTAAAATACAAAATGTACTTGCTAAAGTCTTTAAATAAGATTTAAATATGTAGAGATCAAGAATTTTCAATAAGACTAATCTAAAATATTCATATAAAAGTCCTTAAATTTTTCTTCATCAAAAACAAACAAATTTTTATCAAGAGGTAAATTAAATTCAAAGTCAACGATTGAAATAGTAGTAACTGTTTCGTTTTTTCCTGTTTCAATGACTTCGTATATCTGATTAAATTCAGTATCAATTCCTAATAAAATATATTTGATTTCTGCCTCAGAATCTTTTGGAACTAGCTTTACATATTGAATTTTTTTTCTAAACTGAGTATTTCCAATATATTTAGACTCATCCATTTCAAAATAATAGCCATCCTCATAAAAATAGAGCATTTTATTCGGGGTTATAGTTGTTTCATCTTCAGGGTTTTGACTAGAAATGGTTACTTCTTCATCATCTGGACTAATTGAGTATAATTTGTCACCATCAAATATTCTAGTTACACCTAACATCTCAAACCTCCACTTATCATTCTCTGTAACAAAACTTCCGTTATTTGTTTGATTAATATCTTCTTCAATATTTTTAAGTGTATATGCATAATTTATGTAGATATTCTCATAATTCTTGATATTTTCAGAAACTTTATTGAGTAATAATTCAGCGTCAGAGTTATCTTGAGTATAACCAAATAAAACGTAAAATCCGAAGATTAGTAAAAAGAGTTTTTTCATGCAATTTTTTTTATTCATTTTCTAAGTGTCTATCAAGGGATTGTAGGTCTGTTATTAAAACTTGTCTTGCTTTGCTTCCTTCAAATGGGCCAACAATCCCCGCAGCTTCAAGTTGATCTATTAGTCTTCCAGCCCTATTATAACCCAGCTTAAGTTTTCTTTGTAGTAAAGAGGCTGAGCCTTGTTGTGCAATTACTAATACTTCAGCAGCTTCTCTAAATAACCTATCCCTATCTTCAATATCAATATCAAGATTTGTACCAGATTCCTCGTCTATATATTCAGGTAATAGATGTGCTGTTGGGTAACTTGTTTGTGTCCCAATAAACTCTGTTAAATTTTCAATTTCAGGAGTGTCAACAAAAGCACATTGTATTCTTATCAATTCATTTCCTTGGGTGAAAAGCATATCTCCTCTACCGATAAGTTGATCTGCCCCTGAACCATCAAGTATTGTTCTTGAGTCTATTTTTGAAGTAACTCTGAATGCAATTCTTGCAGGAAAGTTTGCTTTTATTACACCAGTAATAACATTTACAGACGGTCTTTGTGTAGCAATAATTAAATGTATTCCAATGGCTCTGGCTAATTGAGCTAGTCTAGCGATTGGAGTTTCTACTTCTTTTCCTGCTGTCATTATTAAATCAGCAAACTCATCAACTACTAATACGATATATGGTAAAAATTTATGTCCATTTTCTGGATTTAATCTTCTAGATTTAAATTTCTTATTGTATTCAACAATATTTCTACAAGCAGCATTTTTTAATAATTCATATCTATTATCCATTTCAATACATAGGGAGTTAAGAGTATGAATTACCTTTTTGTTATCAGTAATGATTGCTTCTTCAGAATCAGGAAGTTTTGCCAAATAATGTTTTTCAATCTTATTGTATAATGTTAATTCAACTTTTTTAGGGTCTACTAAAACGAACTTAACTTCTGCAGGGTGTTTTTTATAAAGAAGAGAAGTAAGCACTGCATTTAATCCAACCGATTTACCTTGACCTGTAGCTCCAGCCATAAGTAAGTGAGGCATTTTAGCCAAATCAAAAACCAAAGTTTCGTTGTCAATAGTTTTTCCAATAGCAACAGGAAGTTCCATTTCAGATGTTTGAAATTTTTCAGTAGAAATTACAGAGTGCATTGAAACTATGGTTGGGTTTTTGTTTGGGACTTCAATTCCAATTGTTCCTTTACCCGGAATTGGGGCTATAATTCTAATTCCTAATGCTGAAAGTGATAGTGCTATATCATCTTCTAAATTTTTAATTTTAGATATTCTAACTCCAGCATCTGGAATTATTTCATATAAAGTTACTGTTGGTCCAACGGTAGCCTTAATATCAGCTATTGAAATATTATAGTTAGCAAGTGTTTCAACAATTTTATCCTTATTGTCTTCTAGCTCTTCATCATCAATGGTAATGCTTTCAGTGTCATATTGTTTTAAGAGACCTAATTTTGGAAATTCAAAATTACTCAACATTAGTTTGGGGTCTGCTTCTCCAAAATTTTCAACTAACTCTTTTGCTTTGTTTTCTTTTGCAGCTTTTTCTTTTTTAATTTCATTTACCTCGATTTTTATATCACTAGAAGGTTTATCCGTTTCTTTTGGGATATCATTGTCTATAATTACAGGATTTTCTTCTTCTTTTTTATCTGACGCTGGATTTTGAACTGTTATTACTTCATCATCTTTAATATCAGTATCATTTTTCTTTTCAGACTTTTTGAGATTAAAAATTTTCAGATTTTTTATCATTGAAAATGAATTTAATACATCATTAACACCAATTTTTAACCTAAATGTTAAATAGATTAAAAACATGAAAATAAGAAGGAAAGTTACTCCAACATTACTTACATATACGTCTAACAAACTAACGATTTCATAACCTATAATACCCGAATAAATACCTCCATAATTTATCAATCCAAAAAAGATTGAGAAGAAAAACATTAGATAAAATCCCCACAACCAATTATGTGTTAAGTTTCTTTTCTTTAAATCAAGTAAAACATGTAAAGCACTTAGTAAAATTAGAAGTGCAAATATTATTGAGCTTACGCCAAAACCTTTATAAATAAATAAATCACTTATTATTGCGCCTATTTTTCCAAGAGAATTTGAGTTTGTTGTAGATTGGTCTAAAAAGTTAGATAAATTGCTTTGATCAATCTCTCCTGTAAAGAAATATGAAAAAAATGAAGTCAAGAGAAATAAAGAAATAATTATTAGTGTACTTCCTATGAACAATCTTTTAGCACTTGATAGTTCTTTCTTTTTTTTATTTTTTGAGAATGAAAAACTTTGCTTCATTAATCTTTATTGAATTATTCTATGCAATTTAGTAATCATTTGCCCAAGAATAAATTTTTTAATTAAATTTTATGACTTGCCAGCATCTTGATTTTTATCATAAATGCTGCATATATCAATGTAGTTACTGGGCTAAGCCAGTTAAAAATTGCATATATAAAATAATCCGTGACTGAAACTCCTAGTACTCCATAATGATATGCGCCACAAGTATTCCATGGAATTAATGCAGATGTTACTGTTCCGGTATCTTCAAGAGTTCTACTAAGATTTTCAGGTGATAATTTTTTTTCTTCATAAGCATCCTTGAACATTTTTCCAGGAATTACAATTGCTAGATATTGATCTGAGGCAACAATATTAATCCCAAGACAACTTGCTGCAGTACTTGCAAAAAGTCCAAATGTAGTTTTCGCTTTACTTAAAAGGTAGTCAGTGATTTTCTTTAATGCACCAATTCCATCCATTGACCCTCCAAAAACCATTGCACTTATTGTAAGATAAATAGTCCATAACATACCTTTCATACCACCAGAGTTATATAATCTTTCAATTCTTATATTTTCTGTCGGAATGCTTGTGTCTGTAAAAACAGATAAAATTACAGATGAGGTTTTGGATGGGTCTATACTTTCTAAAATGTTATTTTGAAAAACTATTGAGAATATAATTGCTCCAATGATTCCGAAACTTAAAGCAATAATTGGACGAACTTTTAAAAAAGCCAATAAGATTACTAATGCTGGAACCAAGAATAAAACAGGGGATATATAAAAATCATTTATAATAGTTTCGGAAAGATTATTAATCTCACTCATTTCACCTACTGAGTTGATTTGAAGATTAAAACTTAATAAAATAAAAACAATCAAAGTAACAATATATGTTGGAACTGTTGTATATGTCATGTATCTAATATGTGAGTAAAGATCTGTGCCTGCCATAGCTGGAGCTAGATTTGTTGTATCACTTAGCGGAGACATTTTATCTCCAAAATATGCTCCAGAAATAACGGCTCCTGCTGTCATACCAGCAGGAATATTAAAAGCAATTCCAACAGCAACTAAAGCAATTCCAACCGTTGCAGATGTTGTGTATGAACTTCCAGTTGTTAAAGAAACAAGAGTTGAAACTATTAGTGTTAGGGGTAAAAATATACTCGGATCTACCATGTTTAAACCATAATAAACCATCGCTGGAATGATTCCACTTACTTTCCATGTACCAGCAAGTGCCCCAACTAAAAGAAGAATTACAATAGGGATGCTTATACTCTTAATACTTGAAAATATTCTCTCAATAACAAATGATACCTTAATCTTTTCTGAAAGCCCAATGATTGTAGCAATTATCGATGTGGAGATTAAAATATAATGATAAGTAAATTCACCTAACCAATCATTATTCTCAAAAAAGATAATGTTGTAGAATAATAAAGATATCAATATCGTAATTGGTATGAGTGATTTAATCAAGCTTATTTTTGAGGAGTTTGTTTCCATTTAGAGAAGCTTAAATTCTTTAAGGCATTCTCTAATTGCTAGATAAGTTCTTTCTATGTCTTGGTCTAATCCTACAGAAAATCTTATTAAGCCTTCACTTAACCCCATCTGTTCTTGCTCAGATTCAGAAATTTCTGAAGATGTTGAAGACCCTGGAGCACAAAATAAAGTTTTATAAAAACCAAGACTTACAGCTAGGTATCCGATATTTTTGTCTTGTAATTTTTCCATTAATTTATTTGCTTTCTCAAGACTTCCAACATCAATCGTAACCATACCACCATAACCATATTCTTCATTCATCATTTTAGTAAACACTTCATGTGATGGGTGTGATTTTAATCCTGGATAAACCGTTTTAATTCCATCTTTTTCAAAAGCATTTGCCAAATACATTGCATTTTCACTATGTTTTTTTATTCTTATGTGAAGAGTCCTCATGTTTTTTAGAACAGAGGCAGCTCTTAAGCTATCCATTGTGGCTCCCATTAACATAAAAGCTCCATCGTTAACATCTCTTAGTGAATGAATAAATTCTGTGCTACTGCATACAACACCAGCAATCGTATCACTTGTTCCGTTTATAAATTTTGTTAAACTGTGTATAACAACATCAGCCCCAAAATTTGCAGGAGAAATTGATAAAGGTGTAAATGTGTTGTCAACAATCAGTTTAATATTGTTATTCTTTGCAACTTTTGAAATTGTTTCTAAATCAGCTATCTCTAAAAGAGGATTTGAAGAAACCTCACAATAAATAATTTTTGTGTTAGGTTTTATCGATTTTTTTATGGCTTCTATAGAAGTGATATCTACAAAATTAGTCTCAATACCTAATTGTGGAGTGAAATTTTTTAAAAATGCATAGGTTCCACCATAAACCGTTCGGCTTGATATAACATGATCTCCTGATTTGCAAAACTGTAAAATTGTTGAGGTTATAGCTCCCATTCCAGATGAAAACACATTTGCAGCCTCAGTTCCTTCCATAGCTGCACATGCATCTTCCAAGTATAAATTACTCGGGGATGAATTTCTTGAATATAAATAACAACCTTCTGTATTTCCCTCAAATGTTTCACTCATTGAATTAGCTGAAAGAAAAGTGTATGTTGATGAGTCTGATATTGAAGGGTTTACACCTCCAAATTCCCCAAAAAATTGTAAGTCTTGTATTTTATTAGCAGGTTTAGATTTCATTGAAGTATAAAGTAGATTTGGTTTGAATAAAGCACTAATTTACCAAAATCAATTTTAATAGTTTAAAAATTATTTTAACATTTAAATATTTGTATTTTTGAAACCTAAATTTATGAACTATGAGCACATTTGATGTAATCGTTATCGGTTCAGGACCAGGAGGATATGTTGCTGCAATTAGAGCTGCACAATTGGGTATGAAAACTGCGTTGATTGAAAAATATTCAAAAATGGGAGGAACTTGTTTAAATGTTGGTTGTATACCAAGTAAGTCATTACTTGATTCATCTCATCATTACGAGAATGCTCTGCACAATTTTGCAAATCATGGTATTGTGGTTGAAGGAGATATTAAGCTCGATTTAGAACAAATGATGTCTAGAAAATCTTCAGTTGTTGAGCAAACAACAAAAGGTTTAGAATATTTAATGGATAAAAATAAGGTTACCGTTTTTAATGGTTTAGGTTCATTTGTGAATTCAAATACAATTCAGATAAAATCAGAGGTTAAAACAGAAACTATTGAGGGTAAGCATATAATTATAGCTACTGGTAGTAAGCCTACAAAACTTCCGTTTGCAGATTTTGATGGTGAAAGAATTATTTCATCTACTGAGGCATTAAAACTTAAAGAGGTCCCAAAACATTTAGTTATAGTTGGGGGAGGTGTAATTGGCCTTGAACTTGGTCAGGTTTATAGTAGACTTGGTGCTAAGGTTACGGTCATTGAATATCAAGATAGAATTATACCTAATATGGATGCAAGTCTTTCAAAAGAACTTACTAAAGTTTTTAAAAAGAGCGGTGTTAAGATAAATACTTCACACAAGGTCACTTCTATTGAGCGAAATGGTGAATCAGTGATTGTTTCAGCTGAAAATAAAAAGGGAGAAATCGTAAAATTTGAAGGAGATTATTGTTTGATTTCTATTGGTAGAAGTGCTTATACTGATGGTCTTAATTTAGATAATGCGGGACTTTTATCAGATAAATATGGAAGAATAGAAGTAGATAAAAACCTCAAAACAAATGTTTCTAATATTTATGCAATTGGGGATGTGGTAAAAGGGGTTATGTTGGCTCATAAAGCTGAGGAAGAAGGTGTTTATGTAGCTGAATTTATAAGCGGTCAAAGACCTCATATCGATTATAACCTAATACCAGGTGTTGTATATACTTGGCCTGAAGTAGCTTCAGTAGGTAAAACAGAAGAAGATTTAAAAGATGCTAATAAAAATTATAAAGTCGGCCAGTTTCCAATGAGAGCATTAGGAAGAAGCAGGGCAAGTTCTGATTTAGACGGTTTTGTAAAAATTCTTGCTGATTCTCAATCAGATGAAATATTAGGAATTCATATGATTGGTGCTAGATGCGCTGATCTTATTTCTGAGGCTGTTGTTGCGATGGAGTATAAAGCTACAGCTGAAGATATTGCAAGAATTTCTCATGCACATCCTACTTTTTCAGAAGCAATTAAAGAGGCTGCAATGGCTGCAACAGAAAATAGAGCTATTCATATATAAAATTTTATATATTCATTTCTATATATTTGTTTTAAACAAATTAAATGCAATTAGAGTTTGAATCTTATCTAAAAGATAAATTTCCCTATTTACTAACGGAAAGTAGTGTTCTTTGCTGTTCTGGTGGTGTCGACAGTGTAGTGTTATTTCACCTGATGCTTTCAGTTTCAAAAAATTTTGTGGTTGCTCATTGTAATTTTAATCTAAGAGATAATGAGAGTTTTGGTGATTTGGAATTTGTAAAAGATTTATGTGAAAAAAATTCAATTAAATTTTATTATAAATCATTTAATACTAAAAAAATTCAAAATACTTCAAATAAATCCATACAGATGGTTGCCAGAGATTTGAGATATGATTTTTTCGAAAATCTTTCAGTGAAATTAAATATTAATCACATATTGACAGCGCATCACCTAAATGATAGTTTAGAAAGCTTTATCATAAATATTTCCAGAGGTTCTGGTCTTGATGGTTTGACAGGGATTCCTGGGCTAAACAAAAAGATTAAAAGACCCTTAATTGAGTTTGAAAAAGTCAATATTATTAATTATGCAAAATCTAATAACTTAAAATGGAGAGAGGATTCCTCAAATAAATCTAATTCTTATTTGAGAAATAAAATTAGAAATAAGATAATCCCAGAATTAGAAAAATTAGATGGAAATTTTTTAAAAAACTTTAAAAAAAGTATTTCATATTTAAAAATTTCTAATTCTGTGATTCATGAAAAAATCGATGAATTAAAGACAGAATTAATAGACTATAATAGAAATGAAATTAGAATCAAAATTTCAAATTTTGATAAAGTAAATAAAGAGGCTTTCCTATATTATTTTTTAAGAGATTTTGGTTTTACTGACTGGGATACAATATTTAATTTATCTGATTCTGAGTCTGGAAAAAAAATATTAAGTGAATCTCATATTTTGTGTAAGAGTAAAGAATTTTTAATATTAAGACCGATTCATGAAATTAAAAAAATTAATCAAATTATAGTCGATGATTCTAGCATTGTTGAAATCAATAATGGTAAGCATGTCAAGTTCACAATCACTAATGAAATTTTAAGGAATAATAACAATATCATTACGATAGATAGAGATAAATTAAAATTTCCTCTGTTATTAAGAAATTTAAACAAGGGAGATTCTTTTCAGCCTTTTGGCATGAAAGGAAGTAAAAAAGTCAGTAAATATTTGAAAGACAAAAACATTAGTCAAATTGATAAGGGTTCAGTTATTGTTTTGGTTAACGGAGATGATAATATTATATGGATTGTAGGTATGAGATTGGATAATAGATTTTGTGTGTCTGAAAATTCTCAAAAATTATTAAATATTGAGTATTATTAATAAAATTAGATACAAGTTAAAAAATATAGGTCCTGCTTCTGTAATAGCAGCAGCTTTTATAGGTCCTGGAACTATAACCATGTGTTCTGTTGCTGGAGCTAAGTTTGGGTATAGTCTTATTTGGGCTCTTTTTATTTCAATACTTCTCACACTTTTTATTCAGTTGATGGCAATCAGGATAGGGATTAATACTAAAAAATCTTTATCTGTATTGATAAGGGAGCAGTTTGAAAATAAAATTCTAAAATACGTTTCTATCTTATTAGTTATTTCTGCAATTTTTATAGGAAATACTGCTTATGAGGCTGGTAATATTAGTGGTGCAGTTATGGGTGCAGAATTATTATTTAATAAAAAATTAGTTTATAATAATGTGAATATTTTTAGTGTCTGCTGCGGATTTTTAGCATTCTTGTTAATTGCTTTTGGAAATAACAGAAGTTTAGAAAAAGTACTAATTTTCCTTGTGCTAATAATGAGTTTTTCTTTTGTTTTCACAGTTTTTATTGTTGGGATAGATCTTCAATCTTTATTTTCATTTTCAAATTTTTTTCATTTTCCATCTGAAAGTATTTTAATAGTTGCGGGCTTAATTGGTACGACAGTTGTCCCTTATAATATTTTTTTACATGTGGCTTTAGTTAATAGTAAATGGAAAAATGTAAATGATATAAATACTGCTAATTTTGATGCAATTATTTCCATTTCTATTGGTGGTCTAATTTCATTATGTATTTTATTAACAGCAGCAGGATTAAATAAGTCAGATATTTTAAACGCCGTAGATCTTGCAAACAGTTTAGAGCCACTTTACGGTAATTTCTCCAAACTTATTATTGCATTAGGTTTGTTTTCTGCAGGATTAACAAGTTCAATAACTGCGCCTTTAGCTGCAGCATATGTTTTATGCGGGTGTTTAGGATTTGAATCTGATAGAAAATCTGTTTTTTTTAGATTTATATCTATAATAGTTTTAGTAATTGGGGTTATTTCATCTTCTTTAGGAATAAGTTCCATTGAAATTATAAAGTTTGCTCAGATAACTAATGGTATTTTACTCCCTTTAATTGTGATATTTCTCATGATTTTAGCCAATAATAGTAAACTTTTAAAAAATCAAATAAACAGCATTGTTCAAAACCTGATAGGTGTTTTAGTAATTGGTTTCTGTTTATTGCTATGTGTAAGAAGTGTAATTAAAGTGTTTTTTTAAATAATGAAAGTAAGTTTAAATGCTGATTTAGGAGAAGGTCTAAACATCGAGAGTAAAATAATGCCATATTTGACTTCATGTAGTGTCGCTTGTGGGGGTCATGTAGGTGATTTTAATTCTATGACTGAGGTAGTTCATATAGCTAAAAAACATAAAATCGAAATAGGAGCTCACCCATCTTATCCAGATAAAGTAGGTTTCGGCAGAAAAATTATTAATATTTCTAATACAGATTTAAAAAAATCTATTATAAATCAGGTGAATTCACTTAAAAATATTATAAATGAAAATGATTGTAATTTAAACCATATCAAGACTCACGGTGCATTATATAATTTAAGTTCCAAAGATTATGATTTAGCAATGTTTATGATTCAAATAATGAAAGAAAATTTTGATGACATTTTTTTTTATGTACCTGCTGGAACTTTAATTTCTGAATTAGCAGTTAAAAATGATTTAAAAATTAAAAAAGAGGTGTTTTTAGACAGAAACTATAATGCTGATAATACATTGGTTTCTAGAAATAAATCGAACGCACTTATTAATTCTCCAGAACT
>MDTC01149391.1_pt1 | contig 13839 bp, 13 predicted proteins | sample 811181 | NCBI WGS metagenome assembly MDTC01 (sample SAMN05326644, study PRJNA326480) | marine metagenome | isolation source: seawater | place: Pacific Ocean: North | collected 2011
GTCAGATGCAGTAATTTTCTCGACCGGCTCATCAGAAGATATTATTAGTGAAATTTTTCTAGACAAAGTACAAAAAGATTACCAACAAAATGCAATTACATGTGAACTAGTATCTGACATATACAATTCAGAAACTGCATTTGAACGATTTACAAATAAAGGGATCATAGGATTAATACCTAGAAAAGAAAATTCTTGGACATTAATATATTCAACAAATAAGGAAGAAACTGAATTAATCAATAAATTAGAAGAAACAGGCTTAAAAAATTATTTTCAAGATCTAATGGGTAAAAAATGCGGTAATATAAAAAATATCAAAAACATAAAGACTTATCCATTAAAAATGAAATATTATAAAAACTGTGCAAAGGATAACATGTGTCTCCTAGGTGATGCTGCCCATACATTACATCCTATAGCAGCACAAAGCTTTAATTTATCATTAAGAGATTGCACACAATTAACAGAAATAATAAAAAAATCAAATCTAAAAAATAAAGATAACTTTTCAGCAATATTTAAGGATTATTATGAAAAGAGAGAAAGAGAAGTGAATAGGCTACTAAAATTCACTGACTATCTCGCTTCTTTGATCCATGGCAAAGGTTTTTTTAGAAATAATCTTTTAGGAGTATCGTTTTTAATTATGGATATGAACAAATCTTTAAGGGTAAATGTGATTCGATACCTATTAGGGGTGAATTTCTCACACTCGTTAATTTCAAATTTAAAAGAATAATTATGAATGCAGATATTATTATCGTTGGATCAGGTATTGTAGGAATGTCACTAGCACTCTCTTTAAGTAAAGAAAACAAGAAAATTATAATAATTGAAAAAAATTTAAATGCTAGCAAAAAGATCAACAGAGTTTACTCGATTTCAGAAAAGACAAAATTTTTCTTCGAGGATATTGATGTTTGGAGGAGTATTAAAGAAGTAAATAATATAGACGGTATGTTTATTTATTATAGAAAGTATAGTGAAAAAAATCTATTAAGCTTTACAAAAAAGGAAAGCAACAAAAACATAGGGTATATAGCTCAAAGCAAAAATATTGTTCAAGAGCTTATGAAAAAGATTGAAAAAGACGAAAAAATAACATTTATTGACAATTGTGAAGTTGAATTAATAGAAGATAACAAAAAAAATATTAAAGTATTAACAAATACAGATGTAAAAATTACGGCTTCATATTTATTTAGTTGTGAAGGCTCAAAATCAAGCATAAAAAGGAGCTTAGGTATTAAAAATATATATGATGACTATGCTTCACAAGCATTGGTTTTCAATATAGCTCATGAAATACCAAATAAAAATAAAGCATATCAAATTTTTCTTGAAAGTGGTCCAGTAGCTTTTTTGCCAGTATCAAGTAACTCATTTTCAATGGTAATAAGTGTAAAAAATGAAAAATACGATGAAAAAAATTTTTGCGAAGACAGTATTCTCAAATTTATTAAAGATATTACAAATAATAGTTTTGGTAAAATTTCATTATCATCAAAAATAAATACATTTAAATTGATTGGTTATGATTCAGAAACATATAAGTCTGGAAAAGTATTATTTGTTGGAGATTCAGCTCACTCTGTTCATCCACTTGCAGGCATGGGTTTAAACTTGGGAATATCAGATATTATTGAAATTAGAGATACATTGCAGAAAAGTAGTTACAAATTCGAAAACCAGAACTTTTTTTCAGGCTATGCAAGAAAGCAAAAAATTGTTAATAAAAATGCAAGACAACAATTAAAACTTATTGAGATTTTATACTCTTTTGAAAATAAATTAGCTGGAAGTGTTATTAGAGCTGCAATGTCAAATCTACAGGGTATGCAGTATATTAAAGAAAAAATTATTAAGCATGCAAATAACAATTTAAGTTTTTTTTAAAGAATTATCCAAAATTTATATATTCACTAATTAAGTTACATTGTTTTTCTTCAAAAAATTTTTTCACACTATCGTGATAGATAATTTCACCATTATCCATAAATATTATTTCACTACCAATTCTTTTTATTTGAGAAATATCATGGGATGTCATAAATATTTTGACTTTATTATAAGATAATTCGTTTATAATATTTTCTATATCATTCTTATATGCTGGATCAAGTTGAGATGTTGGCTCATCTAAAAAAATAATTTTTGGGTTACCTATAATAGACATGCCTATTGCAACTTTTTGTCTTTCACCACCTGATATGTATTTTGTATTAACATTTGAAATATTTTTGATATTTAGTTTATCAATTATTTTATCAACATAATTTTTTTCTGTTATATTTTTCTTTTTTGCAACATATAATAAGTTTTCATATGCAGTTCTGTTTAAAAGAATTGGTGTTTGAAATACCATAGATTGCTCTCTTTTTATATCAGAAATATAAAATTCGCCCCATTTTATTTTATTATTATTTTGTGTCTTTATTAATCCATGCAGAATTTTAAGAAAAGTACTTTTGCCAGATCCATTATTACCAGCCACGATTGTTACATTATTATTATTACATTCTATATTGATATTTTTTAAAATATTTTTTCCATTAACAACATAATTTAAATTCTTAACTTTTAGAGGTAAAATATTCATTTAACTTATTTTCCTAAGTGATTTAATTAATAAAGTAATAATGAATGATATTAATATCAAAATTAGTCCAAGAGCAACTGCTAGCTCGATACTTCCCTTGCTTGTTTCAAAAGCAATAGCTGTTGTCATAACTCTTGTGTAATGATTAATATTTCCTCCAACTATCATTACAGCACCTACTTCGGCACTAGCTCTTCCAAATCCAGTTAAAGCTACAGTTACAAGAGCATATCTGCATTCATATATTAAGGTTTTCAACTTAGAAAAATTATTTAGGTTTAGGGAATTTAATAATAAATTATAGTCTTTATTTTTTTTATAAACTTCCTCGTATGTTAGTGATATAACAATTGGGATAATAAGTAGTGTTTGAGCAAGAATCATCGCAGTTGGAGTATATAATATGTCGAGAAAACCAAAAATACCTTTTTTAGATACTAGCGTATATATCAAAAGACCTAAAACAACCGGAGGCATTCCCATTAAAGTATTAGAAATTAGAACTATTAAAGACTGATATTTATTTTTGTATAGAGCTAAAAATGCACCAAATGGTATGCTAATTGAAACAGCAATAATTAGTGCTGATAAAGTAACTTTAAGAGAAAGATTTATAATTTCAAACAAATCATCATTTAAAGTTATTATTAAATCAAAAGCAGTTTCAAGAATATTAATTAGCATTATTTTCTAAATTATTTTTTACAATTTCGAAGCACTCTTTTGCAATAGATTTTCTGTCCTTATCATTTACGTATACCAAATCTGATATTGTAACCTCAGCGACAATATCGTTTTGAAGTAAAACTTTAAGAATACTAAAAAATAAAGAATTACCCCTAACAAATGGAACACTAGGATGAATATTTTTATTTATGTGTGGGTATTTTATAATTACACACTGAATAGGTGAACCGGTGTTTATGCAGCTAGCAAAAAGTCTAGGTTTAAACTTAAGCAATCCTTTGCCCCCTGATGACGTACCTTCAGGAAAAATAGTCACATTCCTATTATTTTCAATAAAATTAGAAATTTTATCTACTGCTAATGAAGCAGCATTTTTTGCTCCTCTATTTATAAAAAGCATATCCACAGCTGTAGTGATTCGTCCAATAATTGGCCAACGACTAACTTCAATTTTTGATAAAAAAGTAGTTTTAAATGTACTACCTAGAATTATTATATCTAACCAAGAAGAGTGATTCGATATAATTAAATAATTTCCTGTCTTTATTTCGCCTTTAGTAATAGTTTTAATCTCAATAATATCTAATATTTTTTTGAACCATAGCCTTATTTTTTCAGACTGCTTATCATTTGCGCAAATTTTAAAAACTCCGATATCAGAAATTATCTTTTTGGTATTTGTTATATGCAAAATAAATTTTAATAGTTTTTTAAAAAAAATTAATATTTTCATAAAAGATTAATCCTAGATATAAATTTTTCAAAATTACTAATTGGTTCTTCGCATGTATAATTAGTGCAAATATACGCCGTAACTTCATCTGATGCTATTTTATCATCAATATTTAAATATCCTGTATTATTTTCAGTAATATGGTAATAATCTATATAGGGTTTATTTATATCAATTAATCGATCTAGCCATATTTTTGTATTTTTAGATGATGATTTTGCCTTTAAGATAATTATTACATACGGTTTATTTGCCAACAAATAGCTATCGAGAAGTGAGCTGTGTGCATTTGGTGAGTCATTAATTTGCTTGGATGCATATGTAAATACGGAGTTAGCTGCATCTATGTATTTAGTGTTATTCATTAGAAAACCTAATTTAATTAATACCTCTGCAGCAATACTGTTTCCTGATGGGAAAGCCTCGTCTGCTGTCGGCTTAGGTCTTTGGATAAGATTCTCATGATCTTTTGCCGTAAAGAAAAACCCCCCATCTTGACTGTCTGAAAATTTTTCTATTAATAAATTTGATAAAAGAATAGCTTTTTCAAATAACTTACTGTCCCATTTAATTGATATAAAATTTATAATAGCTTTAATTAAAAAAGAATAATCATCTAGGTAAGCATTTATATGAGATTTTCCATCTTTGTATGTAGCATTTAAACCATTTTCAAAAATCATTTTATCTATTAAAAAATTAATAGCTTTCTCTGAATTAACCATATAATTCATATCTTTGGACACCTTGCAATAGTCAATTAATGATTTTATTGTTAAAGCGTTCCAAGAGGTAAGTATTTTCTTATCAGTAAAAGGTTTTTTTCTTTTATTTCTAATTTCTAGAAGTATATCAATGCTTTCATTAAGTAATTTTTTATCAGTATTTTTTTTTCTAGATTTGAAATCAGCTAAAGAATTATAAGAAATGTATAAATGGTATTTTTTTTCAAAATTATCTTTCTTATTTAAACCAAAATATTTAGAAAAAATCTCGTATTGGTCTTTATTTAGGTTTTCTTCAATTTCGCTTTTATCCCAAATATAATATTGTCCTTCACCAGTATCTGAATCCGCATCAATACTTGAAAAAAAACCTCCTTCAGGGGATTGCATTTCATTAATGATAAAGTCCGCAGTTCTTTTGGCTGTCCTGAGAAATTTTTTTTCTTTAGTTATTGAATATGCTTTACAGTAACATTCTAATAAGCACGCATTATCATAAAGCATTTTTTCAAAGTGGGGTATCATCCAAACATCATCTACAGAATACCTAAAAAAACCTCCCCCTAGTTGATCATTTACTCCTCCTTCCTGCATAGACAAAAGACTAAAAAGAGCCATATTTAGATCTTCACAATCTTCTTTTTTATAATATTGATTGTAATTAAAAATATGCATTAGAACGCTTGGCTGGGGAAATTTTGGTGCTGAACCAAACCCCCCCATTGCATGATCAAAAATTTTTCGGACATTCTGAATATATTTTTCTTCTATATTTTCATGAATGCTTTCATCATTTTTATTTTTTTTATGAATATCTTCAAGAGCTTCTATTATTGATTTGTTGTGATTTAATATCTCCTCATAATTATCTTTGTAATATTCATGAATCTTAACAAGTAATTCTTTAAAACTAGGTAAATTATATTTTGCAGCGTTTGGAAAATAGGTACCACCAAAAAATGGGGCTTGGTTTTCATGAGATAAAAACATGGTTAAGGGCCATCCCCCAGATTTTTGATTGAGTAGTATTTGAGACGTTTGGTATATTTTATCTAGATCTGGCCTTTCCTCTCTATCAACTTTTATATTTATAAAATATTTATTCATGATTTCGGCTGTTTGTTTATCTTCAAAAGACTCGTGTGCCATGACATGACACCAGTGGCACGCAGAGTATCCAATGGATAACAATATAGGCTTATTCTCATTTTTGGCTTTATTTAAAGCTTCTTCCCCCCAGGGGTACCAGTCAACAGGATTTTCAGCATGCTGCTGAAGATAAGGGCTGGTTTCTTTAGATAGACGATTTATTATCATAGCTCTGATATTATATACATTTAAAATAAAGATTATTAGTAATGATACATGATATAAATCCAATTTTTGTTTCTTTGGGAGGCTTCCATATTTATTGGTATGGAATTATGTATCTAATAGCTTTCTTGCTAGCGTGGTATGTAGGAAATATTTATATAAAAAATAATACTATAGAAATTAGCAGGGATAATTTCTCTGATTTAATATTTTATAGCTTCCTAGGAGTTCTTTTTGGAGGAAGAATTGGTTACTCAATCTTTTATAATTTTTCTTACACTATAGAAAACCCTATAACTATATTTTATTTATGGAATGGTGGTATGAGTTTCCATGGGGGTTTTATTGGTGTGATTATAAGCATTATTTATTTTTGTAAAAAAAATAAAATAGCTTTTTTTGAAATATCTGACTTTATAGTAAAACTTGTGCCGATTGGTTTATTTACAGGAAGAATTGGAAATTTTATTAATGGTGAATTATGGGGTAAACCTACCGATTTAATTTGGGGTGTTATTTTCCCTAAAATAGATAATCTACCAAGACATCCAACGCAAATTTATGAAGCAATTTTAGAGGGGGCAGTTTTATTTGTGATACTTAATTTTATACTTTCTAGAAATACTAAAACATCCATAGCAACGTCATATTTTTTAATATTTTATTCGCTATTTAGATTTTTTATAGAATTTTATAGAATTCCTGATGGCCATATTGGATATATTATGTTTAGTTGGGTTACAATGGGGCAAATTCTTTGTATACCAATGTTTTTGTTAGGTTTGTATATTTTAAAAATAAGAAAAGGTAATTAAAGTTTATGAAGCAGTATCATGATTTGCTTAACCATATTATAGAAAATAGTATTGAAAAAAGTGATAGGACTGGAGTAGGCACTCTTTCTACATTTGGATATCAGACTAGATTTGACTTGTCGAAAGGTTTTCCATTAATTACAACAAAAAAACTTCATTTAAAGTCAGTTATACATGAACTTTTATGGTTTATTAAAGGTGACAGTAATATTGATTATTTAAATAAACATGGTGTATCAATTTGGAATGAATGGGCTGATATAAATGGGGATTTAGGAAAAATCTATGGAGTTCAGTGGAGAAGTTGGAGAAAACATGATGGAACTCATATAGACCAACTAAAAAATTTAGTAGAAAACCTGAAAAGTAACCCAGACTCAAGGAGACATATAGTTTCTGCTTGGAACGTAGGTGAATTAGATGATATGGCTTTGCCACCGTGCCATTGCTTATTTCAATTTTATTTGGCAAATAATAAGCTTTCATGCCAGTTGTATCAAAGAAGTGCAGACGCTTTTCTAGGAGTGCCATTTAATATAGCATCATATTCGTTATTCCTTCATATGATTGCACATGTTTTGAATTACGAAGTTGGGGATTTTATATATACGGTTGGAGATTTGCATTTATATAGTAATCATATTGAACAGGCAAAATTACAACTTAGAAGAACTCCTTATGAATTACCTATTCTAAAAATTAATAGAAAAGTTAATGATATATTTTCATTTGAATATAATGATTTTGAAATATTAAATTACAAATCACACCCACACATTAGCGCGGAAATAGCTGTATAAGTATGAATATATCTATTATAGTTGCAATGCTAAAAAATAGAGTTATCGGAAAAGATAATGGTATGCCATGGCATCTTTCAGATGATTTAAAAAACTTTAAGAAAATTACAATTGGTAAAACCATAATCATGGGAAGGCTGACTTATGAGTCAATAGGAAGACCGTTACCAGATAGAAAAAATATTGTTTTATCTAGGAGCTTAATAGATCATGATGTAATAGTTTTAGATAATATAGATGAAGCATTAAATATTTCGAAAGAAGAAGAAATATTTATAATAGGTGGGCAAGATATATATACTCAGACAATAAAAAAAGCAAAAAAATTATATTTGACAACAATTGATGGAGAGATAGATGGAGATAAGCACTTTCCTGATATTGACTTTTCAGATTGGGAATTGATACATTCTTCTTTATATAAAAAAAATGAATCTAATAGCCACAATTTTAAATCAGAAATTTATGTTAAAAAATAATTAGCATTTTATATCGTACTTCTTTATTTCATTGTTATTTAAAATTTCCACCGCGGTTAATTTATTTCCCCATGCACATCCTGTATCAATAGATATAAAGTTATTTTTTCGTTTAAAACCAAGCGTTGACCAATGACCTATAATAATTTTATATTTTTTATATATATCATTATCAAATTCATACCAAGGAAGCACAATATTAGAATCAACTTTATCAGGACTAGATTTTATATCAAAATCAAGAGACAAATCTTTTTTTATATATCTCATTCTGGTAAATACATTCACAGAAAAAATTAGCTTCTCCCTAGTGCTTAACTTTTCATCCCATTTATTTGGGTGATTACTCCATAGTGTTGTAATAAATTCTTTGCATTTATTACTTTGTAATGAATTCTCGATTAATGTTGATAACGATATTATTTCATCGATTTTCCAATTAGGATATATTCCTGCATGAACTAGTATATAGTTATGATCATTGTCAAAATGTGTTATTTTTCTACTTCTCAACCATTTAATTATTTGCTCACTATCTTTATTAGAAAGAATTTCATAAAAATTATTATTCTTATGAGACCAAGGACTGATATTGTAATATGCGGCTATTAAGTGAAAATCGTGATTTCCTAAAACTGTAATAGCTTTTGAATCTAAATCCATTATATATTTTATTACGTCAAACGATTTTGGTCCTCTATTTACTATATCTCCAACTAGCCATAAAGTATCTTTTTTTCTATCAAAATTTATTTCTTTTAATAGTTTTTTAAATTCTTTATAACATCCTTGAATATCGCCTATAGCGTATGTAGACATTTTTAATTTAGTATTTTTGGTATGTTTAAAGAGAATAATGGTATTTCAGCGTCAAACTCATAACCATTATCAGCAATCATTTGATATGTGCCATGCATGGTGCCAACAGGCGTATTAAGTATAGCTCCACTTGTGTATTCAAATGATTCATGTGATTTTAATCTTGGTTGTTCACCAACAACCCCTAATCCACTAACTTCCTCAATTTTTTCATTAGCATCAGTAATTATCCAACGCCTACTAATTAGTTTAGCTGGTATTTTCCCGGAATTTTTTATAGTAATTGTATAAGAGAAAAAATATCTTCCCTCGCTAGGAAGTGACTGGTGTTCTATGTACTCAGTTTTTACTTTTATATCAATTTTATATAAATTTTCCATTATCTTTTATATCTCTATATAATTTTACCATTTCTGATATTGATAATTCTTCCGCTCTTTTATTTATATTATCATATAACTCTATTGAGTTTATGTTTATACAATTTTTTATTTTTTTTCTTCTTGTTGAAAATATTTCTTTTACAAATTTTAAAAAATCATCTTGTTCTGAATCATTAATAATAATATTTTTTCTTGGAGTTAAAGATAAAAAAGATGAGTATATTTTTGGCTCAGGATAAAAATCAGATGGTTTAATATCAATATATTTTTCTATTTTAAAAAATATTTGTGATAAAACAGAAAGTCTGCCGTATGTTTTGTTTCCATGGATAGAAATAACTCTATCTGAGAATTCTTTTTGCATCATTAAATGAATAGTGGAGATATTTTTTCTATTTTCTATGCATTTAGTTAATATTTTAGTTGATATGTTATATGGTATATTTCCAATTATTCTATATTTTTTATTAAATATAATATTAAAGTCAGTTTTTAATATGTCTTGATTTATTATATTGATTTTATTTTTATATTCTTTTTTAAGAAAATTAGATAAATTTTCATCTTTTTCTACTCCAACATAATTTTTTGTTTTATTAATTATATGATGTGTTAAAGCTCCTTTTCCTGGACCTATTTCTATTACATAATCATTATCTTTTATATCTAAAATTTCTAAAATAGTACTAATAGTATATTTATTAATTAAGAAGTTTTGCCCTAATCTTTTATTAGGTTTAATATTATTTTCCATTTGTTTGTTTAGCAATTTCTATAGATGTTTTAATTGCAGCTATAAGGCTCTTAGGGTCAGCTTTACCGGTTCCTGCAATATCAATTGCAGTTCCATGGTCTACAGAGGTTCTAATTATTGGCAGGCCAAGAGTTGTATTTACTATATTACCAAATTCAATAGTTTTTATAACAGGCAGAGCTTGGTCATGGTACATAGCTAATATTAAATCAGAGTCATTTCTCGTAAAAATAGTATCAGCTGAATATGGGCCATTAACATTGTATCCACTTTTTTTTAAGCTTTTAATAGCTGGACAGATAATTTCTTTTTCTTCTTTACCAATATATCCATCTTCTCCAGCGTGAGGATTTAACCCGCATATGCTTATTTTTGGTTTTTTAATACCAAATTTTTTCTTTAAATCATTATTAATTATCCGAACATATGATTCTATTCGTTCCTTTGTAATTAATTTTGAAACTTCTTTCAATGGAACATGAGTGGTTAGAAGCGCTATTTTTAAGTTATTTGAATGAAGCATCATTATTGGTGTTCCGCCAGTTTTTGTTGCTATATATTCTGTATGGCCTGAAAATTTTTCTCCATATTCCATTAAAATATTTTTTTGAACTGGCCCAGTAACTAGAGCATCTGATTTTTTTCTTATACATGCTTCAATAGCAATATTTAAAGATTCAATAATCATAGGAGCATTTTTTACACTCGGGCATCCAATTTTTATTTCTTTATTATTTTTAATATTGTGAACAAGAATATTTTTATTTGTATCCAAAGGCAAATCATCATCATATAAATTAACATTTATAAAATTAACTTTTTCATTTAAGGCTTTAGCCCTTTTTTCTAGAAGATCAATATTTGCTACATTAATAATTTTTGCTGGAAATTTTTTTTTAGCTATATGTATTGCAATATCGTAACCAATACCCGATGGATCTCCCGGGGTTATGAGAATTTTTGGATATTTTTTCATTCAGAAAATGGATCCCATAATTTTTTCGGGAAATTACTATTATTTTTTAAAACACTATTAACTTGACTACTATTTTCGGAAACATATTTTATAAAATTCTTTTCCTTTAGCTCAATTATCCAAGAATCTATAACTTCTCTTGATCTACTAGATGTTAAATATTTTTTTGCTAAATTATTTTTAATTATTTCTGTATTATCTTGATTTCTCTTCCCTAGAACTTCTAATATATGCCAGCCGTACTGAGTAGAAAAAGGCTCGCTTATTTTTTTTATTTTCATAGTATCAATTTTATCTTCAAATTCTGGAACAAAGGATCCAGGTGCAGTCCAATCTAGTACCCCTCCAGCAGCAGCTGACATAGTATCATCTGAATGAGCTCTCGCAAGATCTGAAAATGATTCGCCATTTTCAATTCGTTTTTTTAGTTCTTTAAGTTTTTCTTGCGCTATATGATCTGTAACTATTGCATTTTTCTTTATTAATATGTGCCTTACCTTTCTTTCTTCAATTTCAACATTTTGCATTTCTTTTTTATCTTCTAAATAGAAAATATAGTATCCGTTTGCTGTCTCGATAATATTACTTATCTCATCTTTATCTAAGTTTTCTAATTCTTTTAAGAAAATTTTTGGAACCTCGCTTATTTTTCTCCAACCTAGGCCGCCCCCTGACATTGCATTACCACTATCAGAATAGTTTTTAGCTAGAGACGAAAATTTCTCCCCATTAGAAAATTTATCTTTAATCATTTTTATTTTATTTTTTGCTGCAGTTTTTTCGTTAATAGATGGTATTTCGGGAAGAGAAACAAGAATATTTGATATTTTATATTGATTGTTTTCTTTAAAAACATGAGATTTATGTTCAATAAAATCGTTAATTTCTTTTTTAGTTATCTTGATTCTTTCAGATATAATTCTTCTTTGAATTTCTCTTGTTATTAGGTCTTCTTTAAGTACATTTCTATATGTTTTATAATCTACATTATTTTTTATTAACTCATCTCTAAATGAGGAAAGATTGAGCCCTGATCTTTGCGCTATATCCTCCATAGCTTGATCAATCATCCACTCTTGAACCTCCATCCCATACCTTTTTGCAAATTGAATTTGAAGCCTATTATTAACCATATGTTCTAATACTTGTTTATTAAAAGCAGTTCTATCATTTGGCAGTGGGTTTCCACTAATTTTATATTGGTTTAATACGAAAGTAAGCTTCTTTTGGAACTCAGATTGAGTAATTACGTCATTTTCAATTATGACAATTGCTTGATCTAAAATTTTTGCAAATGAATGTGAAGAGAATATTACTAATAATATTATAAGATTTATATATTTCATTTTTAGTATTCTTTATCAATATATCCCTTAATGCTATTAGAAATTAAATTTCCTAGTGGTGTTCCAACATCAGTGAAACCCTTTAGCATAATTTGAAATTGTATATCTTTTTCGTATGAATTTGTATCAATTTTAAATTTTCTTTGAACAAGTCTTGCTTTCCAGCAACAGCTCTCATATTCTATGCCAGCCAAAGTTTCTATATCCCCTGCATCGTCTGCAGTTAGGTCATTTTTAAAATCATAATTCCATCTTCCAAGAATATTTAAATTATCACTTAAACCCCAAGCAAAACTTATATCTCCTTGCTCAATGTCATTTTTTCTATATCTATAACTTGCATTAAACACATTATTTCCTTTACCTCTGTATTGAAAATTATGGATATTCTTTTCCGTCTTTTTATTATTTCCTTTTGTGTCATAAAGGAAAGTTGAAGTAAAGCTAGTATTATTTGATGGTTTATATTGTAACTCGGCTACAATATTTGAGTTTGATCTAGTATAGGTTGTGCTGTTATCAACGGATATATTTCTGTCTTCAAAGTATAAAATTTGACCTATACTAGCTGTGAATATATCTCTTGATTCTTCTAAATCATAAAAACTTGAAGATAAAGATAATGTTATTTGATTAGTATCGTTATTTCTATCTAAGCCAGAATAACTATTGTCTCTAAATAGTTGAGAATAAGAAAAATCGTTTAAACCAGTGTCAAATATTGGTATATCATCTTGATTTTCTTCGCCTGAATAAAGGTAAAAAATTCTAGGTTTTATTTGGTGAGCTATATTTGTATTTTTAATTTGCTTTGATAGAGTCATTTCACTATCTAAAGTAAAAATAGGTATAGTTTTGCTCGGTGTTGATGAAAATCCTGAAGTTTGTTTGTCTAGATCATAACTCGTATGCTGAACTTTCATTCTTGGAGTAATTCTTAGACCTTTCATAAGAAAGGTTTTATCTATACCAAATTGAACATCTGCCCTTGTTCCGTCAACTTTTGACACATGATCCCATTGTGATATTGATGTACTTAAATCATAATTTGCGAATTCTTGATCCCATCTTTTTTTAACATTTATTTCTGGCAAAATATCATAAGGCTGCGAAGATGCGTTAATGTTTCTATCAAATGTTTGGTAACCTAAAAATTTTGATTTAATGTCCCATCCATTTATATGGTAATTTAGTTTCGCGTGTCTTGTCCTATATGATGTACTACTACCTGAAATACCTGTACCAAAATCATCAAAATAATCTTTATCTGAAAACTTATCATATAACAAATCAATTTCTATATTATTAGAAAATGTTTGCTGGTGTTTAACATAAAAATTGTATCTATTACTATTGTCCCTAGTATTTTTTCCAGAGCCTTTATATTCTGAATCATCATCTAAGTA
>MDTC01190818.1_pt1 | contig 13839 bp, 17 predicted proteins | sample 811181 | NCBI WGS metagenome assembly MDTC01 (sample SAMN05326644, study PRJNA326480) | marine metagenome | isolation source: seawater | place: Pacific Ocean: North | collected 2011
GCAACATCTTGTCTAAGCAGAATGTACTTTCTGTTGACTATCACACTGCGTATCATGTAATGGGTACTAAGTGGGTAGATGCTGCTGACAACCCAACCAATGCACATTTAGCTACTGCTAACAAGTGGGGTGTTACTTATGACGTTGATTTGATCCCTGCTGTTCAGATCACTGTTAACACACCTCTAGACACAACTACTATTTGATTTAGTATTGAGTCGGAAGTCAAAGAAACCCTCATCATTTATTTGGTGGGGGTTTTTTATGACGCTACAATATAGAGGAAATGTATTTTAAGGATTGTGGCTGCAACTATCGTTGCCACGTTGAAGTCTGCAACAGCTAATAGCTATGTGACTTTAGCTGAAGCAAACACTTACTTTGAAACCGTCCCAGATTCAACGACTTGGGATAATAAGACTGATGATCAAAAGAATCGAGCATTAATATCTGCTACGAGATGGATTGATAGTCTTAATTTCTATGGTGATCGTTGTGATGACGGGCAAGCATTAAAATGGCCTAGAAATAACTATCACGTTGATGATGTAGAACTTGCTTGTACCGCTATTCCAAAAGATATTAAATATGCACAATATGAATTAAGCAGGGCATTAGCAAATGAGACAGATGCAATAACTGGTAACAAAGGTACTGACGGAACTTACGAAGAAGTCAAAATAGGAGATATGGAGGTTAAGTACAACACTGATAGTCAAGGTGTTGGAACGATTAACAATGTTTTTGATGTTTATCCTTGGTTACAGAGCTATTTAGGTGCTTATTGCCTTGGTGGTTCTGGTAGTTACCAAGTTCGAGTAGTTAGAGGTTAATTATGGCAGGAGCATTAGACACAGCATTTAAAGCAATTGCCAAGCAGGTAGTCTCTGATCTTGGAACAGCTTTAGATACCACAATCACATATTCTGCTATCTCAAAAGGTAGTTACAACGTAGCCGCAGGTAAGCAATTAACTACAACTACCAGCTATTCCGATATAAAAGTACCTGTTGAATTTATAAAGTCAGAAGAGGATGGGGGTAGAGAATCAAGAAGCGCAAAGTTATACATAACACCCAACTTAATAGGAGATCATCAACCTACGTTTGAAGATGAGATTACGTTGAGTTATGCAGGGGCAACACATGTTTCTCAAATAACTGATATAAATACAAAACGTGGTGGACAGGTTTATCTACATACAATTCAGGTGAGGTTCTGATGGCTAAAAGAGCTGCTCGTAGAGGTTATGGCCCAAGGGGAACATCTTATACTGAGATAAAGGCAAAGGACTTTGCTGATATGATTAGAAAGGACATGGAAGACACAATAGATGCAGATTTGAACGGATTTGTTCGTGCTGTTGTTAATGATTTAACGTCAGATAGCAAGAAAAATGGTGTTAGTGCTGTTTTGACTGGTTTTTTTGCTTCTAGTTGGAAGGCTGATCATAATATTATTAAAAAAACAGATGAACGAAAGAATTTTCCTCGATGGGCAAAGATAAAAACAGTAACGAGAGGGCCAAAAGGTAGCAGTCGAACTGTATTAGCTCCTGGTCAAAAACCTTTGATTGAACAAAGGTATCCCGTTGAAGCTAAATTTAAAAGAAATAAAGCTGTTTTTATTGGTAATACTGTTAAGTATTCTTCTTGGGCGTTACTTTCACTTAAATCAAAGATTCCTGATTATCTAGCAGGAACATCTGCTAATAACAGTATGAAAGCAAAAATAGATAGATTTTTTTCAGATAAACGTCCTGACATTAGAGTGGGAAGTGATATTCGTTTTAGAGCCTTTCATGAAAAAAGATTAGAAAAAGAACCAGGGTATTCTCCTCAAACTAGTTACAAAAAATCATGACACTTGTAAAAGTTCGAGCTGCTTTTGAGAAAGCAATTACTGATGCAGTTAAGGATGCTGATCCATCTGTAAAGATGGTTTATGACAATATTGCTTATACAACTCCTGGGAAAAATGTTAAATACATAACAATGTCAATTAATTTCGGGCAATCTGCTTTACAGAATCAAGGTGCTTCTAGTGATTTTTATTCTGGGTCTATCGTTTGTAATGTTTATGTTCCGAAGTCAAAGGGAACATCAGTTTTGGCTGCCATTAGTGAGTCTGTAATTGATGGAATTACGTCTGTTAATGCTTCTGATTATGCAGATACTTATAGTTGTAAACCTAGAACTAGAGATTTGAGTGGCCCTGGAGCATTTGAATCAGAAGATGAATCTCATTTTGCTGGAGTAATATTTTGTGAATTTTCTGCAAACGCTTAGTATAGTATTGTTATTAATTTAAAGATTTATTTATGGCTAAAGCCATTGAACTCCTTCGCAGTAAATTTGGTATCAGTCAGTTATATCAACATAATGTTGTAAAAGATGACGAAGTTGTTTTTACTGTTTATTGGCATCCTTTAACTATTGCAGATAGAGAATCAATTCAGAAAAAAGCAAACATTAATGATTCTAATGATTTTGCTTTGGCTTTAATGATAGAAAAAGCATTAGATAAAAATGGTAAAAGATTATTTCAAGATGGTGATAAGCCTGCTTTAAGACGAGAAGTTGAAGCTGGTATTTTGCAGGAGATACAATTAGTGATGCTTGAATCAGGTACTGATAAGGAGGTGGAAGAAGTTCAGGCTGACTTGAAAAGCTGATAAATTTTCTTATTTTATGTTTGCCTTGGCGAAGGAGTTAGGCATGACTGTCGCTCGTTTGGCAAACGAATTAACGATGGAAGAGGTGATGGGTTGGTCAGCTTATTTTGCTTTAAAGCATGAAGAAGACGAACGAGAAAAAGATAAAGTTCAAAGAGGTACTGCTAGTAGGACACAAAGCAGGTAAACTAAAGGGATAGTTTGGGCTGGAGGCAAAATAAGTGGCTGATCAAGGTTATTCGAGAACTCTTACGTTTACTGTTAACGATAAACAGATAAAGAAAGCAACTGATAAGTTATTTCAAAGTTTAGATAAAATTGAAAAGAAAATAGATCAAGTAGTTGGCAAATATAACAGGGAAGTCCAAGTTACATATTCCGCTTCTGAAAGAGTTACAAAATCAGTTAATACACAATTAGTAGCTTGGAGGGCTGTAAAAGATACTGCAAAAGTTGTTGGTGGGTTAATAATGTTTGTCGGAACTGCAATTGATGCAGCGACAAAAGGATTAAAAGGGATGGTCGAATGGTGGAAATCTGCCAATGAAACAATAGGGCAAACATTAGAACGACAAAAAACACCTTTAAACGAATTAAATGGATTTGTTTCAAAGTTAAGAAGCGAAATGGAGGGGTATCATTCCTCTACTCAAAAAGCAAAAAATGCAGCATTAGAACTTGCTAGTGTTATTAAGGTACAAGTAAAAGAACAGGCGGCATTAAATAATTTAGTTAATCAAGGGTTAGGCCCAATTGCTTCAGGTATGAGAGGGAGGTTGCCTAAAGATCCAGAGACAGGCAAAACAAGGCCAGGGAGTAGAAATAGAGCTTTTGGAAGAAGGTATGTCGGGACACCAGATGAAGAAGCTGCAAAGATGCGAAATCGTGCAATTAACGAAAGAAGATCAAGAGCTATTGATGCACGTTTTTGGAGAATGAAAAATGCTAATCAAAAAATAGAAAAAGCTTCTGCAACAGAATTACTACGACTAGAAACGGAAAGAACGAATCAAATACAAACGCAAATAAATAGTAGGTTAAGAGGAGATCCCACTGCTTATGCTCCTGGTGCTGTAGGGCCAAGACAATCAATGTTTAACAGATTAGGTTTTGGCAAGGCAGCAAATCCTCAAGGTGCTTTTGCTAATAGCAGAGGTAGAGGTGGTCGAATATCAGGTGCAGTTAGTAGTGGAATGATTGGTGGAGGTTTCCCATTCCTCTTTGGTCAAGGTGGTTTAAGTGCATTAGGTGGTGGTATTGGTGGTGTTGCAGGAGGAGCTTTAGGTGGAGGATTTGGCTTTGGTCTTTCTATAGTTGGTACTGCATTAGCTACTGCTGCTCAAGATGCTATTAATTTTCAAAATTCTATTGATAAAGTTAATAATTCTATAAGACAAACAGGAAGCGAATCGTTAATAACGGCAAAAGGCGTTAAAAATTTAGCTACTCGGCTTGATATGACAAAAGAAGAAGTTTTAGAAGCTTCTGCTGCTTTTGCTCAATTTGGTGGAAATGCTCGTTTAGCTTTAACTTCTACTTTTGGTAAAAATCCTGAAAATTTTTACGGTTTAGCTGAAGCAAATGATGCAGTAAAAGTATTAGAACAAATTAATAAATTAAGAAAAGAAGATAATGGATTAAGTGATGAAAAAGCTAGAAAAGTTCTTGAGATTTTAAACATAGAAGGTGCAATTGCTGCTCGTATTGAATTAAGAAGAAGATCTGAAGAAAGAGCAGTTGAATTAGAAAATTTAAGGAAAGTTAAAAATAAAGATATATTGAGGGCTACGATAGCGGCAAGTGGCCCTCAATCAATAAGTAACGAAAAAGCAGATCCTTTATATTATGGAAAAGAAAGGGTTCGATTAAAAAAATTAGAATGGGAAGAGACAGATAGACTTATAGAGAAAGAAAGAGAATGGGTTCAAGTTCAAGAACATTCTTTATTTATTGCTCAAACAAGATCAGAAATTCAGAAATTAATGGACCCTCTGTATCAATTAAGGGAACTTTCTGTGTCTGTTGGTAATTCATTTGCTGAATCGTTTAAAGGAATAGTTAGTGGTTCAATGACAGCGCAACAGGCATTAGCAAATCTATTCCAAAGGACAGCAGATCATTTCTTAGATATGGCTGCACAGATGATTGCAAAGCAAATACAAATGAAAATATTAAAAATAGGGCTTGATTTTTTTGGCAATTCTAAATTATGGTCAAACAATAATGTAAACCCTCTTCCTGTATTGGATAGAGTAACAGGAAATCCAGGGCCAAGGCCTCCACCTGTTTTGCCTAGAGCTTTTGGAGGCCCAGTAAAAGGAGGATCACCTTATGTTGTTGGAGAAAAAGGCCCAGAGTTATTCGTTCCAGGTTCTAGCGGTAATATCGTTCCAAATCATGCAATGGGAGGAGCAAATATTGTTGTAAACGTAGATGCTTCTGGTTCGTCAGTAGAAGGTGATGCTGGTGCAGCACAGGAATTAGGAGATATGCTGGCAGCAGCTATACAAGCTGAATTAGTTAAAGAGAAAAGACCTGGAGGTTTATTAGCGTAATGGCAAATTTTCCAAACGTCACTCCAACTTACGGGGTTCAAAAAACAAGTAGCCCTAAAACAAGGACTATCCAATTTGCAGATGGTTATGAGCAAAGGATTTTATTTGGTTTAGCACAGCATCAAAATCCAAAGGTTTATCGAGTTACTTTTAAAGTATCTGAAGCAGATGCAGATACAATTGAAACTTTTTTAGATGCAAGAGCAAATGATTCTGCAAGTTTTACTTGGACACCTCCAGGGGAAAGTTCTTCAAGTGATTATGTATGCGCTAGTTGGACTAAGACTATTCCATACTTAAATAGAGCAACAATTAGTGCAACATTTAGGGAGGTATTTGAACCCTAATGTCAGCAGTAGCAGCATGGGCAGCCAGTACATCTTTTAGTGTTGGTGATGTAAGACGAGCCACCACTGTCCAAGATACTGGTTTTGTTTTTAAAGTTACGACAGCAGGGACGAGTGGTTCGTCTGAACCTGTTTGGCCTCGTAAATTAGAAAGTACTGTTGTAGATGGTGGTGTTACTTGGACTGCAATCAGTAGTGTTTATCAAGAGCTACAGAAGCTAAATCCATCAGCAATTATTGAACTATTTGAATTGAAACTAAAAGAAGGAATACACTATGCAACGGGTAATCCTGATAGCGTTACAACTACGCAAAGATTTCATGCAGGGACAAATTTAAATTCAAATGGGGAGGTTGTCTGGCAAGGAAATTCTTATACTCGTTTACCTATAGAGGCATCAGGTTTCTCTTACCAATCAGGTCAAGTCCCAAGACCAGGATTAACAATTAGTAATGGATTATCTGCTATGACAGCAATACTACAAACGGCAAATGAAACAACGCCTGGGAATGATTTAGCAGGAGCAGAATTGATTAGGATAAGGACATTGGCACGATATTTAGATGCCGCTAATTTTTCAGGAGGTAGTAATCCTTTAGGGACACCAGATCCTTATGCTGAGTTTCCTAGAGAGACATGGATAGTGGATAGGAAAGCAACTGAATCAAGAGAGGTAGTCTCCTTTGAATTAAGTGCTTCTCTGGATTTGCAAGGAGTTCGTGGACCAAAAAGACAATGTTTACGATCTGAATTTCCTGGGGTTGGGACGTTCTTCGCATGAAGTGGAAAGAAGCTGCGTTACTTCACGCAAAGGAGGCAGATCCCAAAGAGCCTGTTGGTTTAGTTGTATTAATAAAAGGGAAAGAGCATTACAAGCGTTGCAGCAATATTGCTGACGAGCCAACAACAACTTTTTTATTAGATCCTGATGACTATGCAAAATGGTCAGACAAAGGAACGATTATGTCTATTGTTCATTCTCATCCTGTTACTTATCCGACTCCAAGTAAAGCGGATTTAATTAGTTGTGAGGCAAGTAAATTACCTTGGCATATTGTTAATCCAAATACTGAAACATGGGGAGAATGTGAACCCAATGGATACAAAGCACCTTTATTGGGAAGACCTTGGTGTTGGGGTGTTTCTGATTGTTGGACTTTAGTAAGAGATTGGTATAAAGAGGAATTAAGTATTGTTTTAAAAGATTGGGAACGACCTAGAACACCTGCTGATTTTTTAGATCATCCATTATTTGAATCTTTATCAGCCGAGGCAGGTTTTAGGGAATTAAGACCCGAAGAAGGATTTGAAAAGGGAGATGTTCTACTTATGTCTATGATGCACCCAGGACTAAACCATGTCGGAGTCTACATTCCTCAACAAAAAGTGTTGCATCACTGTACTGGGAGACTAAGTACAGAAGACTTATTAGACGAATGGCTCCTAAAATGTACTGGTAAGAGGTATCGTTATGCTCCGCAAAGTTAAACTCTATGGCCCGTTAGCTGACTTCGTGGTGGAACGTGGCGGTCAAGAAACGATGGAAGCTGATATAAGCACACCTGCTGAAGCAATTAGATTTTTGGTTGCTAATTGGCCTGAGTTACAAGGTCACATGGCAGAGCAATATTATAAAATAAGCACTGGAAATTTCGAGGTAGAGCAGGAGGAGTTACATTATCCAGCAAGTAATGAAGTTAAAATTGTTCCTGTAATTGGAGGAGCAGGAGGTAATACAGGACGAATTATTTTAGGAGCAGCATTAATAGCAGCCGCTATTGCAATGCCAGCAAGTACAGGTGCATTTGCAGGAATAAAAGCTGCTGGTTGGCAAGGAGCAGGTTGGGTTACAAAAGCTTTGGTTCAAGTAGGAGCATCTTTAGTCCTTGGTGGAATAGCAGGGATGCTTACACCTGTTCCTAAAAAACCAGAATACGAACAAGATCCAAAATTGTCTTATTCATTTGGAGGGGTACAAAACACAACAAGAGCAGGAACTCCTGTACCAATAATTTATGGAGAAATCTTCACTGGATCGGTCATAATTAGTGCAGCAATTGACACTGAGCAGGTTGTGGCATGACTAAACAAATAAGAGGGTCTGGTGGCGCACCTAAACGTCCTCCTGCCCCCGTAAGAGAACCTGATACTCTTGACTCAAGGCAATTTGCAACGATCCAAGATCTAGTTTCTGAGGGCGAAATAGAAGGGTTTCCTTCTGCTAAGGCTTACACAAGAGATACAACTAATTACGATAATGCTGCTTTAAAAGATATTTATTTTGATAAGACTCCAGTTTTAGACGCAGGTGCAGATGTAACTAATCTTCAGGATTCTGATTACAACTTTAAAGATGTTGAGTTTACTCCTCGTTATGGAACATCAAATCAGGACTATATAACAGGGTTAAAAGATAGCGTTGCAAGTCCTACGAATGTAGGAGTTACTGTTACTCAAGCTGGTGGTGGTGTTAGTAGACAGATACAGGCAGCAGGTGGTGGTGCTGACGATCCAGATGCAGTAAGAGTGACAATAACTTGGCCTCAAATACAGAAAGCAGAAGATGACGGAGACTTGAGAGGATCAAGTGTTTCCTTAAAAATACAGATTAAATACAACGGAGAATCTAGTTATACAGATTTAATTACTGACACTGTTACAGGACGGACGGGAGATGCTTATCAAAAAGATTATTTAGTTAATTTAGATCACACAAAAAATAGCGGTAATGCTTTTCCTCTTGATATTAAAGTTGTCAGAACAACAGCAGATAGCGGAGATGAATCACTAAAGGATTCTTTTACTTGGACAAGTTTTACAACTGTTATTGATGAAAAACAAAGATATTTAAACTCTGCTTATTTTGCACTTAGGGTTGATAGTAAGCAATTTTCAAGTATTCCTCAAAGGTCATATCGTTTAAGGGGAGTAAAGATAAGACTACCCAATAACGCAAGTGTAGACTCAAATACTGGAAGAGTTACTTATTCTGGAGCGTGGAACGGAACTTTCGGAGCTGCTCAATGGTGCAGTTGCCCAAGCTGGATACTTTACGATTTATTATGTTCGCAACGCTACGGATTTGGAGAACAAATACTAACTGATGCGGAAAAAAGTAGTTTCAATGGCAATGCTTCTAGGCTTGATAAGTTTTCTTTTTACGCTGCAAGTGTTTATGCTAATGAACTTGTAAGTGATGGATTTGGAAGTCAAGAAGCAAGATTTAGTTGTAATGTTTCTATTCAAACTCCAACAGAAGCATTTGATTTAATCAATGAATTAGCAGGTGTAATGAGATGTATGCCTTTTTGGGGTGCAGGATCAATAACATTATCTCAGGATAAGCCAACTACAACTTCTTACTTATTTAATTTATCCAATGTTAGTCCTGAAGGATTTACATATAGCGGTACAAGTTTAAAAACTAGACATACGGTTTTTGTAGTCAGTTACTTTAATATGGATTCTATTGATATTGATTATGAGACTTATGAAGATACTGCAAATGTAGCGAAGTGGGGTTCAATTATAAAGCAAGTTAAAGCATTTGCTTGTACTTCTAGGGGACAAGCTCAACGTCTTGGAAAATATTTAGCATTTACAGAGCAAAGAGAATCAGAAGTTATCACGTTTAAGACATCAATAAATAGTGGAACGATTGTCAGGCCAGGGATGGTAATTAGTGTAATAGATCCTGTTAGAAGTGGAATCAGAAGAGGAGGTAGAATTTCTGCTGCGTCAACAACTGTTATTACTGTAGATAATGAGGATGCAACCGATTTATCTATTACAGGCAATGCAAAGTTAAGTGTTATTTTGCCTGATGGATTAACAGAAATAAGGAATGTAAGTAGTAAGTCTGGGGCGGCAATAACAGTTGCTAGTGCTTATAGCCAAGCTCCAGCAGTAGGAAGCATCTGGTTGTTAGAAAATAACACTGTAGAAGCAGAAGAATGGAGAATTTTATCTGTTGTAGAAGAAGACGAAGGAGCTAATTATGTCATCACAGCTTCTCCGTATATTGAAGGTAAATATGCAAATATTGAATCAGGTATTACTTTACCCCCAAGGAATGTTTCTGTATTAAACGCACCAGCAACTCCACCTGCTGATTTAGCAGCTTTAGAAAAAATTGTTGTTATTAACGGTAAAGCAGTACCAAAAATAATTGTTAGTTGGAAACCTTCGATTGGGGTTATTCAATATCAATTACAATACAGATTTGAAAAAGGAACTTGGTACACATTTACAGTGGCAAGTTCTTCATTTGAAATAGAAAATAGCCAAGTTGGTGAATATGAATTTAAAGTTGCTGCTTTTAATATCAATTTATCACCTTCTAATTTAACGAGTGATCTTACGTTTAATGCTGTTGGTAAAACGACTAAACCTGCTAATGTCACCAATCTTTCTTTTGAAGGGATCAACGCAAACTCAGCAAGATTAACTTGGGATAAGTCGACTGATGTTGACGTTCTTCATGGAGGACGAGTTCATATAAGACATTCTTCTTTAACAAATGGAACTGGAACGTGGTCTAACTCAACTGATCTAATTAATTCATTAGCAGGAAACAGTACTCAAGCGGTCGTACCTTTGATGACTGGAGAATACATTGCGAAGTTTGCTGATGATACTGGTAATTTTAGTGACGGGGAAACCAGCATTATTATTACGGCTCCTGCTGTTGATGAATTATTAGTTGGATTGCAGCAAAGAGAGGATACAGGTAATTTCCCTGGAACAAAAACAAATACAGTTTATGATGCTACTTATGATGCTTTGAAGCTTACAGATCCATCTGCTAATGCAACAGGTACTTATGCTTTTCAAAATGCTTTAGATCTTGGGGCTATTTTTAATGTTGACCTTGAAAGAGTGTTCGCAACTAGAGGTTTATACCCTTCAGCTTTAATTGATAGTAGGACAGATTTAATTGATACTTGGACTGATTTTGATGGTGATATTCCAGATAAAGTTAATGCTGTGCTAGAGGTTTCAACTTCTGACGATGCTTCTAGTTATGGTCCCTTCTCACCTTTTGCTAATGGAACATTTAGAGGCAGAGGTTTTAAGTTTAGATCAGCGTTGTCCACAACAGATGTAGCTCAAAATATTCTTGTGGATCAGCTTGGTTTTCAGCTTAAATTTACAAGAAGGACAGAGCAGTCTACGGCTGCAATAGCTAGTGGCACTAGCGGTAGCGGTAAAGCTATTACATTTGGTAAGGCTTTCTTTACTGGAACGTCTGTTGTAGGAGGAAGTACAACCGCATATCTTCCTAGCATTGGGATTACTGCTTACAATATGGCTTCAGGCGATTATTTTGCAGTTTCGAGTGTGACAGGAACAGGCTTCACCGTTATTTTTAAGAACAGTTCAAACAGCGTAATTGATAGGAATTTTTCTTATACGGCTGTAGGATTTGGTCGTGGCAGTTAAACTAATGAAAAAGGTAGCAAGTAAATGACAGTCCATGATTTAGTTATTTCAAATGCTTCAGGTCAAGCTGTAAGAACAGACCTTAATGCTGCGCTGGCGGCAATAGGTTCAAACTCTAGTAATTCCAGTGCGATCACAGGTGCAAATAGTTATCCATATCAATGGCAAGTAAGAACAGATGTCAATAAGTTATACATGCGAGATGCTTCTACTAATACGACTTGGCATGAGGTTGGAGATGTAGGAGTAGCAAACTTAGGATTAGCAAAATTAGCCAGTCCAACATTTACAGGTGTCGTAGAAATAGCAAATGGAACAAACGGCGCACCATCTATAGCCTTTGATTCAGACACAGACACAGGTTTATACAGATCAGGATCTAATATTTTAGGACTTTCAGCAGGTGGAACGGCTTCTCATTTATTCAAGTCAGATGGAAGTGAACCACAAGTACCTTTAAAAGCAACAAATGGAAGCGTGTCAGCACCTTCTTTAACTTTTGCTTCTGATACGAATTTAGGGTTATACAGATCGGCAGCAGATACTTTATCGGTTACGACAGGAGGAACAGAAAGAGCGTCTTTTGATAGTACTGGTTTAAATATTAAAGGGCAACTTGATCTTCGTTTATACGATTCAGACAGTTCTAATTACGCAGCGATACAAGCTCCTTCAAATATCGGGTCGAATTTTACTTTAACTCTGCCTTCAGATGATGGCTCGTCAGGTCAATTTTTAAAGACAGATGGGTCGGGTGTATTATCTTGGCAGACACAAGCCACGACAAGTTTAATTATTAACGGTGCCATTGCTTTTAACGGGACAAATGGCTCAACGATTAAATCTAATAATTTAAGCATTTCACGTACTGGTACAGGTCTATACACAATTACGATTGATGCCTCCATTAGAAATGGGACAAGTTATGGAGTCATTATTGGTGCTATTGATGAAAGTGCTATTTATGGTGCTGGTGACGCTGCAACAGGACAAGACAACAGTTTAAAAACGGACAACTGGAGGCGAATTATGGTAACAAGTCGATCTACAAATAGTTTTACTTTATCTGCTTATAAATTTTATCAAGAGGTTCATAGTATGTCTTCTGACGATTATGATGTAGGTGCTTTTTATTATCGACAAGCAGTAGATCCTGATTACATTTCCATTGCTTTCTTCTCCTAATGACAACTGTTTTTTACAACTACGATAAAAGCACAACCAAGCTTGCAACAATTATTTCGGATAAAACTCCAGCCGAATTAATAGCTATGAGTGTAATTCCTGAAGGGGCTGCTTACCTGTCGGCTTCCGATATAACAGACAGTATGACGGATGAAGATGAACGGATAAAATACAACGAAATATTTTATTGTACTTTTGATGATTACACTAATCCGACCAAAATAGTTGTTGATTATCAAGCTATAATGGCTTCTTTGTTAAAAGAATTAGAAATGACTAAAAACAACTTAGTAGCAAAATTAGATTATATGAAGATTAAGGCGTTGGCAAATAGTAAAACATCTGTTGCCTCCGAAATAGAAGATGATAAAACGACTCTAAAAGCTTGCCTGACCGTTGACTTATCAAAATACACAAAGGCGGCTGATTTAAAAGATCATATTCCTGATGTCTTGCTTATTGATTATGATTTAAAATATGAGGACAAATTAAATGCTTAAAGAAAATTACTCTACATTTGTTAAAGAAAAAATTAGAAAGGTTATAGAATCAAAAACACAAGAAATAAAATTTGAAGCGAAGGCAATTGGTATTAAGGCAAACAAAGAATGGGAAGCAAATGTTTCTGAAGAAGCTTTAAGTTCTGTTATTAATCAAGATATAAATACGGCTGAAACAAAAAATTTCTATAAATTCTCAGCAGAAATATCAAACAAACTCTTACACATCTTAAAAGAACTTTACCCCGATAATTCTATTTATTCTTCAGGTCATTTTTATTATCCACCTACAGGATTTATGGGATGGCATACAAATTACAAAATGCCAGAAGAGAGGATTTATATTACATACGCTTCTGAGCAAGAGAAGTCTTTTTTTAGATATTTAGAAGGAGATAAAGTAATTACTGATTATGATGATCAAGGTTTAACTGTCAGACGTTTTTCTGTTTCAAATAAAAGACCTTATTTTTGGCACTGTGCAGGAAGTGATTGTGATCGGTTTAGTTTTGGTTATAGGCTAAAACCTATCGAGTCTTGATATACTAAATCCAAAGGTAAAAAGCTTATGGCAATAGCACCTGGAACGTATGACATGACGATCCAACGGAGATCGGATCATAGTGTGTCTGTTACTTTGAAAGACTCAGGAGGTAGTGCGGTAAATCTTTCGGGGTATTCAATTGCAAGTCAGATTTGGGATTCTGGACGTACCACTAAGGCGGCTGATGCTACTTGTGCAATTACAAGTGCAACAGGTGGAGCGTGGACTTGGACAGTAACAGATACTCAAACAACTACGTTTACTGCTGATGAATATAAATATGATGTGCTATTAACTAATGGATCAGGGCTGAAAGAATACTGGATAGAAGGTACTATTTATATGGATGAAGGATACACTGCATGACCACAGTAAATATCACAACCAATAAAAACACTGTAACTGTTGACGAAAGCAATAGTTCAGTCATAGAAGTATCGACTCAAGGGCCGCAAGGATCTAGTTTTCCTTTAAGTGATGATAATAAGGTAGATAAGTCTATAATTTATTATGACAGTACTGCTGGAACCTATAAGGCCGACAGCACATGGACTACTAACACAATTACCGACGGAGGCAACTTCTAGTGGC
>MDTC01079861.1_pt1 | contig 13838 bp, 10 predicted proteins | sample 811181 | NCBI WGS metagenome assembly MDTC01 (sample SAMN05326644, study PRJNA326480) | marine metagenome | isolation source: seawater | place: Pacific Ocean: North | collected 2011
ACCATAATGATTAATTGTAATCCTGAAACAGTTTCTACAGATTTTGACACTGCAGATAAGTTATATTTTGAACCTGTTTTTTGGGAACATATTTATGATATAATATTACATGAAAAACCGGATGGTGTTATTGTTCAATTAGGAGGGCAAACTGCTCTTAAATTAGCAGAAAAACTAGATAGATACGGAATTAAAGTTATTGGAACTTCATTTAAGGCATTAGATTTAGCTGAAGATAGAGGAAGTTTCTCCAATCTTCTTAAAGATAATAATATACCCTATCCTAAATTTGGAGTTGTTGAATCTGCAGAACAAGCTTTAGAAATCTCTAAAGATTTAGGTTTTCCTCTTTTAGTTCGACCAAGTTATGTTCTGGGTGGTATGAAAATGAAAATTGTCATAAATGAAGAAGACTTAGAGCATCATGTAGTTGATATATTAAAAGATATGCCTGATAATCAAATTTTATTAGATAATTTTTTATCTGGTGCTATTGAAGCAGAAGCAGATGCTATTTGTGATGGAGAAGATGTTAAGATTATTGGAATTATGCAACATATAGAACCTGCAGGAATTCATTCTGGTGACTCTTATGCGGTTTTACCACCTTATAATTTAGGAGACTTTATTATTCAACAAATTGAAGAATATACCCATATTATTGCAAAAGCCTTAAAAACAGTTGGATTGATAAATATTCAATTTGCTATAAAAGATGATGTTGTATACATTATTGAAGCTAATCCCAGAGCATCCAGAACGGTCCCTTTCATAGCTAAAGCATATAATGAACCTTATGTAAACTATGCCGCTAAGGTAATGATGGGTAAAAAGAAGGTTAAAGATTTTGATTTTAAACCAGAAAAAAATGGTTATGCTATAAAAATACCAGTTTTTTCATTTGAAAAATTCCCAAATGTTAACAAAGAGTTAGGTCCAGAAATGAAATCTACAGGAGAGGCAATTAAATTTATTAAAGATCTAAAAGATCCATTCTTTAGAAAGATCTATTCCGAAAGAAACCTCTATTTGAGTAAGTAGATTTAAATTCCTTTAAAGTTTATTTTATCAGAATAAGCTTATTATATTTGGGTACAAATCTTTCTTTATGAACTCCATTTTAAAAAATAATTATCCACATATTGTTGCTGTATTATTTTTTCTCATTATTTCAATTTTTTACTTATCTCCAGTTTTAGAAGGCCTTTCTTTAAAACAAGATGATATAGATAATCATAAAGGAGTTGCCAAAGAAATAAAAGATCATAGAGCTGAATATGATGAAGAGCCACTATGGACAAATTCTATGTTTGGAGGAATGCCTGCCACACAGGTTTCAGTGGTTCATAAATCCAACCTTTTAAGCTATATCCAAAAAATAATCACATTACTAACACCTCACCCTATTAGTGTACTTTTTTTATACCTACTTGGATTTTATATTCTTTGTATTTGTCTAAGCATTAAACCATGGGTTTCTTTATTAGGCTCGTTAATGTTTGGTCTCAGTTCCTTCTTTTTTATTAGTCTTTCTGTTGGACATAATTCTAAAATAATGGCTATGGCTTTTATGCCCATGATTGTTGGGGCATTTGTTTATTCTTATAGAAACAAAGCGATCGTTGGAGCCATATTTTTTGCTTTATTTTTAGGCTTAGAATTAAGATCTAATCATGTTCAGATAACTTACTACACATTCTTGATACTTATATCATTAGGTTTTTTTGAATTGATTAAGTCCTATAAAACAAAAAAATTATTTTCTTTCTTCAAAATTACGGGTTTACTAGCCACAGCAGGTTTATTGTCAGTTTTATGTAATTCTGGTAATCTTTTTATGACTTATGATTATTTGCAAGATTCTCAAAGAGGTCCCTCAGAACTATCATCTAATTTAATTGGAGAAGATAAAACGGTCTCAAATGGATTGAATATTGATTATATGACTAATTGGAGTTATGGAATTGGGGAAACAGTAAACTTAGTTATTCCTAATGCTAAAGGTGGAGGATCAGGTGCTTATTTATTAGAAGAAAATTTAATGGAAAGTTCTGAAGTAAGTACTGGATTTAAAAATTTCATCAAAAATGCTTACCAAAAGGGTTGGACTGTAAATACTTATTGGGGGAATCAGCCTTCTACTGCTGGTCCAGTCTACATTGGAGCATCAGTTTTCTTATTATTTATATTTGGTTTATTTTTTCTAAGAGATAGAATAAAATGGCCCTTATTAATAGTTCTTTTATTGGCCATATTTTTATCATGGGGACATAATTGGATGTTCTTAACTAATTTATTTGCAGATTTTTTTCCCGGATATTCTAAGTTTAGATCTGTTACGATGATTCTAGTTATTGCTGAGCTTATTGTACCTATGATTGGAATTTTATGGTTATTTCAATTTATAGAAAACAAAAACTTCCTTTCTAATGAAGTAAATCTTAGATTTAATAAAATAAATAGTCTTAAGTTATTTTATATTCTCTCAGCTAGCATTATTGTTTTCTTTTTAAGTTTTATTATTGTTCCAGATTTATTCCTAAACTTCATATCATCATCTGAAAAACAAATCATTAACCAATTAACTATCATGGATCCTCAAACTTCTAACTATATTGAGGAATTAATAGACTTTAGAAAAACTATTTTATCTCAAGATGTCTTAAGATCTTTAGTAATAATTTTAATTATAATTGGAACTCTTTTTCTTTTTATTAAGAGTAAAATTTCTAAGCCAGTGCTCTTAATAGCTGTTGGATTAGTAGTATTTATTGACATGTGGGGAGTTAGTAAAAGGTATTTACATAACAATGAGCATTCCAGTCTTGAACAGCAGCTCACAAGACAAAGTGGTTTAAAGCATTGGCAAGACCAAGACATTAAAATATTTCCTCACGCTCCAAAACCAGCTGATATTGCTATTAGAGATTATGAAATTTCAGAAAACAATAGTCTTAGGTCTAATATTCAAAATAGAATGAGAGATGTTTTAAACGAATATGAGGATAGTGATTATAGAAATAGAATTGCAAATATTGAATCATTTAAGGAACTGAATTTCAATACAAACTATAGAGTTCTAGAAATGGGTAATCCTCTTAATACTGCTAGAACATCCTTTCTTCACAAATCTATTGGAGGATATTCTGCTGTTAAAGTTAAAAGAGTACAAGAGTTAATAGACTTTTATTTTCAAAAGGAATACAATGCCATAAACAGTTCTTTGAAAAGCAATCAGTTTAATCTACTGAAGACAAATAATTTTTTCAATATGTTAAACGTCAAATATTTTATTTTCAATTTAGACGGAAATGGAGTTGTTGACTTAAATAAAAGAGTTAATAATCAAACTCCAGGAGTTTTAAAAAATCCATTTACACTTGGAAATGCATGGACTGTTCAAAACATAAAATGGGTTTCCAGTCCTGATGAGGAAATTTTAACGGTAGGAGATTCTTTATTCAATCCTAAATTTTCTGTTGTTATTGATGAAAAGTATAGGAAGGTTTTAGGAGATATTTCAACTTCAGGAGAATCAGTAGTGTCTATGCAAAATTATAAAGCCAATCAGATTGATTATATAATTGAAGCTAAAAAAGAGGAATTGATTGTTTTTTCAGAAATTTTCTATGATAAGGGTTGGAAAGCTTTTGTAGATGATGTTGAAACTTCTCACATTAGAGCTAATTATGTTTTGAGAGCCTTAAAAGTTAATCCTGGTATCCATAAAATTACTTTTAAGTACGATTTGCCAATTTATAATACAGCTTCAATTATTTCATTCTCAAGTTCTTTGGTAATCATCCTTTTAATTTTTATGGTACTATTCTTTAAAATAAAAGGAAGAGAATTTCCTGAAATATGAAAAAAGTTTTGGTCATTACTTATTATTGGCCACCAAGTGGAGGAGCAGGTGTACAACGTTGGTTGAAGTTTGTAAAATATTTACCAAATTACAATTACAAACCAATAGTTTATACAGTAGAAAATGGTGAATATCCTGTAATAGACAATTCTTTAAATGAAGATGTATCAACTCAAACAAAAATTTTAAAAACTAAAATATGGGAACCATACAGTTTTTATAAAATTTTTACTGGAAGGAAAAAAAAAGAAAAAATAAATAGCAGTTTTTTAACCCAGAAAAAAAGAATTAAGTTTCTAGAAAATATTAGTATTTGGATAAGAGGAAATTTATTTATCCCAGATGCAAGAAAATTTTGGATAAAACCCTCTATAAAATATCTGACTAACTATTTAATCAATCATCAAGTTGATATAATAATATCATCAGGTCCTCCACATTCAACTCATTTAATAGCAATGGAATTACAAAAAAGATTTAAAATTAGTTGGTTAGCTGATTTTAGAGATCCATGGACAAATATTGATTTTTATAAGGATCTACGACTTTCAAAATGGGCAGATAAAAAGCATAAATCTTTAGAAGGTGCTGTACTTAAAAATGCTGATATGGTTTTAACAATAGGTAATCAGCTTAAAAAAGAGTTATTTGATTTAGGAGCAAAAAAGGTACGAGTAATAGAAAATGGGTATGACCCAGAAGATTTTACAATTAATAGCTCTACAGAACTAGATACTAATTTTACGATTGCTCATATAGGTACTTTTTCTCCATCAAGAAATCATGAAATATTATGGAAGGTATTAAGAAAAATATGCGATGAAAATGTGCTTTTTAAGAATAAATTTAAACTTAAATTAATTGGAAATATTGATTTTTCAGTATTACAATCAATACGTAATTTTGGTTTAGAAAATTATATTCAACAAATGGGATATATTTCTCATAAAGATGTGATAAATGAACAAAGAAAATCTAGAGTATTGTTATTAATGGTTAATAACACTCCTAACTCTAGAGGAATTATAACAGGTAAAGTGTTTGAGTACATGGCTTCAAAAAGACCAATCTTAGTTATAGGCCCTGAAGATGGAGATTTATCTAATATTATTATCCAAACTAAAAGTGGTATGGTTTGCGGATTTAATAATGAAAGAAAATTAGAAGAATCTGTTCTTAAATTATTTCACAATAAAAATGATATTAGCTCAAATTCAAAAATATATTCTAGAGAAAATTTAACTAAAAAATTATCCTCTATTTTAGATGAAGTTATTCAAAAATAAAATTTTAAATGATAAATTTTGAAAATACTAAATCTGCTTTTGCTCATCAATCAGACTGGGAATTAAAAAAAGCTTATTTTTTATTTTCAATTATTAAATCAGCATTTTTAGTTAAATTAGGAAGTGTTATTTTAAAATTTTCATTCTTTTTAAAATTGCCTGTAAAGAGCATAGTTAAAAAAACTATTTTTCGTCAGTTTTGCGGAGGAGAGAATATCAAAGATTGTAATGAAAAAATCAATCATCTTTCACAATTTGGTATTGGTACTATATTGGATTATTCAGTTGAGGGAAAAGAAAATGATAAAGATTTTGAAAAGACTAAAGAGGAGATAATTCAAACGATTCTTTTTTCAGCAAATAATTCAAAATGTCCTTTTACGGTTTTCAAGATAACTGGGTTGGGAAGGTCATCATTAATTCAAAAAGCTAGTCAGGGTCCCTTTAAATTAAATAAATCAGAATCTGAAGAACTTCAAAATATTTCAAAACGAATTGATGAAATATGTAAAAAAGCTTATGAAAATAAAGTTTCTTTATTTATTGATGCTGAGGATAGTTGGTACCAAGATTTCATTGATTCTCAGGCTGAATTAATGATTTTAAAATATAATAAAGACCAAATAATTATTTATAATACCATTCAACTTTATCGACACGATCGATTCAATTATATGAAAAATCTTATTGCTAAAAGTGAGAATAATAATTGTTATTTAGGTTTAAAATTAGTTAGAGGAGCCTATATGGAAAAAGAGAGAGAAGTCGCACTCAAAAATGGATATTTAGATCCTATACACGCTACAAAACAAGCTACTGATTTAGATTTTACTAAAGCTGTTGAATATTGTTTAAGTAAAATTAATTTTGTGAGTATATGTGTAGGAACTCACAATGAGCTGAGTGTTCAACATTTAACCAAACTCATGTTAAAAATGAAATTTAGCAATAATGATAAACGAATTTATTTTGCACAACTCTTAGGTATGAGTGATCATATTAGCTTTAATCTTTCAGCTATGGGTTATAACGTAGCAAAATATGTTCCTTATGGTCCAATAAAAGAAGTTCTTCCATATTTGATAAGGAGGGCAGAAGAGAATACGTCTGTTTCTGGTCAAACAAGTAGAGAGCTATCTTTAATAAAGACAGAAATTAAAAACAGAAAATCAGTTTAAATACTTAATAGGAACTTTTGTTCCCTTAATACTTTTCGAATAAACTCTTATGGCACCAACTAAAATTTCAGCTTCAACATAAATAGGAATTCTATTTTCATCGTTGCTCACGAAAACATTCATAGATTCATTAGCTTTAAAAATAGTTCCTTCTATAAGGTTAACCTTGAAATGGATACAATCTATTTCTCTATTATTTTGATTAATTATTTTTTTCTTTCCTATGTAAATTATATATAAATCCTTAAAAATCTCTTTATCTAAAATAACATTCATGGGAATGGTATCATTTTCTTTAAATTGAGAAAAGTCAATAGCTCTGGTGAAATATACAGAACTCATTATGTCAAAACTACAATCAATAATATCAATTGTATCTCTTTTTGATCCCTGTTTTCTAGTTTCATATACTAATGCTGTATTTTCCTTATAATTAAAATCATAGTCGTAGTTTAGGAAAAATTCTCCTTCTCTTACCCTTCTTATAAAGTGCATTGGTAACATTGTTTTTTTAGAAATGAAACTTGCATATCTGTCTCTAACTTTAAAAAACCAATCATAATTTTTCAAGGTTCTTCCCTTTCCCTCTACATAATAGCAATTTTGATCTTTGAAAGTAGAATCTTTAACAATAAACCTTGCCTTTCCAGCAGTTACCCAAGTTTTACCCATGAGATATTCTACATCATAAATAACTTCTTCTCCATCATTAAAAGGAATAGAATTAGAAATGCAATTTGATTGTGACGTTAAATTAACAGACAAAAAAAGAGTTATGAATAGTAAAAATTTATTCAGCTGCTTTATTGACAAATGCAGTTATTTTAAGAATAGTGTTTTCTGGGCTAGTATTAGCAGAAACTGTAACAGTTTTAGTTTGTTTACTTCCTGCTTGTCCTTTAGATGGTCTAAAAACAACGTCTATTTTACCACTTTTTCCGGGCAATATTGGTTCTTTAGGCCAATTAGGGACAGTACATCCACAAGATCCCTTTGCGTTAGAAATTTTAAGAGGTTCATTGCCAGAATTAGTGAAATTAAAAGAATATTTATTTTCTGAATTTACTTCTACATCTCCAAATTCATGCATGTCTTTAGAGAAATTTATATTTGTTTTAGGTAGTTTTTGAGAAACATCCATTTGGGGAGTTAATGGACTTTCTAACATGTTTTTTTGAATATTATCTAATTTTTTCTTTGCTCCAGGATCAGCAGATACGTATGTTTTGTTTTGAGATTTTACAAATAATTTGTCATCATCATTAGTCTGAAGACTATATAAAGATATGAAGATGGCAATGATTGAAATAGCTAGGGATATATTGGATTTATCTTTCATAATAAATGATTTATTCAACTAAATTAGAAAATGCTTGATCATTATTAATAATTTCTAGTGATTTTTGTAAAGTAACATTTAATTCATTAATAATTTCATAGAATTTTTTATAGTCATATAAATCTTGAGCAATATTAGCTTTTAAACGTACTTCAATGGTTGTTTTCGATTCGTTGTACTGTTTTTCATTAAAATCAATTCCTTCGTCTTTTGCAAACTCAATCAGTTCTTGTAATGGATTTTTAGTATTAAAACTTGTTTTATATTTTTCAAAATTTGAATATTTTTTTTCTAAAATATCTCTGTTTTTATTTACATAATAAAGTGAAAATTGATTAAATATTCCTTTCCTTATTAATTTACTGAAGTAAGCACTTGTTCCATTAGTATCAAGTGGAACAAAAATATCTGGTACAACTCCACCTCCTCCGTATACTTTCCTTTTTTTTAATAATGTTGAATAAACTTCGTTTTCATTATTTTTTATACTGTCCTTATTGAAGGATTCTCCAGATTTATAGCGACTGTATTTTTCTTTTCTATAAGCCATTGAACCATCGCTATAAGATTTTTGGATACATCTTCCACTAGGAGTATAATATTTAGATGTAGTAATTCTAACTTGAGTACCATCTGGAAGTTGAATAGGTTTCTGAACCAATCCTTTCCCAAAGGTTCTTCTTCCAACAATTAATCCTCTGTCCCAATCTTGTATAGCTCCACTAACTATTTCACTTGCACTGGCGCTGCTTTCATTAACTAAAACAATAATCTTACCACTTTCTAATAATCCTTTATTATTTCCACCATAGATTTTTTCAGGGAATTTCCTTCCTTTAGTAGAGACAATTTTTCTATTTCCTGGTAATATTTCATCAGCTAAGTCTACTGCTGTTTTTAAATAACCTCCTCCATTATTTTGAAGATCAAGAATTAGATTTTTCATACCCTTATTTTTTAAACTAAATACAGCTTTTCTTATTTCACTTATACTAGTGGATGAAAAATTATTTAATTTAATGTAACCAGTATTTTCGTTAGCCATATAAGAGGCATCTACACTGTAAATAGGAATTTTGTCTCTAGTAATTTCAAAATCAATAATGTCATTACTATTTCCTCTTTTAACCCCAACTAAAACTTTAGTTCCTTTATCTCCCAAAAGTCTATCTCTTACTCCACTGTTTTTCATGCCAATTCCCGCAACCATTTCTTCTCCAATTTTTATTATTTTATCACCAGCGATTAAACCCACTTTCTCAGATGGCCCACCTGGAATTGCTTGTACTATGAGCACGGTATCTTTAAAAATTTGAAATCTTATTCCAACACCAGTAAATGACCCTTTTAATGGAGCATTCATATCATGCAAGTCCTTCAATGATATATAGGTTGAATGAGGATCTAATTGTTCTAACATAAATCTGATACCATGTTCAGTAATTTCTGCATTTGAGATAGTATCCGGGTAAATTAGATCAAATAATTTTAATCCTTTTTCATAAGATTTAATACTATTTGCATTTAAAGAATTGGGAATAGGTATTATGGAATGATTGGGGATTTTTAGTCTTTTAACATCTATATTTAAAGTGTCCTCATCACGAATTAAGGAAAGGTTTGAAATTGAGTTTTCATTTCCCAAAGAAAGATTATAAAAATCAGAATAATAGTACACCTCATTTAGTATACTATCATCAATTCCAATTATTTGATCTTTGTTTTTGAGTTGGGCATTTGAAGCACCAGAATTTGGGAAGATACTGTCAATTAAAATTTTTCCTTTGTTAAATTTCACTGTCATTCCTAATGATGTTTTTTCAGAAGGATTTAATTCTAAAAAATTAAAGACAGAATCGTGTTGGTAAAGACTCATAGGTCTCAAATAATTATACATCCCTAATACTAAGTCATTTTGAACTTTACTCATATTGACATCTTCAACATACATTTGTTCAATTAGAAATAAAAGTCTTTGAATTTTAATTTCTGTAGATCTTAATTCATTATTTTGAGAAAAAACATAATTAGTTATGTTAATAAGGGATATGAATATGATGAATCTAGAAATCAACTTGAATAAATTTAAATAAACTAATTAATCTATTTTGTTAAATTAACTTAAAAGAATTAAATAAAAAGTTACACTTCAATAATTATTTTTTTTTCAAATATAGTATGGACTTGCTTTCAAAAAATAATTCATCGTAATAGTCTGAAATTTTTATTAGTTCAGAATCAAATTTATTAGACACTTTATTAATTTCTTCCCTTAAATCGCCTCCTTTAAGATACAAAATTCCATTTTCAATATCATTTTTATTTAGGTGATTTATATTTTTTGATATCCAAGGGCAAAATGTATCTAACTTTGCAACAGCCCTGCTGACTATAAAATCATATTTTATGGAAATATTTTCAGCCCTCATCACTATGGGGTCAACATTCTCTAATTTCAATTCTTTAACTACTTCATTAACTACTTTAATTTTTTTTCCAATAGAATCTAATAAAGTAAATTTAGATTTGCTAAAATAAATAGCTAGAGGAATACCTGGAAATCCTCCACCTGTTCCTACATCCAAAATCTTTGTATTTGAATGGAATTGAATAAACTTAGCAATTGATAATGAATGAAGAACATGTCTCGTGTAGAAGTTCTCAGTATCTTTTCTACTTATCACATTTATTTTTGAATTCCAATTAAGATAAATTTCTTTTAAAACTTCAAATTGCTCAATTTGAAGTTGATCTAATTTTGGAAAATAGAATTGAATTTTTCTAGAGGAATCAGATAGTTTCAATACTGTGTTTCATTATGTTGTATAGAAATTCTCTTGCTCTAAATAGTTGAGCTTTAACAGTTCCTAATGGTAAATTAAGCTCATCTGAAATTTCGTCATAACTCATTTCCTTGAAATATCTCATTTCAACTAAAATTTCATATCTAGGTTTCAATTTTTTGACATACTGCCTCATTAATTGAATTTTTTGATCATTCATAGTCAATTGTTCTGGTGTCAGTCCTTCGCTTTTAATTTCAAACATAAAGTCATCTCCATCATTATTGGGTATTCTATTATCAATAGACATTACATTTTTCTTCTTTTTACGAAGAAAGTCAATACAGTTGTTTGTTGCAATTTTAAACAGCCAAGTGCTAAAAGCAAAATTTGGTGTATACTGATGAAGTCTATTAAATGCTTTTCCGAAAGCCTCAAGAGTTAGGTCTTCAGCATCGTCATTATTATTAACCATTTTAAGAAGCATGTAATAGATAGAATCCTTGTATTTATCCATCAATTCAGCAAAAGCTTGTTGGTCTTTTTTTTGTGTGGCTCTTATTACTAATTCATAATCTTTTTGAGCTTTTTCAGAAAGATTTGATCCTATTGTTTCTTTATCCATTTAAATGCTATTCTTCTTATTGATTTGAAAGATAGGTTTACAAATTAGTAAGATGATTTCATATATAGGGAATGCCCATAAAAGATCTTTACACATTAAAATCTTGAAAGGTCTATAAAAAAGAGATAAAACAATTAAATATCTAATCACAAATAAGATTGATATTTCAATTTTTGTAAAATCTGAAATTAACAAAACAAGAAATGACAAATAGAATAGAAAAGAGCTAAAATACTGAATTCCTAATATAAATTTATGACTGCTTTTATATTTGATATTTGTGGTATGGTGCCTTTTTTTTTGATTAATCCAATCCCTCCATTTTTTTTTGGGAGATGAAATAGTAATACTTTCTTTATTAAAAATAATTTCTGAATTATCATTTTTTGATGCCTTATTTACAAATAAATCATCATCTCCTGATGCAATATGGTAATGAGATTTAAAACCTTCATTTAAATAGTATACATCTTGAGTATATCCTAAATTTCGTCCAACACCCATATAAGTTATTTTCGCTTTTGCAAAACTTAAGTAGTTTGTAGCAATTTGTGCAGTATCATATCTTATAATTTTATTTAAAAAACCACTTTCTTTTGCGTAAATTCCTGCACCCAGAACTATTTCTTTTTTATTGTGAAACCCATTACTCATATTAGAAATCCAAGAGTTAGTATAAGGGAAGCAATCAGCATCAGTAAATAGTAGATGATTGTTTTTTGCTGCTTTAATTCCTAAAGTTAGGGCAAGTTTTTTCCCAAAGTGATCTGTTTTATTGTCTGGTATATCAACCACTTTTAATTTTAAATATTTCTTTTTTAAATTATTTAAGAATTCTAAACTATTATCCCATGACCTGTCGTTTACAACAATTAGCTCATAATTATCATAATCTTGATTTAAAAATTTCTCTAAATTTTTTTTTAAATTTTTTTCTTCGTTCCTAGCGCAAATTATAACTGAAATATCTGGATTGAATCGATCAATATGTTTTTCATCTGAAATTAATAATCTAGAATTAAAGTAGAATAAATAAAATAATTGAACTAAAAAACTGCCAAAAAGAAATAATTCAAAAAAATCTAAGTAGGTCATTAATTACAAATCATTTTAGATTTTTAAAAGTATTGCTTAATTGAGATATTCTATATTTGTTGTAAAGTAGTTTATTCACAGTTTTATGAACTTTACCCTTAAGTCTAAAGACCAAAATTCAAAAGCAAGATCGGGCCTTATAAAAACAGATCATGGTGTTATTCAAACCCCAATATTTATGCCTGTTGGTACAGCTGGAACAGTAAAGTCAGTTTCTCAAAAAGATCTTGAAGATCAAGTAAACGCTCAAATAATTCTTGGAAATACCTATCATTTGTATTTAAGACCTGGACTTAATTTACTAGAGCAAATAGGTGGAATTCATAAATTTATTTCTTGGAAAAAACCAATTTTAACTGATTCTGGAGGATATCAAGTCTATAGTTTATCGGGTAGAAGAAAAATAACTGAAGAGGGAGTAAAATTTAAATCCCACATAGATGGATCCTCTCATTTTTTTACTCCTGAAAATGTTATGGATATTCAAAAATCAATCGGAGCTGATATTATCATGGCATTTGATGAGTGTACGCCATATCCTTGTGATTATTCATATGCAAAATCTTCTACTCAGATGACTCATAGGTGGTTAAAAAGGTGTGTAGATAGTTTTAATAATACTCCAAATAAATACAATTACTCACAATTTTTATTTCCTATAGTTCAAGGTAGTACTTATTCTGATCTAAGAAATCAAAGTGCTGAAGTTATTGCTTCTTTTGATTTGCCAGGTAACGCAATTGGAGGGTTGTCAGTTGGCGAGCCACATGATTTAATGTATAAGCATACTGAAGAAGTATGTGACATTTTACCGGAATCTAAACCTAGATATTTAATGGGGGTAGGTACTCCTTCTAATCTCCTCGAATGCATTGCCCTAGGAGTTGATATGTTTGACTGTGTTATGCCGACAAGAAATGCAAGAAATGGCATGTTATTTACTAGTGAAGGTTTTATAAATATTAAGAATAAAAAATGGGAAAATGATTTTAGTGAAATTGATTCAAATGGAACTTCATACGTGGATAAAAGATATTCTAAATCCTATTTAAGACATTTATTTATTTCTAAAGAGATGCTAGGACCACAAATTGCCAGTATTCATAATCTATCATTTTACATATGGCTTGTTGAAGAATCTAGGAAAAAAATTGAAGATGGAACTTTTACAGCTTGGAAAAATAAAATGGTGAAAAAACTCGTTGAAAGACTTTAAATCCAATAATGAAAAAATTAGATTGGTTTATTGTTAAGAAATTTTTAGGCACTTATATTTTTATGATTGCCGTAGTAATGAGTATTTCCATAATATTTGATGTTTCTGAAAAACTTAAAGATTTTATGAATCCTGAGAATAATTTAACTTTTTACAAAATTATTACTCAATATTATCCTTATTTCTTTATCCATTATGCAAATTTATTTTCTTCTTTAATTATTTTTCTTTCAGTTTTATGGTTTACAAGTTTTATGGCACAAAGACTTGAAATTGTAGCAATTTTAAGTAGTGGAATTAGCTTTTGGAGATTTTCTAGACCTTATATAATAGCATCTTCCTTTCTTTTAATAATTTCTGTTTTAATGAACCACTATGTGGCTCCTTTTGCTAACAAGAATAGATTAACATTTGAAAATCAGTTCACTAAATATAATGTGAATTTTAAGGA
>MDTC01004112.1_pt1 | contig 13837 bp, 9 predicted proteins | sample 811181 | NCBI WGS metagenome assembly MDTC01 (sample SAMN05326644, study PRJNA326480) | marine metagenome | isolation source: seawater | place: Pacific Ocean: North | collected 2011
ATGCCAATGTAACTTGGGTTTGCCAAACGACGCGTAGCGTCACCAACGTCATTATTACAGGTTCACTTCTTCTTCAACCAGGGTGCTCTGTAGAGATGCTTGAAGGGAGTGTTGAAGGGGCTGTCACTGCACTAACAAGCGCTCAATTAACGGTTCTTTCCTCACTTCACCTCACTGTTTTGGACAAAGGAAGTCCAGTCGAAGGTGCTTTGATTTCAATCGACGGTTCTGTAACAACCACTGATTCAAATGGAGAGGTTTCCACCACGGCCACCGCACGTTATGTTGATGATAATTCACAAACGACTGGTGGCATCAAAAACATCAATCTACAAATTGGCTCGTTCATGGATTTCGTAACTTGGGATTCTTCTACCTCTTTTCAGCACACCTTCATGGCTTCAACAGTCGCTCCAGGCTCTCTTACGAACTGGCTTGTGTTAGAAGCTCAGTGGAGCCCGTATTTCCTCGATGGAGATTTATCCGTTGAAGCCTCGGGTACACTCACTATCGATGATGGCGTATCATTACGAATTTCCGATGGCAGTACCATCAATGTTGATGGCCGGATTGATTCTGGCGCGGCGACCCTTTCTTCAACAGGCCTCGGTTCTCGTTGGGGTGGATTTGTGATGGGCGGAGCGGGTTCAACCATCGATTTGTCGCAGACCTCAATTTTCGAAGCCTCTCCGGCGTTAAATGTTGAAAGTCAGGGCACTTTCATTGGCGACGGTCTCACACTTGCTCGCTCGTCAGGTGCAGACCCATTGATTCTTATCGGTAGTAACAGCCAAGCGAACATTACGCTCAAAAATGCCCACTTGTATGATGCAGGAAACGGCTGCATCAAAGCCTTCCCTTCTTCTACTGAATTGACTCTTACTGAGGTCAACTTGGAATCATGTAACGGAGTTGGCGTTTGGGCACGACAAATCGCCCTTCACTTTGACACCATTCTGCTCGGCAGTAACATCTCGACAGGGTTTGATTTCACTGCAGTCACCGGTTCGCTGACTAATGTTGACGCGAACCAGTTTGACGGTGATGGCAATATTTTGGCTTTGGACTCTATTGATGGGGATTTCTCCATATCTCACTTGAATGGAACTGTGGGTGCAAGTGCTGGCATTACGGGAGCAAACAGTCGCAGTATTCAGATGAGCCATATTCAACTCACAGGCTCACCAGGACTTGACTTTGATAATTCAGCTGGCAGAATCGATAACGTCATTTTGAATGGGCCGGGGTCTGGAACAGCCTTTATCAGCCACCATGGCCGAACTTCCGACTCTCTGATTGTAGAACATATCATCGCTTTTTCGTATTCAGTCGGTATTGATTTGCATGCAGATGAAGGTGATGGTGCCTTGGCTCCGTTCATTTTGCGAAACCCCGATATCATCAGTTCAACCGTACTTTCGTCTGAAAATTACCCTGCGCGAATTGAGGGCGGAATCACGTATGGTGTTCTTTCCGCTTCTGGAGATATATCCATCGATCTTGTTGATGCTTCGACTGAGAATCCTTCGATGTATGACGGTGCAGAATTACGCACGTGGAACACATATACGCTCAATGCCAAGTTGAATGGAGTGCTGACCGATGTAGAGTATTCAATTACGACGGAAGGGTTGACCCCTGCGTTTACTACGACTGTGATGGGAGTTTCACCATTGGTTGAACTACCAGTTTCCTTTGTAGGAAACGGCACAGCATCGCAAACATCATCGTTTTCAATTCAGACACAAGCAACAGGTCTTCCAAATGTAATGAAAGTCTGGAACGATACTTCAGCCACCTTAATTGAACTGTCCTTGGTTGCCAATACTCCTCCGACAGTGGAAATCACTGAGCCGTATTCGGGCCAACGAGTAATGGAAACGGTTCATCTTCTCGCTGCTGCTGAATATTCAGATGACTTGGATGCTGTGGGTGATTTGACTTTGGTCTGGATCATTACTGACTCAGCGGGAGTGGAAGTCATGCGAGGACCGAATGAAGCACAATACAACATCACTGATTTGCAGTATGGGTTGTATGTCCTCGAATTGCGGGTAACCGATACGTTAGGCGCGAGTTCAACAGCAGCAGTTGATTTTGAGGTGACTGAACTTGACAGCGATGGGGACTGGACAAACACATGCATTTTCACCATTGGGACTGGCGTATGGTTTGATTCAACTAATGGCTTTCCATGTGGTCCAGACAGTGAAGATACCGATGATGATAACGACGGTCATCCCGATACTCGTGATGCATGGCCAGTCGATCCATGTGCTTGGCAAGATACCGATAATGACGGCCAGCCAAATACCATCTCATGCCCCGAAGGAGCCACAACTTACCTTACTGAAGACCAAGACGATGACGGTGATGGGGTGCTGGATCTATTGGAAAGTACTTCATCCAGTGATAGCGGAGATTTCTCCACAGCAACACTGCTCCTTTTGGTTTTGATTTTCGCAGCCATCGCTTTGTTCATGACTCGGATGAGGCGCGGTGGTGGCGAGATTGGAGATATTGACGAGCGACATCTATGAGGCTTCTAAATGGCTGAAGAGTTGCTCTTATCTGCAAATACGGTAGCAGCCGCTGCAGTTTTCATCCTCGGCCTTATCGTAGCTTGGGATGCTTTCTGGCTGACTCGTCAGCGAACAGATATTCCGACGTTAGGTGAATTGAGCAACGGGGGTTTTGCTTGGGAAAGTGAAGGGCCACAAGAAGTGATTCGCCAATGGGGAAATCTTGCTTCAATGGCAGCAATGATTGCTTTACCATGGGCTCTTCTTGAGGCATCCAATACCAGTTATTGGTACGCTATAGTTTGGGATGTATTGCTATCACTGCACATTATTTCTCTGCTTGTTCCAAAGCGTTACGCCATCACTAGAACACATTTATTTGCTGATGGGCAACGCTATTCTTGGAACCGTTTACGTCTTGCTCGTCGCCAACCTGCTCGCCGAATAATGTTGCTGCGACAAGGTTGGGGTATCTTTGGACCATTACCTCTTGGAGGTGGGCAAAATGATTTGACCTTGGCCCGTTCTCGAATTGAGGCTGCTTTTGATGCTGAAACACATTGGCCTCAAATGGGCAACAAACGGTCCGAGGAAGAATAGGGTTATTCTCAATAAGTGCCTCGTTTAGCACACATCATGGAATGGACCCGAAGTGGTGAAGATTTGTTTGTGCGTATTGACTCGAATGAGGAAATACACTCGACTTTGCAAGCACTCGCTGATGAAGTTGGATTTAATGCAGCGGCAATTACCAGTGGTATTGGAAGAACCCGTGAGAACATATACGGGTACATGGATGAGCAAGGAGTCTATCAGCGCCGTCATCTGAAATCGCCTTCCGAACTGGTGAGTTTATCCGGCAATATTGCTCGAACCCAAGATGGAAAAGCATTCACGCACATACACTGTTGTTGGTCCGATGATGACAATAACGTACACGCTGGACACATGTTTTCGTCAACAGTTCACGTCGTTGGAGAACTCCACATCCGTATTCTTTCTCATGCGATTATGACGCGTTGCCCACTGCCTGATGTTGAACTCTTAGGGTTACAATTTTCGTGATGTTCATAGCCTGTGGCTGGGGTGCATAAACATGGCCGGCGGTGCACGTATTCAGCAACTGGCCGAAGCGGTTCGATATCATCGAGAATTGTACTATAATCATGCTGCTCCAGAGATATCAGATGCTCAATTTGACGCGCTTTGGAACGAATTGGAAACACTCGACCCCGAGAATGAAATTTTACATCAAGTCGGACCAGAACCTCTTCCTGGGACATCCAAAGTTGAGCACATGTTCCCTATGCGCTCTTTGGATAAAGGAACAACGGATGAAGACATCATCCACTTCGTGACGCAATCAACATCAGGCGGAACGCAATACTTGGCTCAACCGAAACTTGACGGATCAGCCCTTTCTCTGGAATACGTCGCTGGGAATTTGCACAGAGCCGCAACCAGAGGCAGCGGTGAGCGAGGCGAAGACGTTACGCTGAATGCTAAATTGGTTGCTAACATTCCACAACGCCTCAAAATCCCTGTCGATTGTCACGTTCGCGGTGAAGTTGTTATGCCTCTCCAAGTCTTTGAAGAAAAGTATAGAGAGATATCCCCAAATCCACGTAATCTTTGCTCGGGAGCACTACGACAAAAACACGGTGATGGAAAGGCAGAAGCCTCAGATTTGGTGTTTTGTGCATACGATGTAAAGTTCGTGAATGACCCTCCTCAACTTCGTTACGATAGCGAATTACTGGACATGCTGAAAAATACCATTGGGATTGAACCAGCACCTTGGCAAGTTTTTGATTCGAAGTCACTTGCAAGTGAAATGATTGGCTACACCAAAGAGTGGAGCTTGAAGCGTTCGAATTATGAATTTGAAATCGATGGTATTGTCTTCAAACTCGACAATCTTGAGCAACGAGAGCGATTGGGTTCCACAGCACACCATCCTCGATGGGCGTTAGCATGGAAGTTCCCGCCTGAAGAAGCAACCTCCGTCTTACTTGAGGTCAATTGGCAAACAGGGCGCACTGGTGTCGTCACACCGGTTGCACGGATTGCTCCTCAAATGGTCGGAGGCGTAACAGTTGAGCACACAACACTCCACAATGTTGGGGAAGTTGAACGCCTCGGTGTTCAAATTGGCGACAAAGTTCTCATCGTACGGCGTGGCGACGTCATTCCAAAGATAGAATCGGGACTTGGGCCGGCTAAGCAAAGCGATCTCGATGGAAGAATCCACGCAGACGGAGTCTTGTTTGAAGAGAAACTGCCCGTTTCTTTATCCATCTCTATTCCTTTACAATGTCCTGCTTGCGAAGGCCAATTGGAGGTTGATGGGGCTTTCTTACGCTGTCATGATTTGATGTGTGATGCACGTACAAGTCGTTCAATTCTCTATTGGTGCAGGGCCTTGGAAATGGACGGCATCGGTGAGAAATTAGTTGAACAGCTCCTTGACCAAGAACTTATCACTTCAATTCCTGATTTATTCCGTCTTCAACAGTCGCAATTGGAAAACATGGAACGAATGGGCGAAAAATCTGCTCTCAATGTACTGAACGAGCTTAACAAAGTCAAAACGCTCTCTCTTGGCAAATTTTTGCACGCGCTTGGTCTTCCTGGGATTGGACCAGAACTGGCAACTTCCGTTGCCCAACACTGCGGTGACTTCGCCTCACTCTTGCAGTGGGTTGAGGATGCATTCGCTATTCAAGGCGAGGAAAACTTCGGACCCTCTGCAGATGAAAAAGGCAAACAGTATCCAGAAAACCAAGCCATACGGTCGTTGTGTGAAGTAGAAGGAATTGGCAGTAAAGTGGCCGTTCAAGTTCGTGATGGACTCTCAAAAAGAAAAGACATGTTGCTTGACCTTGCCACACACATCAACATCCTTGAAGAACCCAAAGCAGCCTCAGGCGGTCCATTGGATGGTATGACCTTCTGTTTAACCGGAACACTTCAACGCCCGCGTAAAGAGGTCCAACTCTCAATCAAAGCAGCCGGTGGAAAAGTCGTCGGTAGTGTTTCCTCACAACTTAGTGTTCTTCTTGCTGGTGAAAAAGCAGGTTCAAAACTTGCCAAGGCAGAATCGCTTGGAGTACAGGTTTGGTCAGAACAACAACTCGAACAGGCCATAGGGCAATCGGTTTCTCCTTCGCCCCAAGAATCGCCTCCACCACCCGAAAAGAAAGGAGGGCAACCTTCTCTTTTCGATTTCAAATGAGAGCGATTGTCATGCAAAAACCGTCGTATGAAAACTTCATTCAATCGGTGGTCGATTTCAATGAGTTTGGCTCGCAGACTCATCTTGAACCGTTTGAATGGGAAGTTGATGGAAAAAAGGGCACGACAATGAAGGCAACCAATGAATATTGGACAAGTCAGCAACGTCAAGCACATTCCCTGCATGAAATTTCATATCGCGCCTGCTACAAGCCACAACTACCGCGATTCTTCATCGAACGTTTATCTCTGCCAGGCGATGCTGTATACGACCCGTTTATGGGACGAGGAACTACGCAAATGGAAGCCTTTCTTCTTGAACGAAAACCGCTTGGTAACGATATCAATCCTCTGAGTAAAGTGCTGTTAGCCCCTCGACTATCTCCCCCTCGTATTGAAGATATTGAGCAGCGATTAAGAGAAATTGATTTATCCAAATGCGAAGAAAAGAATCCTGATTTACTCGCTTTCTACCATGCAGACACACTGAAAGAACTTATCGCTTTGAAAGAATATTGCCTTGAGCGAGAGAAAAAGGGCACCCTCGATGAGCTTGATTCATGGATACGAATGGTCGCTATCAACCGTCTTTCAGGACATTCTCCAGGATTCTTTTCAGTGTACACCCTCCCTCCAAATCAGGCTGTAAGTGTGAAGCGCCAATTGAAAATTAACGAGAATCGTAATCAAGTCCCAGAGTACAAAGACATCACTTCTCGAATTATCAAGAAGTCGAAGAGTCTCCTCAAAGATTGGAATGAACACCCCTCAAATCCGACGAAAGATCTCACTTTCCAATTGGTAAATCAAGATGCACAAAACGCCTCTGACATCGCAGAAAATTCTGCTCAACTTGTCGTTACCTCTCCTCCGTTTTTAGATGTCATCAATTATCAAGCAGATAATTGGTTACGTTGCTGGTTCATTGGTGTTGACTCATCACAAATAGAAATCAGCCAACTCAAAAACACCGAGTTATGGGAAGAGATGATGACGTCTGTTCTCAAAGATATTCACCGTATCGTAACTCCTGGCGGGTTTGTGGCTTTCGAAGTCGGTGAAGTTCGAGGCGGCACAGTGTTGCTTGAAGAAAATGCCCTTCGCTGTGGTGTAAAGGCTGGATTGGAACCGGCCATTATTCTCATTAATGCTCAAGAATTTACGAAAACTGCGAATACTTGGGGTGTTGAAAATAAGAACAAGGGAACCAATACGAATCGAATAGTCGTGTTCCGTGTAGTGTGAAACAGTCTCTTGAAATTAACCATTTGTTCACGTTCGACCAAGGCTTTGATAACTACCTGCGTAGTGGTGCAAGTATGAATCGAAAGCCACTGGTCGTGATTTTGGTTCTTTTGGTACTGCTTGGCAGTTCACCATTGACTCAAGGAAACTCGTCGGGTGTATACAACCAGAGTTCGGGCTGCAACTGCCATACTCAATCCGGCTCGACTGCAGCAACAGTGACCTTGACCGGTCAGCCCACACAATATACTGCTGGAGCAACTTCTACTCTGAGTATTTCTGTAAGTAACGGAATAAGTGGAACAAACGGCGGGTTTAGTCTTGAAGTGGACAAGGGTTCTCTCTCTGCTGGAATCGGATTTGCAGTGAATGTGAACAGTGCTCAAAACAGTGCGACCCACTCGATTACTGGTAGTAGCCAGCGTTCGTGGAGCGTTGATTGGATCGCCCCATCAACAGGCTCGGGAATTGTAACGCTTTCAGTAGCCGGCATGACTGCGAATGGTGCGAACGGAAATTCTGGCGATCGATGGACGACTCTTTCTTATCAAATCCCAGAGGCCGGTGGAGTAGCAAATACGCCACCAGATGTTTCCAATGTTATCCTCGGTCCAACCGGAGCAACGACTTCTTCCACACTCATTCTGAGTTATACCTACGCTGACCAAGACAACGACCCAGAATCTGGAACCCAGGTTCAATGGTTCAAAGACGACGTTGAACAAACCAGTCTTCAAGGACTTACAGTCTCCCCATCTGCAACCTCAAAAGGCCAAGATTGGAAGGCCATCGTCACGCCCTCTGACGGTTCGGATTCGGGTACCCCAATCACCAGCAATATCCTCACTATTGCTAATGCCATTCCGAGTTTGACCACGCCTGAAATTCAACCTACAACTCCTTCTTCAGATGATGCGTTGGCGTTTACGAGCACAACATCAGACGACGATTTCGATACTGTCCATTACGATGTTCGCTGGTTCCTAGATGGCGTCTTAGTCCCTGAACTCAACGATATGGAATCACTTCCTGCATACGTCACCAGAGACGGAGATTCATGGGTAGTCGAGGTTCGAGCAAACGACAGCGAAGATGTCTCGCAGTGGCTCTCCTCTTCTTCTGTTACCATTGGTGGCGGTGTTACCAACACTGCTCCAACTGCAACTGCTGTTATACTGTCACCTGCGTCCGCTACAACTACTGACGATGTTTTGCTTACCTACACCTACAACGATGCTGATGCAGACGCTGAGGTTGATGTTGAAGTGATGTGGCACCTCAACAGCGCTCCGTTCCCATATGCCGAAAACAGCATGACACTCCCAGCAAGCTTTACAGAAAAAGGGCAATCTTGGTTTGCCAATATCCGTGTATATGATGGAGCAGAATGGTCTTCCTGGGCGGCAAGTAATACCGTTGTAATCCAAAACACTGCACCGATTACTGAAACGATCTCCTTGAGCCATTCACAAGCAACGACGACCGAATCGATTACGGTTGAATACACCATGTCGGATATCGATGGAGATACTGAATCGAACTCTGAAATCACGTGGTGGAGAAACGGTGTCAAGAAATCTTCATTGACAGGATTGACAACATTGCCTGCTGCTTCAACGCTCAAAGGAGAAGTATGGGTTGTTCTTGTTCAAGCAGGTGATGGAACCGATGTGAGTGACGAGTCACTTTCAGCAAACGTGACCATTGTGAACAGTGCTCCAACTGCCAGCCTCACACTCACAACCAATGTAACGGCTCTTGGCCCACTGAATCTTGTCGTTCTTACCGATGATGCAGATGGCGATGCTGTTGAAGCGAATATCACGTGGTACCGGAACGGTTTCCTTGACGGTTCCTTAACCGGCGAGACAAACGTCCCCTCTCAGTTACTTGGACCCGGGCAAACGTGGGTAGCGCACGTCACGCCAGTCGATACTGAACTGGAAGGCGGTTCAACTGCAATTGTTTCAACAACTATTCTCAACATCGAACCGGTTGCTCAAATACAAGTCCTTACCGAAACGGTTTGGAATGGAGAAGTGGTCACTCTAAGCGCCACATCATCTGAAGATGTAGACGGGCAAATTGTCGAGTTTGCATGGTCATGGATTGATTCAGACGGGCTCACCGGTTCTGATTCTGGTTTTGAAATCAACATGATTCCACTTTCCAACACTGTAATTACACTCACTGTTTATGATGATATGGGGGCATTAGCTACTGCAAATACACAAATTGCCCCAGTCCAAGGGCCGGCAGTAACCGACTTCATGGTTGATTCCAGTGGAGCAACGGTGCTCTTAGAATGGACTTGGAGCGGCCCAAATGCCACCTTCAATATTTTGCGTAACGGTGTACAAATCGGAGTAACCGATGCTCAATCATTTACTGACAATCCGCTGTTTGCTGGCCAGAGCACTTACAGCGTTCAACCCGTGGTTGGTGAGATGCCACTGGTTGCTGGCACGTCTCCAACCCAGATGGTCGTCTTAGAACCAGCCGCTGTTGATGCGCCAGGACCGTCTTCAATTGGCGGCCTTGTATCTGGGATAGCTTTCTTATTGGTCGGATTGAGTGCTTGTGGTTTAGCACTGATGGAACGGAGGGATTAATTTGCAAATTCGCCATCGAGTTCGAGTTGTGATTCTTCTCACACTCTTGCTTTTCTGTTCTGCTTTCGGTGCAGCTGAGCCTGGAGGAAATGGCGATTCAATGCGAGATATGCAATGCGGTGGAGCGTGTCATGGTGATGCTTCGATGAACGAAACTTCACAGGCTCTTCTTTCACTATCGGCAGATGATACGATCTATCTTGGCATTCCTACAACACTGACTTTGACCGCTACCAATCTTGAAACGAGTTCAACTCGGGTCATCGGGCTGTTTTTGTTAACTGACATGACTGGGCATTCAGATACGCCCCAAGATGCAGGGTGGGACATTCTTTCGGACGCCAATGGTGGTTCTGTGAATTACATTGAACGCACTCTTACTTCGGGTCAAAATGAAACGACGATATCGTGGGTCTTGAGGGCCTCGTCACTCGGCCCCACCTCGTTTTATGCAGCCATTCACCACGGCGGCGCATCCTCTTCTCCATTCTTTGGCAGCACAGCCAACAGTTTAGCAGTCAACGTTGAACCAGTTCCTGAAAATCTACCTCGCCTCGCTGCTGATTTCACACCGCCTACCAAACGCCTTCTCAATTCCCCAACAGAACTGCTTATTCACACCGAGTATACTGAGTCACTTCAATTCGAATGGATGGCAGAAGACGGTCTTGTTCAAACCTCGATTGTCAACACATCCGGCGACAACAGTTGGACAACTTCGCTTCCTGCTGCTCTTCAGCCAACTACGGTTCAGTGGCGGGTGATTATGGAAGGAGAAGGGCCTGAGCAAACTTCTCCTTGGTTCACTCTCACTGCCGAAAAAGCAAGTTGGGAAGTTTCCCAGAATGCAGTCTATTTGCAGGCATTTGCGCTACTTTTCATGACTGCTGGTATTGTTCTCTCACTTCAAAATCGCTTCGCTTACATTCCTTCTCTTTCCAAATACGATGAAGCTCCTGCATTACTTGAAGCACACAGTTCATCGTCAACTCCTGAGAATCCAGTCTCGACAGCGGTCGCCCCTCTTCCTGCTGAAGGTCTACCAAACGGTTGGACTGAAGAGCAATGGGAGTGGTACGGTCATGACTACCTTGCAGGGAAATATGGAGGTGGAAATGAATGATTTCCTCTGAAACGTTCCATGTTGTGACGACTGAACTTGTTGTCGGCGCATTTTCAGTATCCGGCTTGAGTTTCACACTCTATCTTCTCGTCTATTTTGGCATTTTGAAGCGTCCATCTTGGGAAAGCATGTTTGACAATGTTGCGCATTTCACACTTGCCTTTGGTCTTGCAGCAACGCCATTCGCAATTTTAAGCGGTTTGTCGTCATCTCCTGGCGAGGGTTTGAACAGTCCAATTCTTGTGAACAAAATGTTCCTTTCAATGACTGGCTTCGGTTTCGCACTCGGTTGCCTCATCTCCCGCTGGCGTCTTGGAAATGCTGTATGGTCGTCAACGAAATCTTCTGCACTTCATGGCGCATCAGGTCTTGCAGCCTGTGGTGCAATGTTGTTGACTGCATCAGCAGGTGGGACATTTACCAGAGGTGAATCACTGCTCGACATCTTCCATTTGCCTTACCAACAGGTCTTGCTGTTCCCACTTCTTGTGAGTCTCACCGCACTTCTACTGGGTGCGGTGATGCTGGTGATTGGTTGGCGGAAAATGAATTCAATTTCATCCATACATTGAGTTACTCGCCGTGACCTCTTGAGCATCTTCTGCCCCTTCCATCATCGATTTGATTTGGCTTTCAAGCAGTTCTGCTTCTTCAAGAAGTGGTTCGTGCGGTAATTCGATACTCGGTAGTAATTTGTTCAATGATTCAATCAGTGTTGCTGCTGCGCGTGCATCCGGCCAGCGAGGATCCGCTTCGACCATGATTGACATTAAGTCTAAGCCACGACGTCGAGCTTCACTCAAAATTGCGGCATTAATTCCTTTGATGACGCCCTGATTTAGTAGAGTGATATCCATTGATTTGAGCATCTCTCTGACTTTCTCATTTGCACCAATTCCGACCACGTCAACACCTTCTGTGTCTTCGTATTCGACGGTAGGTTCAGCGCCGTTGAGATTACCTTTCATTCCCTGTTTTGCGAAGGCATCAATGACTACACCGTGAACGATTTTGTTTTCACGCGACCATTCAAACATTGCCCACACGATGTCGTTGACAAGCGGTTCAGGAATCACCAATTCACTCATCAGAAGTATCACTTGGTCGCATCCTTCAATGGTGCATTGTGGCTTTCCTGCATATGCACGAATAACGGGCAAAGGCTCTCCTTCCTGGACCAAAGTAATGACCGGGAGTCGGGGGTCAACAACCGCTCCAACGAATTCTAAATCTAAATGGTCGATCAAAAAATGAGCGACAACGCTGGAGACCATTCCGATACTCGGAAAACATGCAACTACCATTGCATTTTCAGTTTTAATCTTGGTATTAAGTCGGACACTTGGACGTTCCATGCTCACGTGCTATCCCTCTTAGGTTTCAACACTTTGCCTCACATGTCATCATCGGTGGCTTCATGTTTGTTGAGGCTAAGCGTCAAGCATGGCGGAGCAGGTGACCCCCGAGCCCCGTCCACACATGCTTTCACCATCAGCTTGGAACCGCTATGAGACATGTCCTCGAATGTATTGGCTAAGTCGACAAGGCCTACCTCGCAAAGCGGGTATGGCAGCATCGTTAGGTACAGCCGTTCACGCTTCAGTTGAAGACCTTCTCAATCTCGATATTTCAGACCGGAAAGATGCTGAAAGTGGTTGGCTACCAGCAGAAGGTGAACGCCTACTCAAACTTCGATGGGAGGAAGAAAAAGCACTTTTTCAAGCAACCCCTCGTCGCCCTCAATGGAAAGAAGACAAGTGGAAAGAAGCAGTTCGAAATCAGCGTGGGGCTGTAATGATGCTGCTTGATCATGTCGGTGTTCGCAGTTTGGAACAGGAACGAATCACAGGTGCTCTTTGGAGAAGAATACAGAAACTGACCATTGCAGTTGAAGGCGAATTGAAGACTTCCGATGGCCGCCTTATGGGCCGACTCGATCTACTCATGGGCGATGTTAATGATGCCGGAGAATTGGTCGGCTGGTTGGTTGCAGACTTGAAGACAGGGAGAACACCTGAAGTTCAACTGAAAACCGATGTCAACCGTCAATTACGGATGTACCGAGACATCCTTCTTGCTAACAATCCCAATGCACCTCAAGTTCGGACTGAAGGGTGGTATACTCAAAACGCCTCAAAGTGGGCTGCTCAAGGTGACAGCGTGCTGGAAGATGCTTATGCTGCATGGCAAGCGACTGTCCCAACGCCTCTTCCAATGGATCCTACTATTGGTGACTCTTCTTGCGGCGGCTTTTGCGACTGGAAAGCATGGTGTCCACATTGGTGGAATTGGAGGAACGATAACGGTACACTTCATCGTGATGATTTTTCTGATGCAGTTGTACTGTTACAGGATTATGACGTCAACACCGGTTCTGCAGTTCTGGAACTCTGTGAGCCTGCAGATGCCAACGGTCGAGCAATGCCAACAGGTTCACGCCAATCTGCGCGTTTTGATAATCGTGGAAAGGAAGCGCTTGACGAGGTATTGGCCTCAGGCCATCAAGGGCCGATTTATTTGGGCTCAGTTATGACGCAGGGGCGCTCTTGGAGAATTGGACATTGGTGCGATGTCTTACCTTGGAGTCCGATGCCAGATGGTGTTGAGTATCACCGTTAGTCAAAGATTGATAATCGAATTCTCACTCAACATGATTGCAGCCGTACACAACCGGGGCCGTTGTATCTGTATACGATCGCATGGGTACCGACGTAGATACGGGCGTGTACAAGGGGGTCCCTCGTGTACAACAAATCATTTCTTGAATTTTTTCTTCATTCCTTTGAACAATTTTTTGGCAGATTTGTTGACATTTTTAACAGTCTTTTTGGCCTGTTTTTCTACCGAATCTACTGTTTTTTGAACGGCTGCAGTGATGGTGTCATCCATCAAATCTAGGAATGTGTAATTCGAGCCAGAAAGTAATGTATCATAGCCCAATGATTCTTCTTCTTCAGAATACGATTCCATAACCTCAATAATTTCCCCTGGAGATTCCTCGCTGATTTTTTCCAACTTTTCCACCTCTTTATTCACGTCAGCAGGAGTCAGTGAAGGATCTTCTTCTGCAACTTGGGTTCTCTGTTGTTTGTAAAATTTGA
>MDTC01237643.1_pt1 | contig 13837 bp, 15 predicted proteins | sample 811181 | NCBI WGS metagenome assembly MDTC01 (sample SAMN05326644, study PRJNA326480) | marine metagenome | isolation source: seawater | place: Pacific Ocean: North | collected 2011
GATTAAGGTATCGGAATCTGCAAAAAATAAAGTTTCAGAATTAATGAAGGAAGATGGATTTGATCCTTCTGTTGATTTTGTTCGCGTTGGAGTTAAAAGTGGAGGTTGTTCAGGACTTTCTTATGATTTAATATTTGATAAATATAAATCTGATAATGATAAAGTTTTTTTGGATAATCATGTTAAAATTTTAGTAGATAAAAAAAGTTTACTTTATTTAATTGGTACTACTCTTGAATATTCAGGAGGGTTAAATGGGAAAGGATTTGTATTTAATAACCCTAATGCAAACAGAACTTGTGGATGTGGGGAAAGTTTTTCTCTTTAAAAATAAATAAAATGGGGTATACTGAAGAAGAATTAAAAAAAGAATTAGAGACTAAGGAATATGAATATGGTTTCTACACTGACATAGAATCTGATACATTTAAAACGGGTTTAAATGAAACAATTGTTCGTAAAATTTCGAAAAGAAAAAATGAACCTGAATGGATGACCGAATGGAGATTAGCCGCATATAGGTCATGGATCAAAATGGATGAACCTGATTGGGCTAATATAAAATATGAGAAACCTAAATTTCAAGATATTTCATATTATTCTGCCCCAAAGAAACAAAAAAAATATAAGTCTTTAGATGATGTAGATCCGCAACTTATAGACACTTTTAACAAACTTGGTATTTCCATCAAAGAGCAAAAAAAATTATCTGGGGTTGCTGTTGATGTTGTTATGGATTCAGTTTCAGTTGCTACGACATTTAGAAAAACTTTATCAGAAAAAGGTATTATTTTTTGTTCAATCTCTGACGCTATAAAGGATTATCCAGAATTAGTAAAGAAATATCTTGGAACAGTTGTGCCCCCTAAAGATAATTTTTATGCAGCACTTAATTCTGCTGTCTTTTCTGATGGATCATTTTGTTACATTCCTAAAGGTGTCAAATGTCCAATGGAGCTTTCCACTTATTTTAGAATAAATCAAGCTGGAACTGGTCAATTTGAAAGAACGTTAGTTATTGCTGATAAAGCTAGTTATGTTAGTTATCTAGAAGGATGTACAGCTCCTTCAAGGGATGAAAATCAATTGCACGCTGCTGTTGTTGAACTTATAGCTCTTGATGATGCTGAAATAAAATATTCTACAGTTCAGAATTGGTATCCTGGAGATAAAAGTGGTAAGGGTGGGATATATAATTTTGTTACAAAAAGAGGTATTTGTCATAAAAGATCAAAAATTTCATGGACACAGGTTGAAACCGGATCTGCTGTTACTTGGAAATATCCATCTTGTATTTTAAAAGGGGATAATTCAATTGGAGAATTTTATTCTATTGCTGTAACTAACAATTTTCAGCAAGCAGATACAGGAAGTAAAATGATTCATATTGGAAAAAATAGTCGAAGCACCATTATTTCAAAAGGAATTTGCGCAGGAAAATCTCAGGGGAGTTATAGAGGGTTAGTTAAAGTACATCCAAGGTCAAAAAATGCAAGAAATTTTTCCCAGTGTGATTCTCTTTTAATGGGAAATTCTTGTGGATCTCACACTTTTCCTTATATAGAAGTTAAAAATAATTCTGCTCAAATTGAACATGAGGCTACAACTAGTAAAATTGGTGAAGATCAAATATTTTATTGTAATCAGAGGGGTATTGATACTGAAAGCGCAATAGCTCTTATTGTAAATGGATTTAGCAAGGAAGTTTTAAATAAATTACCAATGGAATTTGCTATAGAAGCTCAAAAATTATTAGAAATTTCTTTAGAAGGATCTGTAGGATAAAATAAAATTTAATATATGTTAATAATTAATAATCTTCACGCTAGTGTAGACGGAAAACAAATTTTAAAAGGAATTAATTTAGAAGTAAATTCAGGAGAAATTCATGCTATAATGGGACCTAATGGTTCTGGGAAAAGTACATTTTCTTATGTTTTGGCTGGCAATGAGGATTATGAAATCGATAAAGGAGAAATGTTTTTAGAGGATGTTGATCTTTCGGAATTGGATTCAGTTTCTCGTGCTCATTTAGGAATTTTTTTGTCTTTTCAATATCCAGTTGAAATACCAGGCATTACTGTTACAAATTTCATTAAAACAATGATAAACTCTAATAGAAAAGCAAAAGGATTAAAAGACATGCAAGCGGGAAAAATGCTTAAGAAAATAAGAGATAAAGCAAATTTACTTGGCATTGATTCTAGATTTTTATCTAGATCTTTAAATGAAGGGTTTTCTGGTGGAGAAAAAAAACGAAATGAAATTTTTCAAATGGCAATGTTAGAGCCAAAATTAGCGGTTTTAGATGAGACAGATTCGGGTTTAGATATAGATGCATTAAAGATAGTAGCTAATGGGGTAAATAAATTGAAAAGCGATAAAAATGCTGTGATTGTTATCACTCACTATCAAAGATTATTGGAATATATAATTCCTGATTTTGTTCATGTTATGTTAGATGGTCAAATTGTTAAATCTGGGGATAAAAAATTGGCATATAAAATTGAGTCTGAAGGATATGACTGGATTAAAAAGGAATTATAATAAAAAATAGTGGACTTAAAAGATAAACTGATATCATCATTTATGGCTTTTGAAGAGGATCTTGATCTTTCATCTGAAATTCATAATATCAGATCTGAAAGTTTTAATCATTTTGAAAAGATTGGATTTCCTAATAGGAAGAATGAGTCATGGAAATATACTTCACTGGAAGAAATACTAAAGAGAGATTATAGTATTTTCCCTAAAAAAGAATCGATAATTGAACTCAAACAAGTAAAAAAATATTTTTTATATGATTTAGATACATATAAAATTGTTTTTATTGATGGAATTTATAGCCCTTTTTTATCTGATACAACTCATGATGGACTTGATGTTTGCCTTCTTTCTGCGGCTTTAAATAAAGTTAAGTATAAAAAAATAATTAAAAAATATTTTAATAAAACGGCTAATAAGGAAGATTCACTAACCTCTTTAAATACATCTTTTACAAAGGAAGGGGCATACATTTATATTCCGAAATCTGTTGTAACTGAAAAACCTATTCAAATTATTCATTTTGCTTCTGGGAATGAAGGTAATCTATTATTGCAGCCTAGAAATTTAATTATTATTGAAAATAATGCTAATGCTCAAATAATAGAAAGACATCAAAGTTTAGTTTCTCATCAAGTTTTTACAAATTCAGTTACTGAGGTTTTTATTAATTCAAATGCTAATTTAGAGTATTATAAAATTCAAAACGATTTAAGCGATGCCTCTTTGATAGATAACACATATATTTCTCAAGAAGAAAATAGTAATTCTAGGGTTCATACTTTTTCTTTCGGAGGTAAATTAACTAGAAATAATCTTAATTTTTTTCAAAAGGGGAAAAACACAGAATCGACTATGAAGGGAATTACTATTATAGGTGAAAAACAACATGTGGATCATCATACTTTGGTTCGCCATGCTTATCCTAATTGTCAAAGTCATCAAGATTATAAAGGGATTTTTTCTGATAGATCAATAGGAGTATTTAATGGTAAGATTTTAGTTGATGCAATTGCTCAAAAAACAAATGCATTTCAACAAAATAATAATATTCTTCTCGATAACAATGCAACGATTAATACTAAGCCACAATTAGAAATTTTTGCTGATGATGTTAAATGTTCTCATGGTTGTACAATTGGACAATTAGATAAAGAAGCCCTATTTTATCTTAAATCAAGAGGAATTACAGAAAAGGATTCGAAAGCATTATTAACTTATGCCTTTGCTAATAATGTTTTAGAAAGTGTTAGAATTCAAGCAGTTAAAAAAAGAATAAAATCTTTAATAGCTAAAAAATTAGGAGTAAATTTAGTACATGATTTATAATTATGCTAGATGTTAAAAGAATCAGAAAAGACTTTCCAATACTTAATAGGTTAGTAAATGGGAAAAAATTAATTTATTTTGATAATGCAGCTACCTCTCAAACTCCAAAACAAGTAATTGATGCTATTTCTCAATATTATTTTAATAATAATTCAAATGTTCATAGGGGTGTTCATTTTTTGAGTGAAGAAGCAACTAGTGCTTTTGAATTATCCAGAAATAAGATACAAGAACACTTTAAAATATCAAAATCTTGTCAAGTTATTTTTACTTCTGGGACGACTCATAGCATAAATATTGTAGCATCAGGATATGCTCAAAAGTTAAAAAAAGGAGATGAAATAATTGTTTCTGAACTTGAACATCATTCAAACATTGTCCCCTGGCAAATGTTATGCGAACGAGTAGGTTCTAAATTAAGAGTTATTCGGATGAATTCACAAGGAAATTTAGATATAAAATCTTTTGAAAAGATATTATCTAAAAAAACAAAATTGGTTTTTGTTAATCATGTTTCAAATTCGTTAGGGACAATAAATCCTATAGAAGAAATTATTTTCAAAGCACATAAATATGGAGCTAAGGTTATAATAGATGGGGCTCAAGCAGTACCTCATTTTAATCCAAATCTTCAAAAATTAGATGTAGACTATTATGCATTTTCTGCTCATAAATTATGTGGACCTACTGGTGTGGGTGTATTATATGGTAAAGAGGAGCTTTTAAAGGATTTACCTCCGTATCATGGAGGAGGTGAAATGATTTCAAATGTTACTTTTGAAAAGACAACTTATGCAGAAATCCCCTATAAGTTTGAAGCAGGGACTCCAAATATTTCTGGGGTAATTGGATTTGGCGCTGCATTGGACTATCTTAATAATATTGGATTTAATAATATTATTTCTTATGAAGAAGAATTACTAAAGTACGCGACAGAAAAACTTAATCTTATTAATGGATTAAAAATTTTTGGAGAATCTATTAACAAAACGTCGGTTATTTCTTTTAACGTTGATGAAATTCATCCTTATGACATTGGCCTAATTCTTGATAAGATGGGTATAGCCGTCAGAACAGGTAAACATTGTACTCAACCTATTATGGATTTTTATAATATTCCTGGCACTGTGAGAGCCTCATTTGCTTTTTACAATACTTTTGAAGAAATTGATAAATTGGTTTTTGCAATAAATAAGGCAATTAATATTTTGAAATAATTAAGATTACATTGAAAAAAATAAATGAAATACAAACTGAAATTGTCGAAGAGTTTTCTTTTTTCGAAGATTGGTTGCAGCGTTATGAATATTTAATAGAATTAGGAAAATCATTACCTAAAATTAATTCTAAATTTATGACAGATGATTATTTAATTAATGGGTGTCAGAGTCAAGTATGGTTACATGCAGAATTCAAAAAAGATAAAGTGATTTTTACCGCAGAAAGTGATGCTATAATTTCAAAAGGAATAATTGCAATTCTTATTAGGGCTTTTTCAAATCAAACCCCAATTGAAATTATAAATGCTAAAACAGAATTTATTGATCAGATTGGTTTAAGGGAAAACTTATCTCCATCAAGATCTAATGGAATGTTTTCGATGATAAAACAAATTAAAATGTATGCTTTGATTTTTAAAACTCAATTAACTTAAGCTATGGCAAATCAAAATAAAGAAAGTAATTTATTAGGCGATAAAATTGTTAAGGTTTTAAAAACTATTTTTGATCCCGAGATTCCTGTTGATATTTATGAATTAGGTTTGATTTATGATGTATTTGTAAATGAATCAAAAGATGTGAAAGTTATAATGACATTAACTACTCCAAATTGTCCTGTAGCAGATTCATTACCTGTAGAAGTAAAGGAAAGAGTTAAATCTATTGATGAGGTTAATGAAGTTGAGGTTGAACTTACATTTGACCCTCCTTGGAGTCAGGATTTAATTAGTGAAGAAGCTAAATTAGAATTAGGTTTATTATAGTGATGGAAGAACAAATAGTAAATAGAGTTAAGTCAAGCAAATTAATTACTATAGATTTACAAGAATTAAATCCTAAAAATCCAAGATCAGAATTTGACATTAGTATTTTATTGGATAATGGAATGATTCTTCGTGAAAAAGAATTTAGAGAAAAAGTAAAAAATTTTAATTGGAATCAATTTAGTAATCACTATGTTGCCATAGTTTGTAAAACAAATGCTATAATTCCAGCTTGGGCTCCATTACTTATTTGCACTTATCTTTCAGAATTTTCAAAGAAATTTGTTTTAGGTACTCTTGAAGAATTAGAAAATTATATTTTAAATGAGTTCATTTCAAATTTGGATTTATTGGAATATAAAGATAAGCCAATAGTTATAAAGGGGTGTTCTGAAAAAAATATCCCTGATAATGCTTTAGTACAATTAATTCAAAGACTGCAGCCAGTAGTAAAAAGTATTTTTTATGGAGAGGCGTGTTCATCTGTGCCATTATATAAAAGAAGGAAGTAAGTTTTTAAAATTATTAATCTATTGAAGGCTAAAAAAAAAATATTAATTTTTACATATTATTGGCCTCCTTCTGGTGGATCTGGTGTTCAAAGATGGTTATATTTCTCTTTAATATTAAAAAAAATGGGATGGGATCCAATAATAATTACTGTTAATGAGAATTTAGCTTCATATCCATTAATTGATAAAAGTTTAGAGAAATTAACTAAAGATTTGAGAGTAATAAAAACAAATTCATGTGAATTATTGAGAATATATTCTACATTTACAACAGGTAATAAAATTAGTGGAATCCCTCAAGCTGAAATTCAAAATAAATCTTTAATTGGTAAAATATTTGCTTTTATTAGAGGTAATTTTTTCATCCCCGATGCAAGGAAGGGTTGGAATAAATTTGCTATTAAAAAAGGATCAAATTTAATAGAGAAGGAGAAAATCGAATTTATTGTTACTACTGGACCACCTCATTCAACTCATCTGATAGGATTAAATTTAATTAAAAAATTTCCATTAAAATGGATTGCTGACTTTAGAGATCCATGGAGTGAAATTTTTTATATAAAAGATTTATATAGATTATCTTCTTCACAAAGGAAAGATGAAAAATTAGAAAAAAAAGTTTTATTAAATGCTAATGTAATCCTAACCACTTTAGGAAATAATTTTCACAAATTATTAAAAAACAAAATATATTTAGATAACAAATTATATTCTATAAGTAATGGATATGATAAAGAGTTGATTGACTCCATTGAAGCTATAAAACCAAATTGTTTTCATATTGTATATACGGGTATTTTAACAAAAAATCAAGAATATAATTTGTTAATTAAATCTCTTTTAAAAGTTTCTAGTAAATATCCCAATTATGCAATTAAATTTTCTTTAGCTGGTAATATTCCAATTTCAATAATTGAAGAATTTAAAACTAAACTTCCTAATGTTAAAATTATTTATAAAGGATATTTAGAACATAAAGAGGCAATTAGGTTAATGAAAAGTTCTCATCTATTGTTAAATTTTATTTTCAAAAAAGCTGAAATGTATATGATTTCAGGTAAAATATTAGAATATATAGCATGTAATATTCCAATACTTTGTTTTGGAAAAGAGAAAAGTCCTGTATCAGAATTATTATCAAATACAAGTAATTCGATTGTTGTTTCAGAAAATAATTCTGATTTGACATATCAATTTATGGAAAATTTAATTCAGAGGTGGTTTAAAGGGAAACCATTAGAGAATTCTTTTAAGGGCCTTGAAGATTATACTAGGGAATCTTTAACAAAAAAATTAAATAAAATATTAATTGAAATCTAGCCGGATTTAATAGATTTAATTTCATTAATATACTTAACTATTTCAGGAGGGACCATTTTTTCTATACTTTCTCCATTTAAGAGTGCTCTTCTTAAAATAGTCGAAGACATATTATTTTTTGGGGATGAAATTTTTGTTAATGAAGGATGCTTGATTAAATTATTTTTTGTTTCATCATTCACTTTTCTTGGATAAACATATATTTTATAAAATTTAAGGATATCTTCATAATTTTTCCATTTTTTAAAATTAATTAAATTGTCTTCACCGATTAATAAATGAAAAGATTTAAGTGGATAGGTTTTTTTAAATTGATTTAATGTGTTTATTGTATAATAAGGGCTTTTCATCTTAAATTCTATATCACTGATTGAAAAGTTTTTATATTTTTTCAAAGCAATTTTAACTAAATCTAATCTTAATTTACTATTCATAAGAATCTGATTCGATTTAAAAGGGTTTTTTGGAGTCACAATAAACCATATTTTGTTTAAATCCGTTTTAGCTAAAAATGTTTTTGCAATTTCAATATGTCCAATATGAATTGGATTAAATGAACCAAAAAGTAAACCTATTTTTTCCATATTTTAGAAATAAACTATAACAAAAATTACTATTTCTGTTTCAAGAACAACTTAATTTTATCTAATAAATGATTTTTAGTTTTTTTAAGATTATCATTGATTATTATAATGTCAAATTTACTAGCAAATAATATTTCTTTTTTTGCCTTGTTAATTCTTATTTTTAAATTTTTATTAGTTTCTGTTTTTCTTTTTTTTAATCTTTCCTTGAGTATATTAATTGAAGGAGGTTTAATAAAAATAGATAGAGTTTCATTTGGATATTTTTTCTTTAGATTAATACCTCCTTTTACATCAACATCAAATAAGACTACATTATGAGAAGACCATAAACGATTAAGTTCTGATTTTAATGTGCCATAATATATTCCTTTGTAAACTTCTTCATATTCAATAAATTCATCATTTTGAATTTTCTTTTTAAATTCATTTTGAGTAAAGAAATAATAATCTTTTTTGTTTTTTTCATTGTTTCTGGGGGGTCTTGATGTAGCAGAAATCGAAAATTTGAAAGATAAATTTTGTTGTAGAATAAAATTAACCAAAGTTGTTTTACCGCTTCCAGAAGGCCCTGAACATACTATAAGTTTTTTATTAAACATAATTAGAGAACATTTTGAATTTGCTCTTTAATCTTTTCAAGTGAATCTTTCATGTCAACAACAATTCTTTGAAGTTTAGAATGGTTTGCTTTTGAACCGATTGTGTTAATTTCTCTCCCGATTTCCTGAGAAATAAAACCAAGTTTTTTACCATTAGATACTTTATAATTTAAATTTTTTTTGAAATAACTAATATGATTTAATAATCTTTTTTTTTCTTCGTTAATGTCATATTTTTCGACATAATAGATTAACTCCTGTTCAAGTCTATTTTCATCAATTTCTTGAGAGGTTTTTGTTTTTGACACTAAAGACCTAAGTTTTTTATTAATGATTTCTTTTCTACTAGTATCAATTTTATCAATTTTTTTCAATTGATTTTCTAAAAAATTTATATTATAAATTAAGTCTTTTTCAATTGATTTGCCTTCATTAATTCTATATTTTAAAACTTTATCCACAGCCCTTTCAACTAAAAGGAATAGATTGTCTTTTTCATCCTTATTTAATTCTTTAATATTTTTCTTTAGAACATCGGGCAATTTGATAGCTATTTCGATATATCTGTTTATATCTCCTTTATGAATTTTATTAAGTTGATTTAAGTAGTCTTTTAATACCTCTCTATTAATTTCATTAGGATTATTTTTTTCAAGATAATCTATTGAAATTATTACATCTATGTTACCTCTAAAAAGTTTTTTAGAAATGTTTTTTCTAATAGTTGATTCTAATTCTTTATAAATAAAAGGTATTTTTAGATTTAAATCTAAATTTTTAGAGTTTAAAGTTCTTATTTCAATCGTTGTTTTTTTAGAGTATAATGTGGTTTGGGCTTTTCCAAAACCAGTCATAGATTGAATCATCTTTTAAAGTTCTCGAATTTTAATATTTCTAAATGAAACTTTATCCCCATGATCTTGGAATCCTATTTTACCAGTCTTATAAGATCCAAAAAAACTCCATGAAGCGAATTTAGATTTGCTTACCATTTTATACCATTTAGGGCCTGCTAAAGGAAAAACTACAATTTCGATTCCATTTAGTTTTACAGAACCTTTATTTTTTGAGTGATCTATTTTCAAGATCATAAGGTTCCATTGTCCAGCAGGATTACATACATCAAATTTTGGTTGAACCATGTCGTATAAAGCACCAGCTTGATGAAATTTTGGATTTGCTTTTGCATCAGGATGTCTATCATTGTCAAGAATTTGAATTTCTGGACCGGTTAAATATGGTTGACTTAATTCTTTAAGTTCTTTAACTCCCCAAAAAAGTCCACTATTTCCACCTTCAGCAACATTCCATTCTAGAGAAAGCTCAAAATTGGTATATTCTTTATCTGAAACAATGTTACCTGAACCATCATTTGAAGTTACTTTTTTATTGGGATCAAAAATCATTATTCCATTTTTAACACTCCATTTATTGGAAACTTTACTTCCATTATATTGGTGCCAACCGTTAAAACTTTTACCATCAAAAAGATTTATCCAATTATCACTTTTTATTTTTTTTCTTGAGTTTTCATTAAATAAAGAGATTGAAGAAAATGAAAAAATCAAAATCATAATGAAAATTGAAAAGATTAATTTTACATTTTTTTCCATTTTTATAGATTTAAAATTTTTCTTAAATACTCTTGATCTGTATCACCTACACCAGCAAAATCATCAAATGTTTTTTCAGTAGCTTCAATTATATGTTTTTTAATAAAAGGGGCTCCTTCTCTAGCACCTTGCTCAGGACTTTTGATACAACATTCCCATTCTATCACAGCCCATACATCACATCCATATTGAGTTAATTTAGAGAAAATTGTTTTAAAATCAATTTGACCATCTCCAGGGGATCTATATCTGCCAGCTCGATCAATCCAATCACCGTATCCTCCAAACACTCCTTTTTTGCCATTAGGGTTAAATTCAGAATCTTTAACATGAAATGCTTTAATAAATTCATGATAGTGATCAATATAAGTTATATAATCTAATTGTTGTAAAACAAAATGACTAGGATCATAAAGAATATTTACTCTTTTATGATTACCAGTAGCTTTTAGAAATCGCTCAAAGGTTACTCCATCATGAAGATCTTCACCAGGATGAATTTCATAACAGACATCCACTCCATTTTCATCATAAACATCTAGAATAGGTTTCCATCTTTTGGCAAGTTCTTTAAATCCTAAATCTACAAGTCCAGCTGGATTTTGGGGCCATGGATGCCAAGTATGCCATAACAAAGCTCCTGAAAAAGTAGCATGTGTTTTCAATCCTAACCTTTTACTTGCTATTGCTATTTTTTTCATTGTTTCAATAGCCCATTTTGTTCTGGCTTTAGGATTATTTCTGTATTGTTCTGGTGCAAATCCATCAAAAAGTAAATCATATGATGAATGTACAGCAACTAATTGACCCTGAAGATGACTTGCAAGTTCTGTAATTTCAAGTCCATAGGAATTTACTTTACCTTTTAGTTCATCACAGTAGGTTTGACTTTCTGCAGCTTTATCTATATCTATTAGAAAATTCTCCCAAGTAGGGATTTGAATTCCTTTATAACCAAGATTTGAAGCCCATTTACACATTCCATCTAATGAATTAAATGGAGCTTTGTTATCTACAAATTGAGCTAAAAATATAGCTGGTCCTTTTATTGTTTTCATAATTTTATTTTTATAATGATAGCCAAATATTTCCTTTGGCATTAGATTCAACAACTTTTTCTATAAATTTCATACCCCTAACTCCTTCTTCTAGGGTAGGGAAAGCACCTTCAAAATTATCTATTCCTTTTATTTTTCTAGCTACACCATTGTAAATATTACCCATAGAGTCAAAAATTCCTTCTGGATGACCTGGTGGTAATTTAGTGTCTTGCAATGAGAATTCAGATAGATATGGATGACCGGGTTTTAATATTTGTAATGGCTTATCATTGGTAAAGTATTTTAAAAAATTAGGATTTTCTTGTTCCCATCTAAAACCACCTTTATCTCCGTATATTGCTACGGTTAAACCATTTTCTTCTCCTGTAGCTATTTGACTAGCCCTAATAACTCCCTTGCTATAATCTGAAAATCTTACAAGGACGGTCCCATCTATATCTAATTCATTATCACTATACAAATGATTTAAATCAGAAAGAACTTGTTTAACTTTCATTCCTGTCAAATATTCAAGCATATGGTAGGCATGTGTTCCAATATCCCCAATACAACTACTGATCCCTGCTTTTTTTGGATCTAATCTCCAAATAGAGTTTCTAAGAGATTTATCATGTATAATTGGATTAATCCATCCCTGATAATATTGCATATCAGTTTTTTGAATTTTTCCAAGAACACCCTTTCTAATCATTTCTTTCATTTGTCTTACAATAGGATACCCTGTATAAGTATAGGTTACTGCAAAAGCAGTTTGTTTTTCTTTTTGTATTTTTTGGAGTTCTAGAGCATCTGCGTGTGTTGTAGTTAAAGGTTTTTCACAAATAACATGAAATCCATTTTCAAGAAGTTTTTTTGCCATTGGATAATGAAGGAAGTTGGGGGTAAGCACTGAAACAACTTGTATCCTTTCATTTTGAGGTAATTTCATTTCTTCCTCAATCATAATTTCAAAAGTATCATATACTCGGTTAGGATTTAATCCAATTGAATCGGCAAACTCTTTATTTTCTTTAGGGTTTGGGTTAAAACATCCTCCAATAATTTGATATTGATCAAACATACTTGAAGCAACTCTGTGAAGAACTCCGATTAAAGAGTCACCACCTCCACCTAAAATTCCTAATCTAAGTTTATTGTTCATAATATTGTTTTTTAAATTTTTTTAAGGGTCTTAAATATAATTATAAATAAAATTATTACAAATTGACTTTAATAATTTATTCTTGTATTAAATCAAGTTTTTTATAGATTTTAAAATTAAATTTTTTGTTGCAATTGAACCTTCTTTTTCTGATAATCTATCCCCTTCATATTCAACCCCAATAAAACCTTTGTATCCCGAATCTTTAACCATTTGAAGCATTCTTTCATAGTCAATAGATGTTTCATGCCCATCTTTATTAAAATCGTAAGATTTGGCACTTACAGCAAAAGCTTTTGGCAATAACTCATCAATACCTTTGTATTTGTCATAGGATTCTGTACAATCAGAATCAATTCTACCATAATCTCTACTCAAACAAAAATTTCCAAAATCAGGAAGAGTCCCACAATTTGGAAGATCAACATCTGTTATAACTTCAATCAATAACGATGCATTTGAAGATAAACGCCCATGATTTTCTACTAAAATATTTATTTTATATGGCGCTGCATATTCACACAAGGTTTTAAGACTTTCTTTTGAATTTTCTTGCCATGTTAAAGGGTCATTAGATCCAAATAAATTAATTCTAATTGAGTGACATCCCATAGCAGAGGCAGCATGAATCCATTTGTAATGATTAGAAATAGCCTTATCTCTAGTTTTTTTTGATTTTGTAGATAAGTCACCCTCATCATCAATCATAATGAGGAGGTTTTGTAGATTATTTTTTTTAGCTTCTTCATTTGAGATTTTAATGAATTTTTCTAGTTCCTTATTAGGGTTTTTTGATTTTGAAATTCCATATAAGTCACTTACATATTCTAATCCTTCAAATTCCCATTTTCTGGCTATTGAAGCAAAATCATATGGGGAGATAGTTTCATTTTTAATTTGTTTATGAATTGACCATTGAGCAAGGGATAATTTAAATATATCTTGATTTGATTTTGAGGAAATAATTTTTTCAGGTTTTCTTGGTTTGGAAATATTATTACAACTAGCAACACCAAAAGTTGAGATTATTGCAGAAGTTTTAATTGAGTCTAATATAAACTTTCTTCTTTTCATTTTTCGGGCATTTAGAATTAATTATCCTAGAAAATATGTGGCATAATTCAAATAAAAATAAAAGATTTTTTAA
>MDTC01074671.1_pt1 | contig 13836 bp, 11 predicted proteins | sample 811181 | NCBI WGS metagenome assembly MDTC01 (sample SAMN05326644, study PRJNA326480) | marine metagenome | isolation source: seawater | place: Pacific Ocean: North | collected 2011
AATTCATATTTAGTATCAACCAAAATTAAACCTTTCTTTTTCGCTAACTCAGAGCCCCTTTCAAATAACTTATAAGTATATGATTCTAATTTTCTATAATCAATTTCTGAAACGATTTCATTATTTATTATTTCTTCTCTTGAAATATCTTCATCATGACCTTCATCAGCTTTTGTTGCAGGAGTTATGATTGGAGAAACAAATTTATCATTTTCAATCATACCTTCAGGTAAAATAACTCCACATAATTCTCTTTTTCCTTGATTATATTGTCGAGCTGCATGTCCAGAAAGATATCCTCTAATAACCATCTCAATCTTAATTGGTTTACATCTTATTCCAATAGAAACATTTGGATCAGGGGTTGAATTAATCCAATTTGGCACAATATCTTTGGTTGAATTTAACATTTTGGAGGTAATTTGATTTAAAACTTGACCTTTAAAAGGAATTCCTTTTGGCATAACTACATCAAAAGCCGATAATCTATCTGTAACAACAATTACAAGTAAATTGTTATCTAAAAAATAAACATCTCTTACCTTTCCTTTGTATTTACTTAATTGACCAGGCAGACTTAAGTTAGACGACATAAGTGTATTCATAATTTATAAATCATTTTTTTTATAAGCTTTTATAATTTTTTTCACTAATGTATGACGAATAACATCCTTATCATCAAGATAAAGAACACCAACTCCATCAATATCATCAATTATTGAAACTGACTCTTCTAACCCAGAAACTGATTTTCTTGGCAAATCAATTTGATCAAGATCTCCAGTAATAATAAATTTTGCATTTTTACCCATTCTTGTCAAAAACATCTTCATTTGAGCATTAGTTGTGTTTTGAGCTTCATCAAGTATGACGAAAGCATCATCTAAAGTTCTTCCTCTCATAAAAGCCAATGGAGCAATTTGAATAATGCCTATCTCTAAAAGCTTCTTTAATCTTTCTTTAGGTATCATATCAAATAAAGCATCATATAAAGGCTGCATATAAGGATCAAGTTTTTCTTTCAAATCTCCCGGTAAAAAACCTAAATTTTCTCCTGCTTCAACAGCAGGTCTAGTTAATATAATTCTTTTAACCTGTTTGTTCTTTAATGCTCTAACTGCCAAGGCAACACTTGTATAAGTTTTACCTGTTCCAGAAGGGCCCAGAACAAAAAGCAAATCGTTAATTTTATTTAAATTTAAAATTTTTTTTTGGTTTAGTGTTATTGCTTTAATAACCTTGCCTCTAATTCCATTTAGGATGAAAATGTCTTTTGAATTTAAATTATTTAGACCAGATTCGTCTAAATTAGAAATGATACTTTTCACGAACTCCTTTTTAAGACTATTAAATTCCAGGAAATGATTTATTAGTCTATTAATACTATCTTTAAAATTATTTAAACTTAATTCTTCGCCATAGGCTTTTAATTTATTATCTCTGGCAATAATTTTAAGTTCTGGGAAACATTCTTTAATTAATTCTACATTAATATTTTTATCACCATAAAAATCCCTAGGATTAATATCAGTTAGTTCGATTTCTATATTACTCAAAAGTAAAAATTAATAAAATTGAATTAAATTCAGATTTGTAAGTTTGTATTCAAATTTAAGTTTTTAATTTATATAAAATTAAATTAATAATATTTTTATGTCAATTGTTACTATTACATCTGATTTTGGCTATAAGGATTATTTTGTAGCTGCAACAAAAGCCGCTTTAATAAGTGAACTTGAAGGTGTAAAAATTATTGATATTTCTCATCAAATAAGCCCATTTAATAATACAGAAGCAGCATATATTATTAAAAACGCATTTAGAATATTTCCAAAAGGAACAATTCACATTATTGGTGTAGAAGCAGAATTAACTCCTGAGAATTCTCACATAGTAATGTTATTTGAAGGACATTATTTTATTGGCGCAAATAATGGGATCTTCTCTATGATTAAAGACGGTTTAAATGCTGAAAAAATCGTAGAAATAAATATTCACAATAATATTGTTACATCTTTCCCTGTACTAGATGTTTTTGTTAAAGTAGCTGGACATATTTCAAGGAATGGATCATTAGAGGTGATTGGGAGAAAAATAAATAAAATTAAAGAGATAAAAGATGTAAAGCCGGTTATTAATTCAAAAAATAATCAAATACTAGGCAGTGTTATTTATATAGACAATTACGGTAATGTAATTTCTAATATAACAAAAAAATTATTTGAAGAAATTAGAAAAAAAAGAGATTTCACGATTTTTGCAAGAAATATTAAAATTCGCAATGTTTATGACTCATATTCAAAGGCAATAGATTTTTCTCAAAAAAAAGAAAAAAGAATTGAAGATGGTAAAAAAATGGCTCTTTTTAACACTGCAGGACATTTAGAACTCTCTATTTACAAAAGTAATCCTGAAACTGTTGGAAGTGCTAGTTCTTTATTTGGTCTTGAATTTAGAGACCCTATAACAGTAATCTTTGAATAAAATATACTTTCTTGTTTTATATTATTTATGTAATTAGGTGTTAATAAGTTTCTTTCACATTTTAAAGGTTTTAAAATATCTTTATTGTAAAATTTAAAAATTATGAAATTTATTGTTTCTAGTAGTTTGCTCTTAAAAAAAATACAAGTTTTAAGTGGTGTTATAAATAACACTAATACTCTTCCTATCCTTGACAACTTTCTTTTTGATTTAAACAAAGACCATTTAACAATTACAGCCTCAGATCTTGAAACAAGAATGTCCTCTGTTCTTAAAATTGAATCTGAAAGTATTGGTTCAATAGCTCTTCCTTCTAGACTTTTATTAGATACATTAAAAACTTTTCCAGAGCAACCACTAACTTTTACCGTCTCTGAAAATAACACAATTGAAATCAATGCTAATAATGGGAAGTACGCTTTAGCTTATTTGCCAGGTGAAGATTTTCCTAAAACAACACAGATAAAAGATGCTAATAAAACTATTATTTCTGGAAAAGTTTTATTCAAAGCAATTAACACCTCTTTATTTGCTTCTGGAAATGATGACTTAAGGCCTGTGATGAGTGGTGTTTTTTTTCAATTTAGTAGTAATGATTTAACATTTGTAGCTACTGATGCTCATAAACTTGTAAAGTATACTAGAACAGATTTAAAAACGGATGAAACAAGTGAATATATAATGCCTAAAAAACCTCTTCAAATACTTAAAGGTATTCTACAAAATATTTCAACTGATATTGAAATTGAATACAATGAAAGTAATGCTCAATTTTCTTTTGAAGACACCACTCTTAATTGTAGATTAGTTGAAGGTAAATATCCTAACTATGAAGCGGTAATCCCTAAGGAAAACCCTAATGTGTTAACTATCAATAAAGATGAATTGTTAAACTCAATAAAAAGAGTCAGTATTTTCTCTAATAAAACTACTCATCAAATTAGACTTAAAATAGCTGGATCTGAACTTAATATTTCTGCTGAAGATATTGATTTTAGTAATAAAGCTGAAGAAAGACTTGATTGTCATTATACTGGTGAAGATATCCAAATTGGATTTAATTCTAGATTTTTAATTGAAATGTTGAATAATTTAATATGTGATGAGATCTCCTTTTCAATGTCAACTCCTAATAAAGCTGGAATAATTTCACCTATGGATGGTATAGAAAAAGGTGAATTAATAACAATGTTAATAATGCCAGTAATGTTAAATCAATAGATTATTTCTTACATTGAAGAAATTGATTCAGATAATTTTTTGTAAGTTCCATCCTGAAGATTATCTCTTATAATAGAAAAGGCTTTTAATGTTTTTTTTATGTCATCTAAAGTATGAGAAGCCGTGGGTATAAGTCTTAATAAAATTAAACCCTTAGGAATTACAGGATAAACAACTATAGAACAAAAAATTCCATGTTTTTCTCTTAAATCTTTTACTAAAACCATAGCCTCAGGGATACTGCCTTTTAAATACACCGGGGTAACACAACTTTGAGTGTTTCCAATATTAAATCCTCTATCTTTTAGGCCTTTTTGTAATTCATTTACATTTTTCCATAATTTATTTTTGAGCTCAGGCATGTTTTTTAATATCTCTAATCTAACAAGAGCTCCTTCCACCAAGACTGATTGAAGAGATTTAGCAAACATTTGTGAGCGCATATTATATCTTAAAAAATCAATGATTTCTTTATCTCCAGCAATAAATGCTCCTGTTGAAGCCAAAGACTTAGCAAAAGTAGCAAAATAAACATCTATGTCATTTTGCACATTTTGCTCAAAACCTGTTCCAGCACCATTTTTTCCTAAAGTTCCAAAGCCATGTGCGTCATCAACTAAAAATCTGAAATTAAACTTCTTTTTTAAAGCAACAATTTCTTTAAGTTTTCCTTGTTCACCTCTCATTCCAAAAACACCTTCAGAAATAACAAGTATACCTCCACCGGTTTTATCAATAAATTTAGCAGCTCTAATAAGATTTTTTTCAAGACTTTCGATATCATTATGTTTAAAAGTATATCTTTTCCCAAGATGTAATCTTACACCATCAACGATACAAGCATGAGAATCTACATCATAGACTATAACATCATTTTTAGAAACCAAAGTGTCTATTGTAGATAAAATACCCTGATATCCAAAATTTAAAACATATGAAGATTCTTTATTAACAAATTCAGATAATTTTTTTTCAAGCTCTTCATGTAACTTAGTATGCCCAGACATCATTCTAGCTCCCATAGGGTAAGCTGAACCATATTTTTTAGCAGCTTTTGAATCAGCTTCTCTTACCTTTTTAAGGTTTGCTAATCCTAAATAATCATTAATAGACCAGGTAATAACTTCTTTCCCTTTAAAAAACATTCTATTTGAAATAGGTCCCTCAAGCTTTGGAAATACAAAATACCCCTCAGCTTGGGAAGCCCATTTGCCAAGAGGTCCTTTATTTTGATATATCTTTGTAAATAAGTCTTGCATAAGCTGTAAATATATTAATTTACTAATAATTCAATTTATATATTGAATGGCGTCTGAATCTTTAATTTTTTTGTTATCCAAAAACCCTTGTTTAACCATCCAATGATCATTATAAATTTTAGTCATATATCTTGATCCATGATCAGGAAAAACAAGAACAACAATACTATCTTGATTAAACAACCCATCATTGTTTAACTGTTTAATTGCTTGAAAAACTGCTCCAGAAGTATAACCCACAAATAACCCTTCATTTCTTGAAATTTCTCTAGCACAAATAGCACTATCTTTATCAGTAACTTTAACAAATTTATTAATAACATCAAAATCTGTAGAAGAAGGAATTAAATTTTTACCTAGTCCTTCAATTGTATATGGATATATTTCATTTTTATCAAACTCTTTAGTTTCATGAAATTTTTTTATTACTGATCCATAGGCATCTACTCCAATTATTTCAATATTATTATTTTTTTCTTTAAGGAAACGAGCAATTCCAGAAATAGTTCCCCCTGTTCCACTTGCTGCAATCAAATGTGTTATTTTTCCTTTAGTTTGATTCCATATCTCTGGACCAGTTGAATTATAATGAGCTAAAATGTTTAAATCATTAAAATATTGATTAATATATATTGAGTTTTCTGTTTCCTTATGAATTTTCTCCGCAACTTTATAATATGATCTTGGGTCTTCAGGCTCTACATTTGAAGGACAAACATAAACTTTTGCACCCATAGCTTTTAACATATTTATTTTATCCTCAGACGATTTTGAACTAACAGCTAAGATACATTTATACCCTTTAACCATAGAAATCATTGCAAGACTAAACCCTGTATTACCAGAAGTTGTTTCAATTATAGTCGTGTTTTTATTTAACAAACCTTTTTTTTCAGCTTCTTCAATTATAAATAATGCAATCCGATCTTTATTTGAATGACCTGGATTAAAAGACTCAACTTTCGCATAAAATTTTCCGTTAAAACTTTTAGTTACTTTATTAAGTTTAATTAAAGGAGTATCACCTATTAGTTCTAGAAGATTCTGATAAGAATTAATTTCTTTTTTCATTAAGAGTTTCTATGTTAAAACTTAGCAAATTTAACTAAAAAATATCACTTATTTATTTTCTCTAACTCTAGTAAAAAAGAATACTCTTTTGCAATTTCCTTTATATAATCAAACCTTCCAGATGGTCCTCCATGCCCAACTTTCATGTCGATATAAAAAAACAACACATTCTTTTCTGATTTTAATTTCCTTAACCTTGAAACCCATTTAGCAGGTTCCCAATATTGTACTTGAGAATCATAAAAACCTGAAGTAATAAGCATATTTGGGTAATCTTGTTTTTTTACATTATCATATGGAGAGTAAGATTTGATATATTTGTAATACTTGATTTTATTTGGATTTCCCCATTCATCATACTCTGAAGTAGTTAAAGGAATAGATTCATCTAACATCGTTGTTAATACATCTACAAATGGAACTGCAGCTATAATTCCTTTGTATAAATAAGGAGCAGTATTAGATATGACTCCCATTAATAATCCTCCAGCTGATCCTCCATAAGCATAAAGATGATTTCTAGAAGTTAAATTCAAATTAATCAAGTGCTTAGAACAACTTATAAAATCCTTGAAGGTATTTTTCTTTTTAAGAAGTTTTCCGTCATTGTACCATTTTTTTCCTAAATATTCTCCGCCTCTTACATGAGCAATAGCAAAAATAAATCCTCTATTTAATATGCTTAAGCGAAAACTAGAAAAACTAGGATCAATTGTATAGCCGTATGATCCATAACTATATAACAATAGCGGAGTGTTTTTTGATAATTTTGTTTTCTTATGATATACTAAAGAAATAGGAATTTTAACTTTATCGTGAGCTTCAGCCCATATTCTTTTGGATATATAATTTGTTTTGTTAAATCCTCCTAGCACTTTTTGTTCTTTCAATACTTTTCTCTTTTTTGTTTTCATATTAAATTCAATAACTGAATTTGGATTCGTCAATGAATTAAAGGTATATCGCAACTTAGAGGTGTCAAATTCAATATTAGTTGAAGTACTTACATTATATGTCTCACCATCTAAAGGTAAATAATATTTATTTTTTTTATCCCAAGATGAAACTCTAATTTTAGTAAGTCCATTTATTCTTTCAGATAAAACAAAAAAATCTTTGAAAATATCAATATCTTCAATTAAAAAATCTTTTCTGTGCTTGATGAATTCTCTCCAATAACATTTTTCTGTTCTATGAATTGAAGTTTTCATAATCTTATAATTCATAGATTTATCGACATTTGTTAAAATAAAAAAATTCTCTTCATAATGAAAAACACTATACTCTATTTCTCTTTTTCTTTTTTGAAATATTTTAAATTCATCTAAAGGAGAATTAGCCTTTATATATCTGGATTCAGTCGTCAAACTACTAAATGCATTAATAAAAATATATTCTTCTGATTTTGACAGGCTTACATTGACAGAAAAAGTATCATCTTCTTCCTTATAAACAAGTACATCTTTATTTTTAGGATTTAAAATGTCATGTCGATATATAGAGTCAGATCTTAATGTATTTGTGTTTTTCATAGTGTAAAATAAAAATCTATTATCTTTTGCCCATACACTTGAACCTGTTGTTCTTTTAATTGAAGTTTTTAAAATTTTATTTGTTTTTAATTCTTTGACTTTTATAGTATACTCTCTTCTTGATAATGTATCAATTGAATATGAAACTTTAGAATTATCATAACTAATGTTAATTCCTTTCAGATTGAAGTAATCATATTTTTTAGAAAGTTTATTACAGTCAAATAAAATTTCTTCTTTAGATTTTAAACTCTTTTTCCTTCTTGTATAAACAGGATAACCCTTCCCTCTTTCGAATCGAGTTATATACCAATATCCATTGTAATAATAAGGAACAGAACTATCCTCTTCTTTAATACGTGATTTCATTTCTTTAAAAAGGGATTCTTGAAAAGATTTCAAATGAAAAGTCTTTTTAAAATAATATTCATTTTCTTTTTCTAAATACTTTATTACTTCTTTGTTTTTTCTTTCATTAAGCCAAAAAAACTCATCTTCTCGAACATCATTATGAATAAAATGTTTGTGTATTTTTTGATTTGCAAATGGAGGAGTTAAATTTCTCTTTTTCATTTGATTACTTTTAATTTTTAAAATCTTACAATCTATTAAATTTTTTTTTAGCTAATTTCGTTATATCTTAATTATTATATATTTTTATAAAACTATGATAAATAATGATCAGATAAAAGGTCTAATTGAGCGTATTGGCGCATTAAGGAGGTATCTTTGACATTGATGGCAAAATAATTGAAATTTCTAATAAAGAAGAAGTTACATTAAATCCGAATTTTTGGAATAATTCTGTTAAGGCAAAGTCTCATATGAAAGCTCTTCAGTCTCTAAAAAAATGGGTTAAAGATTTTGATAAGGTCAAAAAACAGATTGATGAACTAGAAGTCCTCTATGATTATTATAAATCCAGTGAAATATCTGAAAAAGAATTACTAGCCTCTTGGCAAATATCTATTGATCTAATTGAAGATATCGAATTTAAAAATATGATGTCTGATGAAGGAGATAATCTAAATGCTGTTCTTCAAATTACCGCTGGTGCTGGAGGAACTGAAAGTTGTGATTGGGCAGAAATTTTAATGAGAATGTATCTAATGTGGGCTGAAAAAAGAAAATATAAAATCAAAGAACTAAACAATCAAGCTGGAGATGTTGCTGGAATTAAAACAGTAACAATTGAAATTGAAGGGGATTTTTCATTTGGTTGGTTAAAAGGAGAAAATGGAGTTCATAGATTGGTTAGAATATCTCCCTTTGATAGTAATGCAAAAAGACATACATCCTTTGCTTCAGTATATGTATATCCACTGGTTGACGAAAGTATTGAGATAACAATTAACAATTCTGACCTAAAATGGGAGACAATGAGATCAAGTGGTGCTGGAGGACAAAGCGTTAACAAAATTGAAACCGCAGTAAGATTAAGGCACGAGCCTAGTGGAATTACAATAGAAAATTCTGAAACTCGATCTCAGCTTGAGAATAAAACAAAAGCACTTCAACTACTTAAATCTCAACTTTATGAAATTGAATTGCAAAAAAAAATTTCCAAGAAAAATGAAATTGAAGATTCTAAAATGAAAATAGAATGGGGATCACAAATAAGAAATTATGTTTTACACCCATATAAATTAATTAAAGACCTAAGAACTGATCACGAGACAAATCAAGTGGACTCATTATTAGATGGTAATCTAGATTCTTTTCTTAAGGCTTATTTAATGTATATGGGACAAAAAAATAAATAATGAAAACAGAAGTTGACTCAATAATTTTTGATTTAGGCGGAGTCTTAATAGACTGGAATCCTGATTATGTTTATTTAGATGTTTTTAATGGTAATAGAAAAAAAATGAATTGGTTCTACAATAATATATGCACTATGGATTGGAATGAAAATCAAGATGCAGGTTATCCTATGTCTAAAGCAACTGAAGATAAAGTTTTAGAACATCCTAAATACGAAGAATTAATAAGAATGTATTATGGGAGATGGGATGAGATGTTGAAGAATGAAATCCATGGATCCGTTAAAATACTAAAAAAAATTGTGTCTTTAAAGAAATATAAAATATTAGCACTAACAAACTGGAGTGCTGAAACATTTCCTAAGGCAATAAAAAAATTTCCTTTTTTAAAACTATTTCATGGTATTGTTGTTTCAGGTGAAGAAAAAACAAGAAAACCTTTTGCTGATATATATCATCTAACAATTAACCGTTATAATTTAAATCCAGAAAAATCTTTGTTCATTGATGATAACCTTAGAAATATAAAAGCCGCAAAAAAACTTTTAATTAACACTATTCATTTTAAATCTCCAGAACAATTATATTCAGAATTAAAAAAAATAAATATCATATGAATTTAACAATTTACCACAATCCAAGGTGCAGAAAATCTCGTGAAGCTCTAAAATATCTTGATAAATTAAAACTTAATTATAAACTAGTAAAATATTTGGAAAGTCCTCTGAACTCTGAGCAAATTAAAGAACTTTTATCAATTTTAAATATTTCTGCATTTGAATTAGTTAGGAAAAATGAATCCTTATGGAAAAATAATATAAAAAATAAAAAACTTACTGAAATTGAACTAATCAATATTTTAGTTAAAAATCCTAAGTTAATTGAAAGACCAATAATTATTAAAGGAAAATCAGGAATAATAGGAAGACCAATAGAAAATTTAATTTCTTTTGTTAATTAATATTTAAATAGTTTTCCTTTAATATATTTGCTCCAAATTTATTCAAAAAATGATAAAAAAACTTCTATTAATTTTAGTAATTCTAATCAGCAATTGGTCTTATTCACAAAGGCCCAATAATCTTAATAAAGTAACAATTAAAGGTAAAGTTGTTGATAAAGAAACTTCTTCTCCTCTAGAATATGCTACAATTGTATTAAAAAACAATAGATTCCCTTCAAAAGTTCAAGGCGGCATAACAAATAATAATGGGGTTTTTGAGATAGAAATATTTCCGGGAAAATATGAGTTGTCAATTGAATATATTTCTTTTGATAGTTATATAAATAATACTTTTATTATAAGAGACAACAAAGACTTGGGTTTGATAGCTTTAAAAATGAATGTCGATGCCCTAGAAAATATTGATTTAATCGCTGAAAGAACAGAAGTTGAAATTAGATTAGATAAAAGAATTTATAACGTTGGTAAAGATATAACCGTTAGAGGGGGTAGCATTTCTGACGTACTAGATAATATTCCTTCAATTTCAGTTGATATAGATGGTACACTTGCTCTTAGAGGAAATGACAATGTCAGAATTCTTATAAATGGCAAACCTTCTGGTTTGGTAGGTTTAGCTGGAAGTAAAGGCTTACAACAACTTCCTGCTGAATCAATTGAAAAAGTTGAAGTTATTACTTCTCCTTCAGCTAGATATGATGCGGAAGGGACTGGAGGAATTATAAATATAATATTAAAAAAAAATTCACTGGATGGCTTTAACGGTACAATAATATCTAGCATAGGAAAACCAAATAGCTACGGAGGATCTACAAATTTTAATTACAGAACAGGGAAGGTTAATTTTTTCAACACCTTTTCGTTTAGAGATGGCACTAGTAATGGAAATGGTTCTGCTGATAACACTTATTTCAATACTCCTGTTTCTTATCTTACTGAAAGAGGTAATTCTAAACGTCAAAGAAATAATTTATTTACTACTCTTGGCGCAGAATATTTTATAAGTGAAAGTAGCTCAATTTTACTAAGTGGCTTTTATAGTGATAGTGATAATAAAAATGAAAACTTTACCACCTATAAAAACTTTAATTCTAATATGAATTTAACAAGTCAATCTTCAAGGGAACTAAGTGAAATTGAAGGAGATGTTTCAAAACAATTAACTCTAAATTATAGTAAAAAATATGATACTAAAGGACATGAATTAGTTTTAGAAGTTCAATTTGAAAATAGCAAAGAAATTGAAGATGGTTTATTTGAAAATCAGACTATCTTCCCCTCTCTTGGAATATCTTCTTTTGACAAACTAATAACTGAGCAAGCACAAAAAAGATCTCTTTTTCAAATTGATTATGTATGGCCTATTGATGAAAATACTCAATTTGAAATAGGATATAAAGGGTCATTTAAATCACTTTCTACAGATTATAGAGTAAGTTATTTAACTAATTCCATTTACGTTTTAGATGAAAATCAATCTAATTATCTAAACTATAAAGAAAATATAAATGCTGCTTATAGTCAATTTGGAAAAAAAATAAATAAATTCTCTTATCTGCTCGGACTTAGAGTAGAAAACTCAAAAATTGAAATTGATCAAAGAACTTTAAATCAAATAAATAATAAAAACTATACAGATTGGTTCCCTACTGTTAACCTCTCTTATGAGTTTAATGAAAAATCAAGTTTAATTTTAGGATATAGTAGAAGATTAAGAAGGCCTAGATCTCGATTCATCAATCCTTTTCCTTCAAGAACAAGTATAACAAATTTATTTCAAGGAAATCCAGATATTAATCCAAGTTATTCTAATTCAATTGATTTAGGGTTTTTAAAAAGACTTGAAAAATTTACTATAAACGGCTCAATTTATTACACAAAGTCAACTAGTGTATTCACCTTCATAAACGAAGCTACTGGAGATTTTGCTACCTTAAGTTCTGATCCAATTGTAACAGTTCCTGTTTTAAGAACTATGCCAATAAATCTTTCAACAAATTTTAGAACTGGTACTGAAATAAGTTTAACATTTACTCCAAATCGTAAATTTAGGATAAATGGTAATTTTAATATTTTCAATTCTGAGTTAATTGGAGAATATAATAATGTAGTTTATGATTCCAAGAATTTAAGTTGGTTTTCACGAATGAATACTAGTTTGAAATTACCTAAAGATTTTGATCTTCAATTTAGAATGTTTTACAGGGGTCCATCAAAAAATTCTCAATCACAAGTAGAAGGTAATATTAATTTATCAGGAGGAATAAATAAAAGTTTATTTAATAAAAAAGGAACTTTATCCTTTAGAGTAAGTGACATATTAAATACTTCAAAATTTAAAGTAACAACTACTACTAAGAATTATCTTTCTAAGAGGTCTTTTCAAAGAAGAGAACCTTCATATATAATAACATTTACCTATAGAATAAACGAGAATAAATCTAAAAGGAAAAGAAATGTTGGCCAGCAAAACTATCAAGATGATGGTGGTGGTGATTACGGTTACTAAAGTTATTTCTTTAAAGAAATTTTCTTTGAATCTTTTCTTTCATTTAGCCATTCAAAAAAAGCTCCTGTAAGCCAATAAGGAATAACAAAAATCAATAAAAAAAACATTAACCAAAATCCGATTGTAAGAATTGATAAAAAAGCAAGAAACCCAAGATATTGATCAAAATCAACCATGTTGTTTATTTATATAACAAAATTAATTTATTTATTTTAATTCAAAGAATTGTTTATTAAATTTTATTGAAATAACATAAAAATAATTTTAATTATTTTTAAAGAATTAATTTAGTAAAAAAAATAACTAATACTAGCTAATCATGTATAGAATTGAAAAAGACACACTTGGTGAGGTCAAAGTTCCTGAAAATGTATATTGGGGTGCTCAAACCGAAAGATCTCGTCAAAATTTTAAAATTGGAAATGAAGGCTCAATGCCTATAGAAATTATATATGGATTTGCTTATTTAAAAAAAGCTGCTGCCTTTGCTAATCATGATCTAAAAGTATTAGATATTAAAAAAAGGGATCTTATTTCATCAGTTTGTGAAGAAATTTTAAATGGTAAACTAAATGATCAATTCCCTTTAGTTATATGGCAAACAGGCTCTGGCACGCAAACAAATATGAATATTAATGAAGTTATTTCAAACCGATCTCATGTAATCTCTGGAAACAAACTAGGTGAAGGAAAGAATCTTATAGCTCCAAATGATGATGTAAATAAATCTCAATCATCAAATGATACTTTTCCAACAGCCATGCACTTAGCTGCTTACAAAATAGTTTTAACAAATACTTTACCAGCCCTCAGAAATTTAAAAGTTTCTTTTGATAAAAAATCTGATGAATTTAAAGATATTGTAAAAATTGGTCGAACCCACATGATGGATGCCACGCCTATCACATTGGGTCAAGAATTTTCAGCATTTGCCAAACAAATTGAAAATGGTATAATTAGTTTAGAAAACTCACTAAAATTTATTTTAGAAATCGCTTTAGGTGGAACTGCAGTTGGAACGGGATTGAATACA
>MDTC01133375.1_pt1 | contig 13832 bp, 9 predicted proteins | sample 811181 | NCBI WGS metagenome assembly MDTC01 (sample SAMN05326644, study PRJNA326480) | marine metagenome | isolation source: seawater | place: Pacific Ocean: North | collected 2011
GTAAGGGCGTACCAATAGCACTCCTTGCTCTCCCCTTCCAATACGATAAAGTTTGCGAGTTTCTGCATCTGTGAAGTCAAGAGATTTGTAATCCAAATCATAATCAAACTCTTTCATTGGGTCACCTCGTTGAGAACTTTGCCTGCATTTTCCCACATCATCTTGAAGATGGCACTAGAATTTGCCTCAACTTCAACATCAAGAACATTGGAAACACCATCATAAATCATATGCACGTCACCAGGTTTTACACTGAAACAGATACGAGCAGCACCAGACTTGAATGGTTTGTTGTAAAATACCTGAGTATCAACAACAGCAATTCTAGCACACATTGGGTCGATTAGGATGTACGACTGTGCCTTAGATGTGAACTTGGATGATCCTTGCGCGGTCTTCTTAATGTCCCATTGTTTAGAATAAAACAGTGCTTTTTTGCTCTTTTGTGGTAAAAACCCATTTACCTGCGTTTTCACGTCAGTCAGGTGCTCTAGACCATAAAGCGCATCAGGATCGTTGAAATCTTCTTTTGTGTTAGCTTTTAGGGCAACATGTGTCCCTACAGTATCAATGAAACCATACTCGATAGTTTCACCACGGGCAAAACAGTCCATTCCATGCGCCAAAGGGTACTGGAGTGCGACAATCCGTGCCTGATTGCAGAAATTTTGATAAACTTCCGCAGGCACGGAGCGGAGGTCTTGAACCAGTTGAGTGACAGTTTCCATTACAAGTTTTTTTGGTGTTCAATAATGACTTTCATTCCCTGATGACCATGTTCATCAATGAATGGAATAAACTGAGGTTTCATAGAATCTTTCCATGTAATTTCTAGTTCCATTTCTTTCTGTGCTACCACATAATTTCCCTTTGATTTGTCTTTACCAAACCCAGCAGTCCATGACTTTTTCTTAATACGAAGAACAGAATGATGTGACATGATTAACGACGAATGGTGGAGATAGCAGCATCACCTTGCTCAAAGATGATGTCAACGACTTTCTGAACTTTGGCAGCAGTGTTGATACCAACCTTGCCAAATACGGGGACATTAACAAGTCCAAAGGTCTTGCCTTCACCCAGACGGATAACACGACCCACAGTTTGTGCGATCTCGATGTAATCCATGCCACGCAACATGATGCAGGCAGAGAGACCGTGGACGTTGATTCCTTCAGACAAAATAGAGTGATGCATGACAACAAACTTCTTGTTTGCATCACGACCCCACTCATTCATGGTGTCGAAGAACTTCTCACGGTCAACTTTTACACCATCAATGAACGCTCCATGCTTGGAAGTAATCCACATCACAGAGTAACCTTTCTCATGCATCTTGCCGATGAAAGGAGACTGACTGACAACATTGATGATGTCCTTAGTCTTCTTGGCACAGATAAGAACCTTTTGCATGTTCTCATTGCCGTCGATAGACTCTAGCAGGTGATCACAATCACGTTCGGGAACGGTTTGACCAATGCCGACATTTTGCAGTTCCTGAACAACAACCTTAGGAGGCAAGATGTAACCACCTTCAACCAACTCAGGTGCAGGAACTTGTGCAATCACATTACCATAAACCTCAGCATCATTCATGCCTGGTTTAGCGATAGTGGCAGAATGTTTGGGAGTTGCAGTAAAGAAGAAGGAACGATCTGCCATGGCACTGAAATACTCAACAGCAGGGAAGAAGTTCCTCTTCACACTATTGTGTGCTTCGTCGAAGTAAATAGTGTCTGCAAAAACATTTGCAGATTGTACACGACGCAGCGAATTGTAGGTGGTAAAGATAAGACGTGGTGCATCGTTGTTCTTCTCCCACCAACCACGAATCTCATGGGGTTTGGTAGAAGAATAGTGATGGGTCTCACCACTATGAACGTGCATCACATTTGCATCAGTGATGAACTCAAGAAACTCAGAAGAGAGTTGCTCAGCAAGCATAATGCGAGGAGCAACAACAATAAAGGTGGGATTCTTGCCGTGCAATGCGTTCATCAACATGCGGCAATCTTCAATCATGCAGATAGTCTTACCACCACCCGTAGGGACGATGATCTGACCTTTATCATGCACCAGCATGGCATCCAGAGCACGTTGCTGATGGGGTCGCAGTTGCATTAGGTGTCTTCCCTTGTTGAATACAGTATAACCCCCCAGGAGGGCATCCTGAGGGGTCTGGTGGACGGTTTAGCTTACTGTCACAGGAGCTGGATTGCTTCCGTTTCTCCCTCGATCTGAGGCATTGCCCAGACTTCGATGGGGAGATCCTGAATAGTAATCTCTGGCAGATTCACCATACCAGCAGTGAGTTGAGTTACCTTAACGGTAGCAAATCCAATGTGGTCGTTGAAGATTTCTGCCATAATATCGATGATTTGCTTACGCTCTAACTCGATATCTTGCTCATGCTCTGCATTGCTCATGACAATGACACGGACCATTTCCTGCTTCTTAAATGCAGAGAATGCGTGACGAAGAATATCACCAGCATAACGCCAAGCATACTGTTCCTGGATGACTTTAGACCTCACAGCAACACCATCTACTGATGAGTAGTTGTTAGTTCCAAAGAAAGGATTGCTCTTAATCCATGCAGTCTGTTCCTCCTTGGTGGTGTTAAACACCTTGCAGGACTTGGTGTGACGGTTAAGAATTGCCTTACGGATTTGAGTGATAGTTCCCTTTGCTGCAAACCTAGAAGTGACACCAGTCACATTCAGAAGTTCGTCAACAACAGTATTAGAGAGGGGAAGATCTTCATCCTCGATAACCATCTTGAGGGAGTTGACAAAATCCTCCATCTTTGCATTAGTCGTGCCATCGATGGCATTAGCAAACAAACCCATCAATGTCATCACTGAATTGGTGGAAAGTGCATCAAGAATAGCACTTCCAGTCTGCTTACGTCCGTAAATAGCAATAGGGACTTGAGGATAGTTGTTGCTCTTACAGGCAGCAAAAGTATGCCGTCCGTCAAAGAGTTCTTCACCCTCAGGACCAGAATGTACACACAAAGGCCAACGCTTCACAGCCCAACCTTCACTTGTTGATGCTTTCAATGCATCGATATTACCCTTGCTGCGCTCTGTCTTGCGTGGATAATTTGCTTGTGTGGTTTTCAACTTTGCGGGTTTACGAGCACCAAACCCTTTGAAATCCAACAAAGGATAATCAGGACTGTCAAGATGATCCAGTTCCACCATTTCGGAAACTTCTGTCTTAACAGTGATTGTGATTTTTTTCATGATTTTTAGAATAAAGTACGATTGCTCATCACGAGGATTGAGACATCTGACCAGTGAACTGATCAATGACCAGTGAACTGATCATGTGGTTATTATAGCAGGGTTGATCCGAGACTGTCAACAGGGTAGACCGATAAAGGTTCCTTATGGGTCTCTGAGTAATCCTTAAGATACTCTGACCAACCTTAGCAAAGGTATTCTAGTGGAATATTATTCCCCTGTCAAGTCATCACCAAATTCTTCGTAATCCTTTAATCTTTGTTCATATTCTTCAACGGGAACCATTTTCCCATTTGGCAATCTTTTGATGTAGTAAGGAGTTTCCTCATTGAATGTTGCCTCTGCACCATTAGCTAACCATTCTTTGAATAGTGAATCATCTGTGCCCCATTTACCCACGGGACATGTTTCATAACTCATTACTGCCTTCGCTCTCAAATAGCAACCACACTTAGTGCATCTCTCTTGTGATGCATCAAAGAACTCACATGCTTTACATATCTCAAGTCTTGCAAATTGAGTTTCTCTGGGTGCTAATAGTCTATTACCTTGAACCGCACGAGATACTAATTCGTGGAAAGATGATCCGAAGTTTTTAACCTGTTCACCTAAAGATGGATATTGTTGATTTTCTTCAGTCATAATCAAGAGGATAGTTTCAAATAATATGTATCTAAGATATTGATACGGTCTGGCACAACATTGAAAGCGAGAGTTATTCTATCTCCATCACCACTCTCTTCCACACTATGCGTCAAATAACTGGGGAAGAGAACTACATCACCTGCTTTTACATTCTTTAGATCAATATATCCTGAGTTGTAGTCTGTCGTTCTACCTGGACCATCATGTGCAAGGAAGAAAGTATCACCACGCTCTGGTCTCCAAAATGTGGTTGCAGGAGCATTTTCTGGCATTTGAAGATATACAACACCAGAGATTACTGAGTTACCATGATTATGTTTGTATTGCCATCCTCCCTTCTTCATTATATTTCCCCACAAACCAATGATGTTCCAATTAAGGGAATCATCACCCATTAATTGGAATCCAAAGTCACGAATGTGTGGAGATAACTTCTCATATAAGTTATCAATCTCTGGACCTTGAAGCGAGTCTACCGCACCAGTATGTGTTAAATCTTTTGAACTTTGATTAGGTAGTAATTGATCACAATTTTCTACCTGTTCGATTAACTTATTACGTTCTTCTTCCGTAAGCACACCACCGACAAACCCAACGGGTGTCGGAAACAAATTAAAAATGTTCATAATACAGTTTGGTTCCGCAAGTAACGTCTTAATTCTCTGAATGTTCATAATAAAGGTTGACGTAAAAATATTTAGGGAACGTTATCGAGATACTTAATTACCACAATACCTTGAGTTGCGTTAATTGGACTTCCATGATTCTGTCCACCAGGTCTTCTTCCTCTACCATATTGTCCTGGACCCATAGCACCTTGCGTGACAGATACACCGCAATCAGGACCATTACAGTTTCCAGATTCACCAGCGGCACCACCTCCACCAGAACCAAAGTATTCATTAGATCCACTGATTCTCACGTTAATTTGTAATCCAGCACCACCTGTTCCACCTGTTGCATTATATGGACCAGTGCTGCAATCATTATCACCACCACCAGGATATGCCTTCCAACATACACCACCACTTCGTGAACCACCTCCACCATTAGCAGAGGCACCACCACCTCCACCATAAGCTTCAGGTCCATGAACCTGAATAGAGTTACCACCAGGACCCCTGGCAGGATATACAGTGTTACTTACTTCATTTCCAGACTCATTACCAGTACCATCATAAACAATGATGTTACCACCCTGAGAACTAGAAGATGTTGCACCAGAAGCACTCAAACTAAAGGTAGTTCCATCAACGTGAGAGATAGAAGATGTACCATTATTAGAACCAACGCTAACATTATATCTTCCACCAGTTAGTGTAAGAAGTTGACGATATTCGACACGTCCACCTCCACCACCACGTCCACCATCAACACTCTGACTACCACCACCAACTACAAGTAGGTCAACACGTTGAGTCTTAGCGATCGACATTTCTGTTGATCCGACACTGGTAAACTCCCAAACTTGTTGAGTGCCAGCGAATCCGACTGTTGCGTTTGCAGATGTTGTGAATCCAAATGTAGGTTCTGGAAGAATACCTGTAACAATACCTGCTATGAATCCAGATAAACCATAGGCACCCGTGATTGCATAACCAGGTTGTCCACCACTACCAGGACCAAGACCTCCAGCTTGAGGTGCAAGTCCCTCATAAGAACCACTACCAAATGCAGTAATTTGTGCAAAACTACCAGCGGCATAACTAACTGCTGTTTGATATATTTCATAAGTCTCATATGGATCTACAGATACTGTTGGAACAAAAATAGTGCCATTGTAACCAAAACCAGTTCCTGAAGAGACTACACTACTATCAGATGTTTTTCTAATTTGAGTAACTTGATATAGAGAACCAGGTGTACTACCACCCCAAAAATAATTTACTGTAGCCCCAATTTGTGTATATCCAGTGATACCACTTTCAACAACACCTTGTCTAATATCATTCTCTCTTTGAGTTGAGAATGTGTAGGATATTGGTCCAGAAAGATAAGTGCCAGCGGTGGTTCCAATACCTGTCGCAGCTGCAAATTTACCCATCTCTCCTGCTTGACCGTAATCACCACCCGCTCCACCTGCTCCACCTGGAGTTCCTGGACCACCACCATAACTATCAGTCAAACCAGGTTCGCTTGGTTCACTTCCCTCCCTAGAACCTGATGGATAATCTCCACCTGTTGCTTTACCACCAGCACCACCCAGTCCACGAATACCACCATCAGATGTTTTATAGTTGGGAGTTTGACACTCACAAAGGTCCTGAAAAGGAGCCCATGTATAACACCTAGCAAGGAAAGAACCCGAACCAAATCTACCACAGTTTGCATTGCCGCAACCTTTACCACATAAAAATTGATTAACACTATATCCACTCTGATACAGAACTCCAGTACCATTTAATCCATCTTCTCCTGCTCCACCACCTCCACCACCTGCTTTAATCGCACCAGTTTCACTAACAGCAATTAGAGCAGCAATACCTAAATTATTGATAATGTCTAGAGCGGCACCACCATCTCTGCCAGGGTCTGCAGTTCTATCTGGAGATCCATCCTCTCCTGCTCCACCACCAGTTCCACCACACCCTAAAACCTGACCATCAACAAAGATTCTAAGATTATTATATCCACCAGAGATACTTAAAGCGGCAACATTAGTATCATCTGATGAGATAGTACAATTTGTTGTAATAGCAACTGTCTTCCGAATATTGTTAGTTTGTTCTGCTCCAAACGCTAAGTTTGCAAGGTCAACTTTTTGACCAGAACCACTAATCTCTAGTTTTAATTCTCTTACAGCACCAATGAGATCCAAAGGTCCCATTGTTCCTGTTGATTTGATTCCAGCATTGTAAGTTGTTACACCAATAATAGGATCATATGGGTCAGATCCTACACCGACAGTATAATCTAAGAAGCAAGATCCAAAAGAAACTGGTTGGTTTGGTTCAAAGAACCCCAGTGTCTTCATATCACGGAAGGAGAATCCACCAGCAGTAGATACTCCCGTGAAAAGTTGGTTGACGATAGGAGTGATATTAAGTGCCATCTTTAGACGTTAGCCCATGAAGAACCGTTAAAGTATCGAACTTTTCCTAAGGTGCTGTTATAAAGAATCGCTCCTTCAATTTCATATTGCGAATCAAGAGCATTTTCTTCCGTGGTTGTGAACACTGGAAGAATCAAAGGTCTCTTTGCATATTGCATGTCAAGAGCACTTCTCGCAACTGTTGTACCAATACCAACATTTGCGCTTTGTGATCCATCTGAACCAGCACCAGGACCAGGGAACACAGTATCATTGTAGATAGAGTTAGTATCTACAATGCTGTTATCGTAGATACTGGTTCCAATAAATGTATTTTGTCTAACTAAAGCTGTACCACCTAATAAATCAAACTTACCAAGTGGAATACTTGTTCCGATGCCAACACTTCCATCAAAAACAGCATTTCCGACAACATCTAGAGGTTGATTTGCATTATCTGAGGAACCAACTTTTAGATTAGAGGTTGCCTCAAGGGTGTTAATCTTTGCATCATTGAATGTGGATACACCCGCAGTAAAGTTAATAGCACCAGAAGTGATTACCGCAGAGTTAATAAGCAATCCACCAACATTTAGAGTAGTTGGTGTCAGAGTTCCCTGAACTGAAGCATTTCCAGTAACATCTAAAGCAACTCCACCTGCAGGTGTAGCAGCTCCAATTACTAATTGATCTAAGATAGCAACATCACCCTCAAAGGTTGAGATGCCAGAACTTGTCAACTGGAATGGTTTTAATGAAGACGAAGATGATGCGATACTGGTAACAACCATCTCTGGATCATCTGTGGTTCCAGCAGCAACTCTTGCTTGAGATGCCAAACCATCTAGGGCACCAATAAATTTGGTTCCTGTTACAATTCCACCAGCATCCGCTTGGAAAGCAACACCAACCGAAAGACTACTGGTAGCAGTAACAAATCCAGTGATAGATGCAGACGCTCCAACAATACTACCAACCTCAATATCAGGTGTGTCTTGTATTCCTGATGCACTGGTTGCTGTAGTGGCAAAGGCAGCAGTTCCATCTAAATCACCTGAAAAGGTGAAAGCGGTCATTACACCAGATGGACCATCTACTCTAATACGATTACCAATCTGTAAGGTTGATAGAGGATTAGTCGTCGCAATACCAACATTGCCTTGTGCATAAATGCTAGTAAATCCAAGTCCTACATCAACATCAAGCCACTGAGATGTTGGGAGGTTAAGTAATGATCCACCATCACCATAGTATGTGACAGCAGTTACACTACCAGCGGCACTAATTGTTACACCAGTTGTACCAACACCGACCTGGAATGTTGCCTCAGGAACAGAAGTTCCAATACCAACAGAGTTACCAAGACCAACGGTAAACCCATCAGCAATCGTAGTAACTCCGCTAATATTAACCGAGGTAACATCAAGATTACCAGAGATAAGTGTGTTACCTCTTACATCTAATGTATCTCTTGGAAGGGTTGAACCAATACCAACGAAACCATTAGACGATACAATATCATCTGTATCAACCTGAATACCGTCTCTAAAATTAACAACGGTCTTAAAATTACTAGGCATCGTCTACACAGACCTTTTTATCTATTTATTGTTGTGGTTCCTGTGGTGGTTGCTGTGGGGGATAGGGATATGGATATGGTGGATAAGGATATGGATATTGTGGCATTTGCATTTGCATGGGATTCTTAGGTGCATTAGGACTTCCCATTTCAATAGCTTCCACTCTGCCAATCAAGTCTTTGATAGCTTCAATCATAACAGGAGTCAGACCCTCATAACGAACCTTTTTAACACCATTCTTATCTTCAACAACAAGTTCGGGGAATTCTTTCTCAACTTCTTGTGCGATTACACCATAATCAATCTGCCCTTCTTTATTCTTACCTGCTTTCTCATTCCAAACAAACATGTTACCACTCAGAGTCTTCATCTTCTGATCTGGTTTAGCAATCTGTTGAATTCTATCTTTCAGATTCTTATCAGATGGGAAGAAAGCAGTGATGTTTCCAGTTACATATAAATCACCATCAACAGATAGATCTGTTGTAACACCAACAGATGAGCCCATACCAGCACCAACAAGGAACTGACCGCTAGCAACATCAACTTTATTGGATGCATCTACAGCAATGCGAACATTACCAAATGTTGGAGTGATACCCAAAGCTGCAGTTGGATCAACCGTGAATCCTCCTGCAAGAGTAAGATTGCCGTTGATAGTTACATCACCATCATTGGTAACTTCACCACCAAATCTTACTGGACCATCAAAGTTGCTGAGGATGTTGTTGTTCTCACCACCTTCAACAGAAATGCTGTTAGTAACAACAACTTCTTCAAATCTTTCACTAGTCGTTGAACCTTCCGCTCCAGTTACAGTTGGAACAGGAACATTAAATGTCTCTTCTTGTCCAGTGAAGGAGTTAATCTTCTTGTTACCAATGTAGAAGTCACCATCGTTGTTAAGACCAGTGTAAACAACAATACCACCACCTCTATCTTGTGCCTGTGATAGATATTCTTCCAGATCAGAGAGAGTTCTTGTCTGAACCTGTGGCAGACCTGTTGAGTAGTTACCAGGACCATAACCAAGATATTCAAAGGTATGACCAGATGCTCTCAGAATAGAGTTTCTTCTCAGTTCTACGGGTAGTGGTTGAATTTTACTAATTCTTGCACCAGCAGGATGAGAAACAGCTCTCGTACCGAACATAGCACGAACAACCGTAATCTCGTCACTACTTACACCACCAAGAGAGGAACTTACAACTCTCATGATCTCACGACCTACCTGAACATAATCACCAAGAGCGAATCTTCTGGTCGTCGAGTTATTAACATTAGGGAGTTTAATCGCTGTTGCAACGTTGGTCAGTTCATTTACAATTTGATCATGAATACCAGCATAGATTGCGAAGAATCTACCACCATTTTCCTCAGTGATTGAGGTGTCCTGGTCATTAGCTTCTAAAGCATGTCTGTAGACATAGTATGGGGAAGTTACTTCATCCGTAGTAACTGCACTAAAGGTATGAATACCAACTCTTTCACGAACAGTGAACTCACCTAATCTACCATCACTTTGGTTAAGTAATTCGAATTTATTACCAACAGCCAAGTCATGTGGATTAGCACAGACAAAGGTAGTAATACCACTCGGTGCATCATATTGAGAACTAGAGATGGTAACAGCAACACCAACATTGTAGACAAAACTATTAGGTAGAATCTCTGGATCAGTTGCTGTCTTAGCAAGAGCAATCTGTACATTACCGTTAACCTCAGCAATTCTATAGTGCTTGCTAGCGGTAGATCCAACACCAGTTACCTGAACTACATCACCATCATTAACTGCCAGTGTTGTTGTTCCAATGCCAACATCACCACCAATACTTTCAATATCAAGTGTAGTGATACCAGAAGTATATCCTGAACCAGGGTTGATGATATCAACAGCAGCAACCACACCACCAGATACAAATACTTTAGCAGTAGCACCCTGCCATACAGCAGTGCCACCATTAAACAGTTTTACATTATAATATGTGCCATCAGCGTAGGATGTAGTGTTATCTGTAATGGTGTTAATACCAAGAACACCATTGTATCCATGCCTTCTATCAAAGGTGAGTGTGGCAATACCAGCAGTGGAAGAAACTGTGCTAACCTCTTTACCAATCTTGGTTTTCTTGAAGAGATTATCAATCGTGTTTCTAGAAATACTCTTCTCCTGCTCGTTTGTTACAACTTCACCAACTGGTGCTCTCTTTGCATAAGAGGTAGCAGCAGGAGGGTTAGAGTGTGCGTTATCTCTATCAAACTGAGGATAGTAATCCTCCACATTTGGTTTATACTTTTGTGCAGTGAATTCAACTTCAGGTGCATAATCAGCGTCTAAAAGTTCAAGCAGATATTGTCCATCAGACTTATCCCTTTCATAAGTCGAGACAACTGTGCTTCTGTAGATGAAGAAGTTGGACTGCAAATCATTTCTCTCAAATCTTGGAAGAGAGAGGTTACGATCACCAGTTGTGTCAGTAAATGTGCCAGGGTTATGAACAACACCATCAGTGTCAGTAACATTAGTGGTAAATGTCATGTCATCACTGATACCAGCAACGGCAAACTTACCATTGTATCCACTGTTAGCAGCACCGACAGTGTTTGTATCACTCTTAATATTAGTGAGGATAACCTTATCACCAACATCTAGTCCATGAGGAAGATCCGTTCTGATTGTTACTGTGCTACCCGATGCAGAGCATGTGGAAATGAAACTGTGATTTCTATCATAGAGAACATCTGCTCTCTGCAATGATGTGGCAGTAGCGTAATCTGTCTGTGCAAATCCAGTCTGAGAGGAGAATTGAAGAACATATCCCTGTCTAGGATCTCTAGCATCTTGAGATTCTTTAGGGATAACATAATTGACACGATAGATCTTAGAGTCAAGACCTCTAGTGTCATCTGATCTCTTAACATATGTTCGAGGAGTTACAGCATCAGTAAATGTAGAGAGACCAACGTAGATGTCATTATTAGTATTAACGTGAACAAACCAGTTGTTTGATTCAGTATCATATTGAATTGGGTGACCAATAGCACCAGCAATTTTATCACTAACTCTACTGCGAATAACCAAAGCTGCTCCACCATAAATGGTGATTTCATTATCATTCAGAGCATCAGAGAAAGAAGCAGCAACTTTAATCTCAGTAGCAGAAACTCTGATGGCATAGTATGTTCTATGTGGTTCTATTCCTTCTGGAAGGTCACCAGTTTGACTAATGATTCTGATAGATTCACCAGTTACTAAACCAATATCACTTGCGATTGTCAGTTCATTATCAGTTGGTCCAGAAGTAACATCTGCTTCTTTAATACCAGACTTAGATCCATAAGCGACAGTTGCTCCTACACCCACAGAATTAGTAGGCATCTGAATTGTAGCAGTCAGAGTACCAATTCCTGTTGAACCTGGAAGGAATAAAGTCTCACCATGTCTGCCACCAATCTTAAATCCCTGTGTCAGATATGTGGGAAGAATATCCTGGTCAGACTGACCAGAGAGATACAAATGACTAGAGATGCCAGCATTTAGAGTCTTGTTGACATCAATTTGAAGCCAACTTACTTGCTTCTCTCTTGCATTAATTTCTTTTGGAGTAATGATATTGGTGATGAATCCTTGATCATCACGATTAAATGCTGCTGCCTTGAATCCATCAGCAACCAGAGCAATCTGACCGAAGTTAGAGTTGGAGTTGGTGATAGATGCGTCAGCACCACTTAATGCTTCGAAGTGCTTATTGAAACCAATAGCGAACACCGAAACGATCTGGAATACAGCATCGTTGCTCAACTTAACGTGGGTAGTCTCCCATCCACTTCTATAGACAGCATCAGAGTCTAAGTGATAAACAGTGGCACTGTTAGTAGAACTAGATCCACCAGACAAATCACCACCAGTTACTTTAGTGTATACAATACCATCATATAATCTAGATAGTTCGTTATATTTTACAAAAGCTCTATCATCTTTCTGCAGAGAGATTGCAGTGAACTGTGCCAAAACGATAGATCTGAAACCAGTACACTTACCACCATCACCATGAAGACCCTGCATACCCCAAACGGATCTGAGTGATACGTTAAAGATGTATGGGGAAGCACCACTAACTGTATCAGATTCAATGGTTACAGTAGCATTGGAAGAGTCTGGAGTTGCAATCAAGTTCTGTGGGAAACTTGGCAACTGATATGTAAATGAAGTGTCACTAATTACAGATGTGACAAATGCAGAGATGTTATAATTGGATACATTAACACCACGAATTTTGACTGGAGTTCCTGTAGTGAATCCGTGTGGGTTTTGTGTTGTTACTGTTACTTGTGCTGTGGGTGTTGCACCATCACCAGCAAACATCGATGTAACAACGGCAGCGTCTACACCAAGAGCACCAACGATTTCATATTCTGCTCTTTGCTTATCAAAATCACCTTGCTCATTTGGCCATTGGAATGAAACAGGACGACCAGATGATGCCTGGAAAGCATGAGTCAGCTTGTAATAATACATGCTGAGGTCAGTCAAACCACTGTATCCTGCTACATCATTTACACCATCAGCAAACTCAAAGGCAGAGAGTTTGTGGTGAGAGAAGGTAGGGAGTGATCTATTAGTAGTATCAAATGTGGCAGGGTCGGTGTAAACCAACTCATTATCTTGACCATCAAGGAAGGTGAACTGCCAGAAATAGCAACCACCAGTGATTCTCAGAATAGCAGACTGACCTACGTTGCTATCAGTTGGGTTGGGAACATACTTAGGTCTGATTCTGGTCTTTCTCAAATCCATACCAACGATGGATGTACCTCTAGGTACAATGCAACCACCGTTGACACTGTTAAACTTATAAAGAATATTATCTTCTTGAGTTAAATCAAAGTTGGATGTAAGTGTAAGATTGAGAGTCGATGTAGCGTCTGTTTCTGATCCAGCAGGGCTAACTACTTTACCAATACCACCTACATTTCTGATTGCAAATCCTGGTCTATTATCAATAATATGATCACCAGGATATAACAGGATAGTTGTTCTGTTAAAGAGGTCGTTGTCCTTTCCTCTTACATATGAAAATCTAGCAGACTCAAGGAGTGCCCTTTGAATAGTCTTAAAAGGTTGTGTCAGAGAGTTACCCTGATTTTCAATACTGTCAGTAGCATCAAGATCATTAGGATTTACATAAAGGATTCTTCCCTGTGTGTTCTTAATGAAATTATCTAACTTACTAAGAGGCATCTTCTTGCATCATAGACATTGTTCTGACCTATTTAGACAATAAATAGAGCTGCCTTACTGTATTTCCATGGCTCAGACACCTGTTA
>MDTC01179819.1_pt1 | contig 13831 bp, 12 predicted proteins | sample 811181 | NCBI WGS metagenome assembly MDTC01 (sample SAMN05326644, study PRJNA326480) | marine metagenome | isolation source: seawater | place: Pacific Ocean: North | collected 2011
GGATCAGCGAACACAGTGCGTGCCATCTCATTAGGAGTGCCACGACCACCGTCCTTAGAACCCGTGTTCTCGGGGTTCTTCATAGTTCTGAATGAACCCAACACGCAAGGAAGTTGTGCCTCTTCACCATCAAGGAAGAAACCAAGCACCTGTGCGCCAGGTTGCAGTTCAGTTGTAGTACCAGCGTTTTTGGTCTGGGGTTGGTCAGTTGGGAGAAGTACCGTTGCCCACGGCAGCATATCCGTAGGGAGTGTCTGCAAATGAGATGATGATCCGTCTTCGGAGGTTTCTGATTGGGTATACCATCCAAGAATACGAACTTTAACCCTACCTATTTGAGCAGGGTCCATATGGTCTTCAACTTCACCAATCCACCAGTGAAATCCATCTCTGCCAGCAAAGTCAGTTTTTGATCCTAGTGCCATTATGTTAGCGTAAAGTCTAGTTGCCTTCCATTATTTAGACGCTCAAACTGAAACAGACCTTCCTCTGGTTCTTTACCCCATTGGAACTTACCTGTCTCAATATCATATCCTGTATCACGAGAGCGATAAAAGACACCATTGAATTGGATCTCAGATACTACTCTCGTATTTCTCAGAATACATTCGTCTTGGACTTCTCCAAACCACCATCCATCAAAGTAACCCCATTGTAATGTGCAACCATCTGTACCAGTCTGTTGATTGACTGGATGTGTAATCACAGTATGGTCATCAAGATATTCACAGGTTATATGATAATGACGATATGGATCATCCTCAGTTTGGTAATTATACCATTGCTTTAATTCTAGCACATTATTGTCAATCTTGGTATACAAGACATTGATCTGTGGCCATTTACTGGGGTCTGTGAATGCTTGCTTTCTATTACGCCAGTGCCCCAGGATCATCTTTTCATATAATGAGGTCATACCATCCAGTCACAATAATCTTCTCTTCATTAGGTGCAGGAAGTCCCTTGTGCATATGGGTCCAATCTGCTGGCCAGATCAATGTCAGACCTTTCTTTGGTTTTATCTTAGCATTCTGTACGTCAAAGAATGTCTCACCACCCTCTTCAATATCATTGAGGTAGGTCATCCATGCCATGACACGATTAGCACATTCAGGATTAGCAGAGTTCCTTTCACAGTGCAAAGCAAAAAATCCCCCATTAGGAGGATACCATTGCATATTGAAATCCTCTTGAAGATCCCAATGAATTGTACGCAACATAGGCCAATAGTTTACATATTCCCTAGTTACTTCTGCTAGTGCATCAATATAATTTGTGACCCTCTCATCTTTATGATAACGAGGAATAGTCATGTCAATAGAGTCCTTAATGGTCTTATCAACACCACCAGCACCGCCATTGGCACCACCACAGTGTCCCTCTGTCTTTTCTAAGTAGTCACACGAATGCCAGAAATCTATGAGTCCATCACAGATCTCTGGTTCGATTATGCCACCACCAATAAATGAGTTATGGGCATCAATATCAATGTATTCACTAATCATAGCTAAGAGACTGCCCTTTCAACCCTGACAGTGTTGAGTATAATGATTTATTGGTATCTTGTCAAGTCAGTCTTCGTAGACTAGACATTCTGGTTCGGAAGGATTCTGATCGCAATAGACTTCCAAGTATGAGGGATCGTGATGATCTCCTGCTTCGATCTCTTTCTTGTGGTTTTCGACGTACTCTTCTAGATCGTGCAATTCACCCTCGATGTGTCTACGCATCTGTGGGTTTGTGGTAGGATCTTGAAGAATATCCTTGTCTTTTTGGATGTGTTGTTCGATACTATCCATGGTTGTACCTCGAAGGTATAATGTTATTTATTCTTGGAAACAGGTAAACTGTCTCTACATAAGAACAACTGAGTAGTAATACCTGTTTTCTTATATGTATGGATCAGTCCTTTGATTACATACTTACCAGAATAAATTCTGTCTTTCTGAACCTTTCTGTTACCTTTTTGATTGGACGATGGTAGGTCCACCTTGATTATAGCGCCTGCATACAAACTTGTATTACCTGGTACACTGATTGTCAGCGTATGAGTATTAAGTAATGACCATCTAGCAGCAGAGTATGCTGAACAGATCACTGTATTATCGGATTGATCGTTCGCACCGCCATCATCAGCTTGTGCTGTCTGGTGAGCATTCTTAGGCAAGATCTTAAATTTAGATCTAGTAGGTGCTTTCTCGGTATACTTCTCAACCAATTCTTTGTCGTAAGGGAATCCTTTCTCGACAGTTGATGCAGTCTCAAATAGTGAAAAGATGTTTGTAATATATGGTCCACCAGCAGTTCCACCTGGTTTACCCATCTTCTCCTGGGTGGCAATTTGTTGATCAGTAAGTTTCTTCTTACTACCTTCTTTACCCTTGTCCCATTTGAAACTCTGGGCATTACCAGCAGTAAAGAATCTATTCTCCTGCTTCTCTTCCTTGGCGTAGAGGTCAGCTAATTGACTAGATGTTAATTGATTCAGTTTAGTATTAGAATCAAATGCTTGAAACTGATTATTGTTGTTTTGAAAATACTTATCAAAGGTAAGTGAAGATGATCCACCTGCTTGTGGTGCAAAACTGTCAGTAATCTGTGGGAATGAAATACCATAGGTTACAGTCTTGTATACACCTTTTCTTAGTTTTTCCAGTTGGTTTGTTCTTTCAGGGTATTGAACTGACTCAATCTTGTATGCATCTATTGCTGGATTATTATCATTGACGTTTGACTGACCATAGACATATTCACAGAGTGGTTTCTGTTCACACAAATAGTCCATAGAGAGAAAGTTGAATCCATTCTTATTTTCGTAGAATAGGAATCCAGACTGTCTCTTGCCTGCATTTTTGTTACCTTTACTCGCTTTGCGTTTCTTGTTGTTACCACCCTTGGTTCTAGCAACCTTGTCAGAAATATATGAAATCAGGTCAACAGGACGCCAATTAGGTGACACACAGTTAGCGTTACTATATGGTTCGATATTTACCCTATCCTTAGGTACATCTAACTTCTTCAACAACATACGCTCTACGATGTCTGTACGACCCGCCATGGGTCCAAAGGCACCAAATGCTCTGTTAGACTCGTTTGCATATATTTCTGGTGATGCACAGTGCAAGATATACATTTTAGTACGTTCTTGCTTCACCACACTACCAATTTGATATACACGCAATTTGTGTTTGATGCTCTTAAATTTACCGCTGTTGATTGCGCCCGCAGCATCTGTTTCAAACTGAATCTGAATCTCCTCAGATCCTCTGAGGTTATCATCAAAGTTCACTGAGTCTAGAATAGCAATATCACACCTAATAAAAGGTGAGTCAATCGACTCCATCCAGTTGAATTCACCAACCATATCGATGATGTCAGCTTTCTCACCATCATCGAATATAATGTCAACTTTTTGTAACTTGTATGACTTGGTATAACTCATGTCAGTGATTTAGGTGGAGTAGAGATGTCAGATAACCAACCCATGCGTGGCATTAAGAAGTCAGAAGCAGGATTCTTATATCCACCTTGATTGCCAGCAACTACTGGTGGGGGTGGTTCTACTGGTGGAGGTGGTTGATCTGGAAGTTGCTGAGTAGAGACTTGTGTTCCATTCTGCTTCTCTGCTTGTGCTTCTTTCTTTGCCAATGCTGCATCACTGATCTTGGTTCCGTCACCACCGTTAATATCATCAATATAACTTTGCATCAATTCAGCACCACCCAAGTTATTGAAGATCGCCATTGGATCAATCTTCTTAGGTTTTTGGGCAACCTCTGGATCTGCCTGAGTGCCCGCAGGTGAGTCGCTACCCTGACCAGGAGTCTGGGCAGAGGCAAGATTGAGGTTGGGATCATCACTGACCATTGCAGCACCGCCACGAGCACCGTTAAGTGCTGCTTTGACTTCCGCTACGCTATGTAGCGCCTTATTACCGTTGCCATATACACTTTCACCAGTAGCGGGATCAGGCAGTGATGCCCACTCTCTTGCCAGTTCCAGCAATGCACCATTTTCATCATTATGCTGCTTCTGGATATACTGCCACGCATATGGTCTCTTGTATTTAATAAGACCAACACCTAATTTATCTTGCATAGTCTTATCATACTTTGCATCCTTATCAATACCCATCTCCTTCACGATATATTTCATCGTGCTTGGAATGATCTGATAACGACCAGCAGCAAACAACTTACCAGATGACTGTTGAGACATAACCTCACCAATCGTCATGTCAGTTAGGTTCTTACCTAGAATCTCAGATGCATTGTGAGTGCTACCAACAATACGACCACCACGAGTACCTTGGTTCATAGAGTTATATCCACCCTCACCAGATGCAATGAAGTCCAGCAGACCACCTGCCGCCATTCTCTTCTTATTACACCAAGTGCATCCTTTGACGAACCCACCTTTTGCTTTATTTGCTGCCTCACCCATGTCAGCGATATATGATCCCATGAGATCAGCACCACCCATGTTCTGGAACACCTTACCGATGTCAATCTTCTGAGGACCAGTTGCTGCATCAGTACCTCCCGTAGAATTGGAGGTAGATTTACCCATGGGTTCTTTAACTACGTGGACTTTATCTTGTCCACCATTCTTTAATACCTGTGACTTGGACGCAACATCGCGTGCCATGTCTTCAATACTTCTCGTGCTCTCTGGTTTCTTCCAATAGTCAGGGTTACCACCAAGCATGTTGACAGACATGCCAACACCTTTCTTAGCAAGACCAAACAGGACAGGATCCATCGTCTTGTTAAGACCCAGCAGGTTCTTAGCACCATCAATCATACCACCCAGGAACATCTGGGGGATTTCTCCACCATTAGAGAATGGCATAGGAAGACCAAACCCAGAGCGAGATGCTTCTGCTAGTCTTGTATTAGTAAGACCTGGATTACCTCTGGTTGCAGGAGTGTCGAATGGAACAACGAATGCTTTTCCTACACCACCACCTGCTGCCTTTGTTGCAACGTATTCTGTACCATGACCAATGAATGCAGTAGATCTACCACCATCCAGTGATACAGGATACCCAGACTGAGGTCCTTGGATCCAACCACCAGCAGCAAACCCTCTGAGAGGACCACCACGAGCATAATCACCAAATCCCAACATGTCGCCACTGATGGGGGCACCAGTCATGCCACCAAAATCTCTGATCTCGTCTGCGTGAGATTTATCAGGATCCTTTTCATCCTCTATGACTGCTGTGCCATCCTGATTCGCCTGAATCGCTGCAACACCAGTACCAACAACAATAGCAGCAGCACCAAGTCCGAGCATACCACCAAGACCCATACCCTTGACGAATGCTACGAGTCCATTGATCATGCCACCGATGCCTCGGAAGAGACCCGTGAGCATCTTCTTCAATCCACCACCCGTCACCAGTTTCATGATGAAACCGCCAGCTTGGAGACCAAACTTAGCGAGGGCAACAGGGGCAAAGATTGCCCCTAATACAGTGATAAATTTAAGTAGACCAAATATCCCCTTGAAACTTAACGGGTTCTCTAAGAACTCTACCAGTCCGTCAAGACCAAAGGTCACTAAGAAGTCGGCGATCTTCACGAACGCCTCAAACATACTCCTAAGAGCCTTGAATATCTTCTTTAACTTACCTTGATTCTCTGGTTTCGACATCCAGTCGAGAACCGTATAGATGAGCAGAGACTTGAAGATCTGCTTTATAAGACCAGCAATGCCTTCAAAGAATCCTACTGACTTCTTGGCAGCACCAATAGTTTGCTTATCTTCCTCTTTGTTAGTCTTCTTCTCTTGAACCTTTTCAGATGCTCTATCTTTAACTAAACCTGCTTGTCTGATAGCAGCACGCTTAGCATCTTTAATCCTTTTCTTTTCATCGTTAATATAGTCTTCACGCTGCTTCATCATGGACTCACGGAGTTCCATGTTCTTGAAGGTATATTGAGCGAAGGAATCCTTCATCTCCTCCACCATAATCGCGATGGAGTTTACAGACGCACCAAGACTGTTGGTAGCAGCAATACTCTTTGCATACCCAGCAGCGGGTTGAGTAACAATCTTATCTCCTACCTTGACTGTGATACCTCCACCCTTGAACTTGGGCGGAGTGATCATTTTATATAGTCTTGCCTGTGCCATTAGTTACCCGTGAGGAGTGGTGTCATCCCAGAACCTGGGGTTATGATCTGAGGTGCTGGTGGTGTTGCACCAAACACTTTCTTAGTAAGGATCATGACGTTGTTGCTTCCACCTTGCAAGTCTTCTTCACGTTGCTGAGAGTTCTCAGACTGTGTTTTCAATAGTTGACTCTTTCTATTTAGTTCGTCTTGTTCCTGTTTTATCTGTGCTGCACCTGCTCCGCCACCACCAGACACACTACTACCACTGGAACCTGCCTCATCATCCCTAATGTCTTGAATATAACTCTTCATCAAGTCAGCACCACCGAGACCTCGGAAGACCTCCATGATGTCAATCTTCTTGGGTTTTGGAGGTTCATTCTGTTGTAAAGTACCATCAGCGTTGGTTTTAGGAGTGCCATCGGGATTTGTACCCCCATCACTGCTATTCCCTGATGCATCATTAACTAATGGTGGAGACTCTCCATACTTAGCATTAGTATTGATAGATCTAGGTGCCTTCCACATGTACATATCATTAGGTGGCATCTGGTTATTGAAGATGCCAGGAGTCATTCTGTAATACTTACCAGGACCACCAGTCTTATCTGCTGCGTTGTTAGTCTTTTTCCAGACTCCGCCCATACCAAGTTGTCCGAATGGGTCATTTACGATCCATCCATTATCATCATAACCAACCAAGAGACCCCAGTGACCACTACCTTTGTACTTAAATCCTAGTGGTACTGGATAACCTTGATCAATCTCTTGTTTTAATACCTTATGTCCAAATGCACCAACTCTAACGCCAGAGGTGTTGATACCAAAATCTTTCAGTGCCTTCTGTTGTGGTGCTGCATTAGTTGAGTCACCATACTTTTGTCTTACTTCATTATATTGCTCTGAGGATAGAGGTTTCTTAGTCAGATAACTCGTCCACATTGCCATAGTCGTGGAATAACACTGAGTGTCACCTCTACGACCAAATTTATCATTCTTGTTTGCTCTCTGGTTCAAGTAAGGAACATCGGCGAGAACTTTACCACCTTGTGCAAGTTCTTGGTTCCCTTCACCTTCTTTCTCGCCAAATCCCAACAGACTCATCAGTTTACCGATGAGTTCACCAAGACCAGGTAATTTTTGAAGTTGAGTATCTAATTGATTCTTCAATCCACCAAGACCTAGGGTATTGATGAGTGCATCTTCACCTTCTGCTAATGCTGGGATGAAGTCTCTGGCAAACAGGTATCCATCAAGGAACATCGATGCCACGTTAGTAGCACCAGCAGTTGCAAGACCAGCAATATCCAGAACACCTGAAATAGATTCCAGCAGACCACCAACGCTATCACCAGCAGCAAAGCGATCGTATGCAAATGCTAGGTTAACAACACCACCAATGACAGGAAGAACAGCGGCAGCTCTCTTACCTAATTTACCACCAGCAGTAGCAACATTAGTAATACCTTTCTCTGAGAACAGTTTACCTACCTTGTCATAACCAGGGATCTTCTGCAATCCCTCCATCAACTTTGCACCAACCTTGTTCGCTTGCTCCATGATTGGCTCAACGAACGGTTTGACTTTGGCGACAATCTCTTCCATGAAGAACTTCTTCGCCTTGGTGCCTAGACCATCGACAGTTTCAACTGCAAAGTTCTTGATACCAGTACCAAACTTTTGGGCAGTAGCAGTGGTTGCTTCCCAGGCACTCTTCATGCCCTTGTTAGCCCACTGACCAAACTTTATTGCCTTGTCGCCAATAAAATCAACACCTGCCTTAGCACCAGTCTTCAATCCCTCGACGGTATTGCTACCTGCTCTTTGAAGTTTCTGCCACCAGTTTAGTTTCTTGGGTGCTTTCGTTGCAACATCTGTCGCTGTCTCTCCAAGATCTACTGCTGTATCTACAACCTTAGTTGTCTTTGCAACGTCACCAACAGCATCTGCGTTCTTGGCAACATTATCTACAACATTCTTAGGTGTGTTGTCAGGTAAGAGATCCAGTGGGTTAGGGCACAAACCACCCATAAGACCACCAACCAGTCCTCTCCTGCCGCGTGGACGACGGTTGCGGTTGCGACGACGACGGTTGTTATCTCTACCAAACCTTCTGTCAGCAGCATTCTTACCGTAACGTCTCTCGTATCTCTCCCTAGATCCTGTTCTACGCTTACGACCATCAATATCAACATCAGGACCACCCCTACGACCATCGCGGTCTGGGCGCATTCCTCGGTCGTTTGCACTATTAACTGCCTTACCAAGTCCACGCATGAACTTGACATCACCAATGAGTTTCCAAGGCATCAAGACCCTAGAAGCAGCCCAGAGTGCAGCAAGACCCCCTACAAGTTGTAGGACGCCAAACATCTGTTCAAATATCCTAGCAACACCAGTCTTATCAGACTCCCCAAAGATATTTGTGATGCCCTTCATCACATTGTCGATACCAAACCCTGCTAGGGCACGACTAAACGACCATACAGCAGAAAGAAATCCGAAGAGTTTCTTTAATGCTTCTCGATTCTCTTCTTTACTGACCCATTCGAGCAACTTCATTCCCAGAAGTGGTGCCAGAACCTTCATCAGCATACTGCCGAGAGAGTTCAGGGGTTGTAGCAGTGCTTTTATGAACCCAAACTTACCCTTCTGTTTCTTTGCTAGTTTTTCTCCTTCTTTCTTCTTTTCAGCAGGTGCTTTCTGCTTCTCTTGTAACTTCTCTGATGCCTTATCTTTCTCTCTTCCTTTCTTTCTACCTAAAAGATCTTCCTGTGCCTCGATGATAGAGACTTTATGCTTGTGCTCTTTCTCATCGAGTTCTTTCTCGCGCTGTAAAGCATCCAGTTCAAACCCAGTATGAACTTCTGCAATCTCTTTGAAATCTTGTACAGCAGATCCCAAATAAGAAACAGCACCACCCAACCTATTCTTTGCAAAGACCTCGGTTCTAATTGCCTTACCGAGGTCATCTTGCCCAGTGCTAGGTGCCTTTACGCTGATATATTTTCTTAGGGTTGCTGCCATTAAAGTGGGACACTATTGTTTTGTTTGTTCATGCGCCTTTCTTCTTCTTGTAAATGAGCAAGTAGAAGGTTCACATACACATCACGTTCCCAAGGCATCATATTATCTAGTTCGGTCAAACTATATTTGTGATGCTGCATCAATGCAAAGTTAGTCTTATAGTGATTCATAAGACTATCGTGCATCAATGCTACCCGAAAAAACTTGCTAGACCCTCCAACAACACTTCATTCTCTACTCCTGTTTTAGGATTAGTAACAATGAGTGTGTGAGTGAGTTTCGGCATAGTTTCAAAGAACTTTTGAATCTTAGCGAACTGTTCATTATTCATCTCACCGATGAAGTCAGTTGCTTCTTTCTTAGTGAAAGAATCATAGATTTCATCACCATCATATACTTTATCAATACAGTCAGCAGCAAGTGCGAACACGTCATCAAGTGATGGTTCATCAGTCATGTTACGTTCAACAAAAACATCCAGAGCAGGATATTTCATTTGAATCTTGACTTCATCACTCAGTTTGACAATCTTCTTGTGATCCTTAGGAACTTGAACTTCAACCTCATTAAGGTCAAGTTCAACATCTACCTCAGTTTCACCGTCATCTTGACAAACGACTTTGAATTCACTTGTCTCACCCACCGCCTTAGAACGGATCTGTAAGAACAGGTATTCCAACTCAAATGTAGGGAGATCATCAACAGATTTTAGGTCTGTGCAGTTTTTAAGAATAGTCTTAACTGCTTTGATCATCTCTTTCTCCTTCTGACTCTCCATAGCGAGGTAGAGGAGTTTCTCTTCTTTTACGAGGAACGGTCGAAAGTTAACTTTCTGACCGCTGACAGGCAGAGTACAATCATACTCTGGCACAGCAAGTTTTGGTAAAGGCATAATGATAGATTACGATAAAATTATTTATACACTATATCGCTGAACGTCTGGGTTACCAGAACCTTCAACTCGTAGTTGTACTTCTTGCCAAGTGAAGGCAGGTTGTTTCTGCCTATATTTAAGAGTCTTAGAAGCAACAGGATCCATTCTATATCTCTCAAAGTAGAACTCAACTTCCATGATCAACAAACTCGTCTGTTCGTTATCCAGAGTCATAGTGCTGACATTTACTGGGAATGCACCATAGATCTGATATACAGCAGATGCCTGCATCGGATTCAACGCACCTCTGTGCTCTTTATCCTTTTGATCGTTGTTATCGTTGATGATTCTGAAATTGGCACCACTCTCCCATTTGACGACAGTCATATCAGTGACGTAATCATCATAGAATCCAACAGTATTGTCAGAATCAGAAGCGCAGTAGTGCATCCACTTCTCAAAGAACGCTCTGTGACTTTGGTCCTTAGTCACAAGGAATGATACGTTGATAGAAGAGTTCGTCTGCCCAGTGGCAAAACGACGAATCATACCGAAGTTATTAACTTCACCAGTAGTAACTGCTCTACTAGGCACAGTCACTGAATTAGCAAAATAGTTGATATTACTTACAGTTTCTCTAATATCTGAGTTAAATCTACCAAACTGACTTGCCATGAAGACAGGCGGTGGCAGACGGAATTCCCACAGATTACTCGTAGCAGGTGCCAACCTGTTAGTGGCAATCTCTGCCCTGAATTGATTAAATCTATTAGGATTTCCCATTAGAGTCTGGACCAAATAAAACTACTAGGCACATCTATCCTCATACCCGCTCGTCTCATTGTAAATTGTTCTAGCGGTAAAGGAGTCATATCAAGGAGGTCTGCACGCCGAACAGTTTTGATGTTACTAGCATTTGACATAAAGTATTTATGATGGCAGCGAGAAGGATATGAAATAGACCCTCCACCCCATGACTTTGCTACGCTTCTACGTGCATCTGGTCTAAGATAATGCAAGTTTCCACCTGAGAACTGTAAGTTCTGCATATCTATGTCAGTAATCAATACCATAGGGAATCTGTCATAGAAGGGTAGATTCTCAGTAGCAGCGGCATATGCATAGTAGATTACATCACCCACCTTGAAACCTGTGGAGTCTTCTAACCCATAAAATGCCTGAGAACGATACCAGTCCTTAGACTGCTTCTTCCCTCCTGCTAAATCTTTGATATCAGTAAAAATACTCATACCTTTAACTCGTTTTCTGTAAGGATCTTGAACGTCATACGCCTGTCTTTACAATACTCCTCTGCTGCCTTCCATTTTGCCTCGTTGACAGCATAGGTCTTCACTTCACTTAGATACTGTTTTGTGATTCTCTTTTTCTTTTTGGGCGGAGCACATTGCGACTTCGGTTTAATCTCGATAATGAACTTCTGAGACCTTCCGTCCCTGGTTCTTGCTCGGACATAGAAGTCGGGAAAATAGCGATGAACCCTATTATCAACAGGAGAAATGTAGGGGATGACAATCTCTTCCGAACCCCATTCAACAATGTTTTCATTTTTGTCACACCATACCATGAACTTTCTTTCCCATAAACTCCTATAAATAATGTTTGTAGGGTCCCCTTTATATTTTTGTCTATTTGACGGACGGTATTTTCCCGAGTAACTCATGGCAAGTAATAGATTGATGTATCCGCTAATCGCACCTAGGGGCGGGGTGGGTTCTGATGGAGCCATATCGAGGAAATCTAGATATCCTACTAAGGTAATGGATTACCTTAAATTCACCATTTATGAGTCAGATGAGAATTCTAACTCATATACCTATGCTGGTAAAGGCAAGGGTGGTGGTGATAAGAAAAAGATTTACAAGACAGTATACCTCTATTTACCACATCAACTAACTGAAACTTTCAATACTGCATATGATAGGGCAGCATTAGGTCCTTTCGGTAGTGCAGCAGTTGATGCTGTGTCTGGTAGAGGAACTATGGATACATTCGTAGATAAAATTCAAAGTGGTGCTAACGCTGGTAAGTCGCAGGTTGCATTCGGTGCTGTTGCTGGTATCTTTACCAACCTTTCTGGTGCTATTGGTGTAGATGGTAACCTGAGTAAGAATCAACTAGCAGCACTAGCAAAAGGCAAAGTATTCAACCCATACGAAGAAACTGTATTCCGTGGTGTAAATTATCGTCAGCATAACTTTGACTTTGATATGGCACCTCGTAATGGTGAGGAAGCATCTTCTATTAGAGACATCATTCTAACTCTCAGAGATTCGATGCTACCAGATACATCTGATGGCGATAAATGGTTGACCGTACCTAGATTCTTCCGTGCTGAGATCGTTAGATATACTCCTGGTAAGTTAGGTAATCAGAGTGGTAATAAAATCAGCAGACCTCAAAGTCTTGCAACTCTGTTGACCTATCCTGTCAACATGGTACTGACTGGATTACAAGTTAATATGACACCTACTGGTCAAAATAACTCCATTAGACGTGGTGATGAACTTGAAGACTACGGTCCTGCTGCATACAAGATGTCATTAACCTTCGATGAGACTGCATTCATCACTCGCGGTATGTATAGCGGCAAGAAGAAGAAATCAGGAAACGAGCAATTCTTGCCTCCTAATACCTTCTCACTTCCTGATGATGCTATCCCGAAAATTGGAACTGGCGACACTAACTACTTCGATTTCACCTAATGTCTTATTTTTCTTACTTACCTGACGTTAAAGTCCGTGTTTCGTCGTTCCGTAAAAATAACGTCGAACCCTTTGTCATTGCTAAGAATATCTTCCGTCGCTGTAAACTGGTAGAAGATATTCAAGATGCTCTGTTGGGGTTCCAGCAATATACCATCATGAATAATCAAAGACCTGATCAGGTCGCTTTTGAGATATATGGCGACGCTGAACAGGACTGGGTGATCTTCCTCTGTAATAACATTACCAATATGTACAATGATTGGCCAATGTCAGAGAGAGAATTGACTGATTATGTAAAAACTAGATATGCAGGTCGTTTGAACGATATTCATCATTACGAAACTAGGGAAATCAAAGATGATAGTGGCAGAATCGTGATGAAAGAAGGAATTGAGGTAAATGCTAATTATCGCTATTATACCCCTGATGGTAATCTAGTCCCAAATGCTTCTATTCCTATTTCTAACTGGGAATACGAAAAAGACATAAATGACCAGAAATCCAATATCTGGTTATTGAAACCAGAATACGTTGAGACCTTTATTGACGAATTTGAACAACTAATTGCATATGCGCCAAATGACGAAATTGAGGATGTAACTGGTATTAAGTTTACACCTAATGCTGTCAATGAAACCTTTGTAATCAAGAAAGTTGATTATTCCACAGAATACGGCAGAACAGCAGGCGTTTCGTTTGCTTCTGGTCTTGAATTGGTAAACAAAGTCGTTACTACAACTCAGACGGAAAGTGGAGCAACTGTTACTACTTCTGTTTCTCAATCTGAGACCACAACACCTTCTGGCGTTAACAGCAGCGGTGTCGTCGCTGGAACAACTGACGCCTCTTCCACAAGTGGGACAGGCAGTACGTCCAGTGGAAGTTCCAGTGGATCGAGCAGTGGATCCAGTAGTTCTGGATCTAGCGGATCAAGTGGTTCCTCAGGTGGAGGAGGATACTGATTCTTCCTTCTTTAACTTGAAGTAAAGTTTATAATACCTATCACACATCTCTCTGAGGACCTCATGGTCCTCGGTTAGACCGTATTTCTTTGTATATGTACAAGAACCCTCCATCTCAGA
>MDTC01213236.1_pt1 | contig 13828 bp, 13 predicted proteins | sample 811181 | NCBI WGS metagenome assembly MDTC01 (sample SAMN05326644, study PRJNA326480) | marine metagenome | isolation source: seawater | place: Pacific Ocean: North | collected 2011
AAAGATATAAAAAAAATTATAGATGACAACAAGATTGGTGAAAAAATTAGAGAAGGCTTTCGTGTAGCTATAATAGGCGAAGTAAATGCGGGTAAATCTTCATTATTAAATTTACTTTCTAAAAGGGAAGCAGCAATAGTGTCCGAAGAAGAAGGAACCACAAGAGATATAATTGAAACATATCTTAATATTGACGGATATCCAGTGATATTAGCAGATACGGCTGGCATCAGAGAAGCAAAAAATGAAATTGAAAAGAAAGGAATTTCTTTAGCGTTAAGTAAATCCAAAGAATCTGATTTAAATTTAATAGTAATAGACAATTCTTCCAAAATTTTAGACAAAAAAATACAAAGCTTAATAAACGACAACAGTATCGTAGTTTTGAATAAATCTGATATCGATAGCAAACCAAAGCATAATTTTAAGGAGTCAATATTAGTTTCTGTAAAAGAAAATAAAAATATCGATAAATTAGTTAAAAAAATAAAAATCTTATTAAGTAATAAATTTTTAATATCAAATAATATTTTGATAACCAGAGAGCGACATAGAATAAAATTAAATAACTGTTTAAATGAAATAGATAATTTTTTAAAAAAAGATCAAAAAAAGGATATAGAAATGGCCGCTGAAGATCTTAGATTAGCAACAAGACACCTCGGGGGGATAGTTGGAAAAGTAGATGTTGAAGAAATTCTTGGTTCAATTTTTAAGGACTTTTGCATCGGTAAATAATATAAATAAGATCTTGTAAATTTATATTAGAAGGATACATTTAACTCATGGAAGATGTGAGTTATGATGTAGTTGTTATTGGTGGTGGACATGCCGGTTGTGAAGCTGCAGCCTCATCTGCTAGAATGGGCGTAAATACTGCGCTTTTTACACATAAAATAGAAACTATTGGCGAGATGTCATGCAACCCAGCAATAGGTGGCTTGGGGAAAGGACACCTTGTGAGAGAGATCGACGCTTTAGACGGTGTCATGGGTGATGTTACAGATAAATCAGGTATTCAGTTTAGACTTTTAAATAGAAGCAGAGGTCCTGCTGTTAGAGGACCTAGGACACAATCAGATAGAGCTTTGTATAAAGAACACATGCAAAAAATATTACTCAATTATCCAAATCTCACAGTTGTAGCCGATCCAGTAATTAAATTCTTGTTTAATAATAATAAAGTTGTTGGGTTTATCTGTGAAAGCAACAAACAAATTTATTGTAAGCAGTTAATTTTAACTACAGGCACTTTTTTAAATGGCTTAATACACATAGGTCAAACCCAAATCCCAGCGGGGAGATACGACGAGAAGCCCTCTACAGGTTTAAGCGAACAGTTATTGAAATACAATATCACTCTAGGTAGGTTAAAAACAGGGACACCTCCTCGTTTAGATGGAACAACAATAAATTATGACGATATAGAAATGCAAGCAGCTGATAAAGATCCTTATTTCTTTTCTTTTTTAACTAACAATTTGGAAAACAAACAAATTGCATGCGGTATGACACATACAAATAATGAAGTTCATAAAATTATAAGTGAGAACATTCACTTAAGTGCCATGTATTCAGGCAATATTAAAGGAATTGGGCCGAGATATTGTCCCTCTATTGAAGATAAAATAGTTAAGTTTAAGGAGAAGGGGCAGCATCAAATTTTCTTAGAGCCAGAAGGGTTAAAGGACAGTACTATTTACCCAAATGGTATTTCTACTTCCTTGCCTGAGGAGATTCAACTCAAATTACTTAGTAAAATCAAAGGTTTAGAGCAGGTGCGAATGATAAGAGCGGGTTACGCAATTGAGTATGATTATGTAGACCCGAGAGAACTTAAAGCAACTTTAGAGACAAAAAAAATTAATTCTCTTTTCTTGGCAGGACAGATTAACGGTACCACTGGGTATGAAGAGGCAGCTGCTCAAGGTTTAATAGCAGGTGTTAATGCTGCACTTAAAGTTAAGAGTGAAAAAGAATTTATATTAGACAGGTCAGAGTCTTACATTGGAGTTATGATTGATGATCTTATTACTAAAGGAGTATCGGAACCATATCGGATGTTTACATCTAGAGCAGAGTATAGACTTTCTTTGCGAGCCGATAACGCTGATCAAAGGTTAACTCCTCTTGGTATTAAAATAAATTTAGTAAAAAAATTTAGAGAAAAAGCTTTTTTAGACAAACAAAAAAAATTGGTTTCAGTTTACGATGCTTTACAATCTAAATCGATATCACCCAACGCAGCCGCAAAGCATTCTGTCAAAATTTCTATGGATGGTATTAAGAGAACTGGCATCGAAGTGCTGGGGCTAAGGGATGTCTCAATTTTAAAATTAAGAAATATATGGGTAAATATACCCCAATATGAACAATCTATTGATGAACAGATTGAAATAGATGCTCATTACATGGGTTACCTTAAAAGACAAAGCCATGATATTGAAGCATTCAAAAAGGATGAATCAATTTCTATTCCGAAAGATATAAACTATGATTCTTTTAGTGGCTTGTCTAATGAGATTAAATCTAAGTTGAAGCAGGTCCAGCCTTCCACACTTGGTCAGGCGTTAAGGATAGATGGTGTTACTCCGGCAGCAGCAATTATACTTTTAGGATTTATAAAGAAAAGTAGATATAAAGTATCTGCTTGATGAATATAAGTGAAATTCAGTTAGTGCTTATAAAAAAACTTAAATTTTCTCAAGATGATCTTGGTATGCTTTCTATTTTTCAGGATGAACTACTAAAATTCAATAAAAAGTATAATTTAATATCAAAATCTACTGAGGATCATATATGGGATAGGCATATACTAGATTCAGCGCAGATTGTTAAGTTTATTAAGTTTGAAGATAACAATTCACTTAGTGACTTAGGTTCTGGGGCCGGTTTTCCAGGTATAGTTTTGTCAATTTTTAATAAAAATCCAAAATTTCACGTGAAATTATATGAAAAGTCGAATATTAAGTGTGATTTTTTAGAAACTATTAAAAATAGGCTAAATTTGAAGCTAGAAGTGTTTGGTAGGTATCAGCAAGAAGAAATCTGTTCCGATTACGTTGTTTCTAGAGCTTTTAAGCAGTTAGAAGAAATATTGAGTATTTCACGTGAAATAGTTAAAGTTAATCACAAACTAATTATTTTGAAAGGAAAGAATGCTGAAAATGAAATTAATAAGCTTCAACAACCTCTAGAGTTTATGTATAGACTAGAGAAAAGTATAACAGATATAAATTCACGAATTTTAATAGTTGATGTGAAGAAAAAAAAATGAAAAGAATAATTTCAGTTATAAATCAGAAAGGTGGAGTAGGAAAAACCACGACAGTAATTAACTTGGCCACAGCCTTAGCAGAGCTCGGAAAAAAAATATTAGTTATTGATTTGGATCCACAAGGTAATGCTACAACAGGGCTCGGCGTATCTAATAATGAAGACCAAAAAAATATCTATAAAATCATAATAGGTCAAAATGACCCAAATAATTGCATACAACCTAGTTGTGTTAAAAACCTTGATTTAATTGGCTCAAACGTCAATTTATCAGGTTTAGAGGTAGAAACCGCGAGTGATCCTAAGAGAGCTTTTTTGTTAAAAGAAATTTTAGAACAAAATGAAAATTTATTTTCACAATATGAAAATATTTTTATAGATTGCCCACCATCTTTAAGTCTTTTAACTGTCATGTCATTGGTGGTAGCAGATGAATTATTGGTACCACTGCAAACAGAATTCTTTGCCTTGGAAGGTATTTCACAATTAGTAAAAACAATCGAAAGAATAAAAATAAATTTAAATCCTAATTTAAAAATTAGAGGTATTCTTCTAACCATGTTTGATAAAAGAAATAAATTATCTAATCAAGTTGATGAAGAAGCAAGAAAATTTTTTAAGGATAAAGTATATAAGACTGTTATACCTAGAAACGTAAGATTGTCCGAAGCTCCGTCACACGGAGTGCCGTGCATTGTTTATGATAGAGCGTGCCTAGGTAGTAAATCTTATCTACAGCTTGCTAAGGAATTTATGGATCAACAAACAAGGATATAATTTAAATGACCGAAGAAAAAAATAAAAAAGGATTAGGAAGAGGATTGATGTCCCTCTTTGGAGATCAATCTGATAATTCTCCATTAGAAGCAAGCCCTGAAACCTCTTATTTGTCAGTATCTATAGGCGATTTGGTCCGAAACCAATTTCAACCTAGAAACTACTTTGATGATAAAAAAATTGAAGAATTAGCACAATCAATTAAGAAAAACGGTTTAATTCAGCCTATAGCAGTTAGAAAAAACAAAAATAGTGAATATGAAATTATTGCTGGCGAAAGAAGGTGGATAGCCGCTCAAAAGGCTGGTTTACATGAGGTACCAGTTATTGTTCTTAAACTTAATGACAATCAGTCTTTAGAATTAGCAATTATAGAAAATATCCAAAGAGAAGAGTTAAATTCTATAGAGGAAGCAAAAGGGTACGATAGGTTGATAAAACAATTCAATTACAATCATGAAAAGCTATCAGAGTTTATGGGTAAAAGCAGAAGTCATATTGTTAATACAATTAGACTTTTAAATTTACCCAAGGAAGTTATAAAATTTGTAGACGAAGGGAAACTGACGGCAGGTCAAGTTAGACCTTTAGTTGGTCGTCATAACGCTCTTAAATTAGCCCACGAAATTATCAAAGATAAACTTAGCGCTAGATCTATTGAAAACTTAGTTAAGAATGACAAAGAAAAAGAAAAAAATCAAACTACCCCTAGGAAAGTTACCGATCCTAATATTTTGTTAGCGCAAAGAAAAATAGAAGAAAATTTAGGCTTAAACACTAAAATTGTTAATAGAAAAAACAGCTCTGGAAGAGTAGTTATTGAATATAAAAATCTTGATCAATTCGACATGTTGTCGAATCTTTTAACTAAGAAGAACTAGATGCTTTATTGGTTAAGTTTATAATTAGGTCTTTAATTATAGTTTCATTTTTTAGATAAGAGTTCTTTTTCATCAAAATTTCTGTTTCTCCTATTTTAATTATTACATCTTCTAATTTTTTTTGATCCCATTTTTTTAGTTGCTGTATAACCACAGGCCTATCCTTCCAAAAGATTGGAGGCCTCATTTTATCAATTGTTTGTTCGTAATTATTTTGGTTTCCGGTTATTTTCATTATCTCATGTAAACGTAGAATTCTATAATTTAGATTGTTAAGGTAAAAAAAAGATTCGTCATTTAGTATTTCTGTTTCACATAATAGTTTGTTGATCTTATTTTTATCTCCTAATAAGGCTTTATCTCTTATTAGATCAAAACTACTATCATTTTTAATATTTAAAATCTCTAAAACTTCCTTTTTACTAATTTTATTATTTGAAAAATAAATTTTTATTTTTTCAAGTTCTTCTTTAATAACTTTTCTGACCATATTAGAATTGTTAATTATTAGATTTGTTATTTCGCCAGTTAAACCTTTATAATCTTTTAACTTTTTGTTGATATAAGTAATTAATGTTCTTTCATTATCTTCATAACAAGGAAAAATTGCTAAAGTTTTTTCTTTTTCAAAATAAACTCTTAATTTAGATTTTTTTTCTAAATTATTTGCAAAAATGTAAATTTGGATTTTCTTATTTTCTTTTTCTAGACATTCTTCTACTTGATGGAATATCTTATCAGTAGCTTCTTGAACAAAAATAACTTTTTTTTCATTAAACAGTGACTGTGTTGTAATATTTTTATATAAAACATTTTCCTTTAATAAATCTTCTTCAAAAAAAGTAATTATTTCATTACTTTGATTTCCATTTTTAATCTCCTCTTTTACATCATCTTTAATTCCATTATTCTCACCATAAATTAAGGTTGCTTTATAGTTTTTTAAAAGATCAATATTTTGTTCAACAATGTAGCTTTTAAGTATCACTTGTATCTCACGTAGATATTCACAAAATTATTTATATCGTCAGTTAGTTGCTGTATGATTGTATCTTGTGCATTTTTTTCAGCTTCAATAGTATCGGAATGTATTTTGGCGACATCATAATCAATGCTACGAAAAAAAGTTTTTTTTACTTCTTCATTATTTTTAAGATTCGTTAAATCTAGGTTCGCTGAATAAGTCAGGCTATATCTTGTGACTTTACCTGATGTATCTTTGATTTTTGAATTTTTTTTTTTTGTTAATATTATTTTAGCATCATATTTTTTTTTTGATTCTTTATTAGAAATTAATGAAATATTATTTTTTAAAGTATAGGCATCTTTTTGCTCACCAATTACTGTAATTTTCTGAAAGTAAATTCTATTACTATCTGTTTGATTAATTGGTTTATATCCGCAGTTAAAAAGCAGAATAGGTAATGTAATTAATAATATAAATTTAGTTTTATTCATTATTTAATTAGTAAGATAATTAATTATTTTATTTTTTACGAATATTATTTTTTGAACTTTATTTTTTATTAGTTGATCGTTAATTTTTTTTATTTTTTTACTTTCATTTATAACATTTTTTTCATCTGAATCCTTTCTAACCTCAATAATTTCTCTTGTTTTTCCGTTAATTTGTATGGCTATTTTTATTTTTTCATCCAGAATTAAGTTACTGTCTATGTTAGGCCAATCATTAATAGCTTTTGTGTCTAATAGCTCCAAGCATTCATGCGCTAAATGTGGAACAAAAGGTATAAGTATTCTCATTAGTTTAGAAAGATTTTCTTTTAAGCATTCATTATTTATTTTTTCATTTATTGTCGAGTTAAACAAATTGTAGATACTGTAGACATTTGCTATTACAACATTTAATTGAAAATTATTAATTAAGTGGGTTATTTTTAGAATGTAATTATTTATTTTAATTTCAAAATCTTTATTTTTATTTCCGTTAGTTTCCTTACGGTTTATAACTACATGTGTTAGATTATAAAGTTTTTGTAAAAATTTGTAAGCTGCATTTACTCCCTGATTAGACCACTGTACATCTTTTTCAGGAGGACTATCTGATAAAATAAACCATCTTACTGCATCTGCGCCGTATGATTTGATCATACTTTCAGGGTCAATAACATTTTTTTTCGATTTTGACATAGACTCCGAAGGGCCTTTAGTAACATTAGTTTTATCTGAAATTTTAACAAATTCTTCTTTTTCATTTTGTTCAATTTCTTCAGGACTTACCCATTTGCCATGAATATCTTTATAGGTCTCATGACAAACCATTCCCTGTGTAAAAAGACCGCTAAATGGCTCACTAGTTTTAATTTTAATATTATTTTTTTGTATGGCACGCATAAAAAACCTTGAATAAAGTAAATGTAAAATCGCGTGTTCAACACCTCCAATATACTGGTCTACCGGCATCCAATAATTTAATTCCTCGATACTGAAAGGTTCTTTATTGTTTTTAGGCGAACAAAATCTCATAAAGTACCAAGAAGAATCAACAAATGTGTCTAGCGTGTCCGTTTCTCTAATTGCAGGTTTTCCATTTTTTTTGCAGGTAGTTTGTTTCCATGTAGGGTGGTTAGCCAGCGGATTTCCACTTTTTTTTAAGTCTACGTCCAAAGGCAATTTTATTGGTAGTTCATGTTTTTCAACAGGAACCACACTTCCATCTTCTAGGTAAATCATTGGTATAGGGCAACCCCAGTATCTTTGCCTTGAAACACCCCAATCTTTTAATCTAAATGAAATTTTCTTTTGACCAATTTTTTTCTTTTCAATTGCTACAATAACTTTTGCTTTTGCCTGATCTATATCCAATCCATTTAAAAATTCAGAATTAACTATTACTCCCTCCGATGTATAAGCTTTAGTAATCTTATTAAAATTTTTAGGTTCATTTTTATTCTCAGCAACAACTTCTATAATTTCTAGATTATATTTTTTTGCAAAGTCCAAATCTCTTTGGTCGTGAGCTGGGCAACCAAAAATTGCCCCAGTACCATAATCCATCAGAACGAAATTTGCCGCAAAAATTGGAATTTTTTTACCTTCTTTAAATGGATGATTAGCAAGCAGACCTGTATCAAAACCATTTTTTTCAGCAACAGCTAAAGCTTCTTCTGTGGTTCCAACTTTTAAGCATTCTTCTTTAAATACTTTAAATTTAACATCTTTTTCAAATTGCTTACAAATGGGATGGTCTACAGATAATGCGAGAAAAGAAGCTCCAAAAATAGTGTCTGGTCTTGTAGTAAAAACTTTAATTTTCTCTTTTCTTTCTGATATGTCAAATTCGATTTCACATCCTACCGATTTTCCGATCCAATTCTTTTGCATTAGCTTAACTTTTTCAGGCCAATTCTTTAAGAGATCAAGATCTTTTAAAAGTTCATCTGCAAATTTTGTGATATTAAAAACCCATTGTGATAATTTTTTTCTCTGAACTATAGCCCCAGAACGCCAGCCTTTACCATCGACCACTTGTTCATTGGCTAAGACCGTTTGTTCAATTGGATCCCAATTAACGTAATTTTCTTTTCTTAAAACATAGCCCTTGTTATAAAATTCTATAAACAATTCTTGTTGATGTTTATAATAATCTTCATCACAAGTTGATATTTCAAGATCCCAATCAATAGATAAACCAAGCATTTTAAGCTGCCTTTTCATCTGTGATATATTTTTTTCTGTCCAATCTCTAGGGTGTAAATTATTTTCTCTAGCTGCATTTTCTGCTGGCAAACCAAAGGCGTCCCAACCCATAGGATGGAGAACGCTATATCCATTTAAATATTTAAAACGCGCAATTACATCACCTATTGTGTAGTTTCTAACATGACCCATGTGTATTTTACCAGATGGGTAAGGAAACATTTCTAAACAGTAGAATTTATTATTTTTTTTTGACCTATATAATTTTTCTTTTTCAAAAAATGATTGCCATTTTTTTTCTATTGAATGAAAATTAAATCTTTCCACTTGTAAAAATATTATTTATTTTTTCTTTTTTTCTTGCTCTAAAAGTGCAGCTTTTTTTATAATTGAAACAACTAGTTCTTCTTTTATTTTAGATCGTTGCAATAACCTGGTTGAACAAGTTTGATTGCTTATACATTTTCTCTCATGAATTGTTATTTTTAAATTATTAGCTGCTATTTCGTTTGATAAAAATCTTATAGAAATTTTGATAGCTGTTTCAGGAGAGGAGCTGTCTTGGTACCATTCTGAGATAATCATACCTCCTGAATAATCTATTGTAGATAAAGGAATAAAATCAATAATTTCCAAAGTAGCTCTCCACATAGGATTAGAAGTTGCAAATTCGTAGGATGTCTTCCCTATACCTTTCCCAAGTCTATTGAGAGAAATACCCCTACCTTCTTCAAGATTTTTTTTTGCTCTCTCAGTTCCGGAAACTGGAGTTTTTCTGGTATCCATTCCTTTTTTAAAACTTCCGCATGAAGTAAAGATGAGGAAAATTGAAAATATTAGTATAAAACCTTTAATTTTTGGCGAAATTGTCATAAATTCAATAGAAAAAATATATTTAACACAAAAACACTAAAAAACCTTGCAAATAAAAGTGGTAAAAATATCACACAATACGTATAAATGAGATTTTAAGCTAAATTATTATTAAGCTAAGTGCTGAATACATTATAAATCTTCATGTTAATTAATATTAATTAAGAAAAACAAGCAAACAAAGGAAAACAAATGAACAAAATATCAAAAATAGTTATTTCATTAGTAACTTCTTTTGCATTTTCAGTATCTGCTTTCGCTGGTGAATTATCAGTATCAGGTACAGCCAAAGCAACTTACAACTCAGTAAGTGGTGGAAACGGTGAAAATACAATTGGTGTTGCAAATGAACTTAACTTCTCTGCAGCTGGTGAATTAGATAATGGTTTCACATGGAAATATTCAGTGGAATTAGATCCAGATTCAACTGCTGAAGGCGGAAACGCGCTTAACGACGACTCACAATTAGTGATAACTACTCCTATGGGATCAGTTGCATTTTGTGGATCTGAGTGTGGTTTATCTGCTGCTGGTGACTTTAATGCAAACGCTTACGCGTGGATTACAGACACTGGTTACGCTGAAGGAAAAGTTGAGCCAACAAACATTAGCTCATACCAAAACATGCAATATCACACAGCTGCTGACTTATTACCATTCAGCACAGTGTTAAAAGTTGCATACTCTCCTTCTGGTACAAAAGTTAACAATTCAGCTAACGCTTCAAACGCTGCTACAGTAGCTGCCGGCAAGTCTGCTACAATGTACAGAGTTGAAACAGTACCAACTGAAGGCTTAAAAGTTACTGCTTCATTCTTAGAGCAAGAAGGTGGAAACGTAACTGGAGTATCTGATGAGCAAAAACATGAGTCTGGCGCTATTTCAGCAAAATACTCTATGGACGCCTTTACAATAGGTATTGGTAGAGCGCTTATCGCACCAAGATTAGCAGACGGTACTGCTTTAGGAGCATCAACAGTTGAAAGTTATGAGAATACAAACCTTTCAATTGGTTACCTAGTTAATGACAATTTGTCTTTATCTGTTTCAAACGAGAAATCAGAGCCGACATATATGACATCAACAACTGTTGGTTATGATCAAAAAACTAGATCAGTTCAAGCTGCCTACACAATGGGTGGAATGACATTATCATTAGCAAGAACAAATTATGATAATACTGGTTATACTCAAGACCTAGATGTTACAGAGAATATGTTCGCTGTAGCAATGGCGTTTTAGTACAATTTAGTTAATTTAAAAAAGCCGGCTAGCAATAGCCGGCTTTTTTTTTGCCTCTGAGAATAATGCTAAACCTTCTGAGTTTACTAACTTAAGTTTATTAAGATTAGAACTTTTAATTCCCCCTAAGGGCACAATCGAAATATTATACTTTTTAATAATTAAATTGAACTTAACAACACCCAAGTTCCCTTTTTTGTTTTCGTAAGATGTTTTAAAAAGTCTTGATAAGAAAATAGTTTTACATCCTTGCTTTATTTTTTCAGCTATCTCCTTAAAAGTATGTGCCGAGCCTATTAATTTAAGATTTTTATTTAAGTAAATTTTTTTATTATAAGACGAAATGTATAATCCATCCGCTTCACATGCTTTGAAAAGTTTTATTTGGTTACAGACATAAAATTTGAAATTCTTTAATTTGCACAACTTTCTAAATTTATAAAAATCTTCTTTATTTTCTTGGATACCTTTGTTTCTATAAATAATAGTAATCTTCTTATTTTTTTTAATAGAATTTAGATCAATATCTTTAGTATTTTCTATATATAAATAATAATTATTCTTTATAATAAACATTTATGAATTCTATAGTTCAAAATTTTGAAAAAATAAAATCTCATATTAACAATAATAGTGTTAAGATTATAGCTGTAAGCAAAACCTTTTCATACGAGCATATTAAGCCTTTAGTTGAGTATGGACACGTACATTTCGGCGAAAACAAAGTGCAAGAAGCACAGACTAAATGGCAAGAGATTAAAACTGTTCAACCAAAGATTAAATTACATATGATTGGTAAACTTCAATCAAATAAGGCCAAGGAAGCTGTAAGATTATTTGATTACATTCATTCTGTTGATAACGAAAAGCTTGCTAGCTTATTGGCTAAGTTTGAGAATATTTTAGATAAAAAGATTAATTATTTTATTCAAGTAAATATCGGTAATGAATTACAAAAATCAGGAGTCTCTATAAAATTTTTAGACGAATTTTATTATTACTGCACAAAAGAATTGAAGTTAAATGTTATTGGTCTTATGGGGATACCCCCAAATGATGGAAAAGAAAATTTTCATTTTAAAAATATGATGGAGTTGAACAAATTGTTAGACTTGAAGGAATTAAGTATGGGGATGTCTGGTGATTATAATGAAGCAATAAAGTACGAGTCAACTTTTGTAAGAATTGGTTCTTCAATTTTTGGAAATCGATCTTAATTTATAATTATTTTAGTTTTTCTATTAATCTTTTTAGCTAATAAAAACATGTCTTTTTTATTAATTGCAATGCAACCCCTTGTGGGAGAATAATTTTTTTTTGCTATATGTAAAAAAATAGCACTTCCTTTATTTTTAACTACAGGCTTTAAATTATAATTGATAATTATAATAACGTCATACATTCTTTCTTTAAGCCAAAGTTTCTCTGCTCTTTTGTAGAATGGAAATCTAATTAATTTGTTATAAAATTTAGAAGTTGCATCATCACACCATCCCATGTTTTTTGTGATTACTTTTTTCTTTAGCGAAGACTTCAGATTAAAAATTTTGTCTTTTCTGTAAAATATTGATTTTAGGATAAAACTTCCCTTGGGTGTTTTACCGTCTCTTTCTTTTTTATTTGATGTGATTCCCCTTTTACCTATCGAGCATCTTAGTTTATAATTATCAATATATAAATATTTATTTTTTAAAATTATATTCATAATATAATGAAAACAAATTTAGTAATTTTTGGCACCAAAAACTTTAACAATTCATTTAATGAAATTAAAGAAGATTTAGGCTTCTCACTTATTTACTATGATTTAAATAAATTTTCTGAACCGTTACCCCCTTCAGTTTCAGCTATAATAATCGATAATAATATTTGTGAAGATAAAAGATATTTATCTGCTATTAATGAAATTTTAAATAAACCTATTTTATTATTAGAAGATCAAAACTGTAAAGCAAAATGTACATATAATGAAAAAATTTCTTTGCCGGTTAATTTCGTAGAGCTAAAAAATAAAATTATTCACCTTGTAACTTCTTATAAATTTAATGAAAATTCCTCAATTAAAATAAAAGAATACATATTGGATAAAAATGAAAAAAAAATTAAAAAAAAAAATACCTTTATAATAATTACTGAAAGAGAAGTTCAACTTATTGAATTACTATTTAACGAAGGAAAACCATTATCCAAAAACGATATTTTAAAAAAAATTTGGAAATATTCAGATCATGCCGACACCCACACCGTTGAAACACACATTTATAGATTACGAAAAAAAATACTAGATAAATTCAAAGATGAAAATTTTATTATAAATTCAAAATCAGGCTACTCGATTTGAAGAAAAGAAATAAAATCGCAGTAGATTTGTTTAACAAAAAATATAGGAAAAGAGTTGTTAAGCCTAAAAGAGGCAAAGGAAGTTTCAAAAGAAAGAAAACTTAATTTAAACTTTCCTTAAAAAAATCTATTGTTAAGTCTAAAGCTTCATCTAATTTTTTTCACTTTTAGTCCAGCCGGGCACCAATTTTTTGAATTATTTTTGATGCCATTTCTGTACCTTTGGCTAAACATTCTTTGGTAGGTTTTTTATTTATATAACCATGAAGAAAACCAGCTGCAAATAAATCACCGGCCCCAGTTAAATCTACAATTTTTAAATTTTTTTGGCTTTCACATTCCGCCACTTCATTTTGATTAATCGCAACACTACCTTTATCTGATCTAGTTACGACGAGTGTTTTATTTAGTTTTTTTCCAAATGAAATAACTTGATCAAAAGATTTAGCGTCAGTTAACTCTAAAATTTCTTGTTCATTTGCAAAAATGATGTCCAATTTATTTTGAACTAATTCTAGGAAACTTTTCTTGTGTCGATCAACACAAAACTTATCTGATAATGACATTGCTGTTTTATTGGAATATTTAATAGCTTCATTGAATGCTTCCTTAGGTTCACCCTCATCCCATAGATAACCTTCAAGAAATGTAATTTCACTATCTTTGATAGCCTTAACATCTATATCTGCTTTATTTATTTTTCCTGCAGTACCCAGAAAAGTACACATTGTTCGTTCTGAGTCTGGAGTAATAAGTATAAGGCAAGTACCAGTTGATAG
>MDTC01198742.1_pt1 | contig 13827 bp, 12 predicted proteins | sample 811181 | NCBI WGS metagenome assembly MDTC01 (sample SAMN05326644, study PRJNA326480) | marine metagenome | isolation source: seawater | place: Pacific Ocean: North | collected 2011
AGCTACTAGAACAAATTGTTGATATCACAAGGAACCTTTAATGAAGCTCTACATGGTACCGCTGGCCCCCAACCCGACTAAGGTGATGCTCTACATCGCTGAGCGCAATGAATTGGGCGTGCAAATGAACATCGATCAAATTGTGGTCAACACGGTTAAAGGCCGACATAAGGAACCCGAGCACTTGGCTCGTAACCCCTTTGGGACCGTTCCCGCCCTCGAATTGGACGACGGGACCTTTCTCATGGAGTCCCTAGCCATTGTCGAATATTTAGAAGATAAGTTTCCAGACGCTGCCCTTTATTCAGGCACGCCCGAGCAACAAGGCAAAGCTAGAGACCTAGAGCGCATCATTGATCTGCGTATCGGCGGACCCATGGGTGCTTATGGGCACGCAACTAAATCCCCACTGGGCAGACCTCCCGAACCAGAGAAAGCAGCCCAATACCTTAAAGCTTTGCAGACTCCATTGGACGTGCTGGAACGGCTATTGAGCGACGAACGGCCACTACTCGGAGGCGATCATGTCCACGTAGCCGATTGCACAATGCAAGCATCGCTGCAGTTTATGCGCTTTATAGAAGCCGATGTATTTGGTGACCGTCCTCTGCTGCGCGCCTGGGATAAACGCTACCGCGAAAGACCCGCGGCCCAAACCGTCCTTAAATGGTAATGCGCGGCAAACGAGTCGCGAAAAGATGTTTTAATCTGGTCAACAACCCAACGAGCTTGGAGTACAAAACGTGCGCCGTTCACTCTCAGTCTTAGTTCTGCTGAGCATATCTTCTTATGCCCTCGCACAACCCAACATTGTCTTTATCTTCGCAGATGACCTTGGTATTGGTGATGTCGGCGCTTATGGCGGCGATATGATCAAAACACCGCACATAGATGCTTTGGCGACTAACGGCGTTTTATTCGAACAAGCCTACGCGTCGCATCCGGTGTGCAGCCCCTCGCGCGCGGGTTTGATGTCCGGCAGATACCAGCAGCGCCACGGCTGGGAGTTTAATCCTGCCGAGCGGATCGAAACCACAGGCATGGACGCTAAACAAATTACTGTAGCGGACATGCTCAGTGAATCCGGCTACGCCACTGGCATGGTAGGCAAATGGCACCTAGGTTACTTACCCCTGTTTCACCCGCTCAATCGTGGCTTCGACAACTATTTTGGGGTGCTGGCGGGCGGCAGCATTTTCATTGATCAGTCTCGACCTGATGTTGAGTCGGTCGGTAACTGGCCGCTCAAGCGTGATCGTTCCAAGGGGGTTTACGACGGCCACAAGCTGATTGAAGTTGATGACTACCTGACCGATGCGTTTACTGACCGTGCGGTTCATTTCATCAAACAGGCGCACGACGCTCCGTTTTTTCTCTATTTAAGCCACACCACTCCACACACCCCGCTGCAAGCCACTAAAACGTACCTCGACCGTTATCGGCATCTTAAGAACCCCGCAGCACGTATTTACGCCGCTATGGTCGCTTCACTCGACGATAGTGTTGGCGCGGTCGTGCAGGCTTTAAAAGAGGCTGGCCAACTGCACAACACGCTGATCGTGTTCTCAAGCGATAACGGCTGCGCGGGCTACATCCAAGTGTGCTCAAACGCGCCGTTTGCTGGCTTTAAGCGCTACCACAACGAGGGTGGTATTCGGGTGCCGCTTATCTTCAGTTGGCCGGGACAAATAGCGCCGCAAAAATATTCAAATATGGTCAGTTTGTTGGATCTTATGGCGACGTTTGGCGGGCTGGCTGAAAGTGCGCACACAACGGAGGACAGCATCGATCTGATGCCTTTTCTGACAGGAAATGGCGGACAACCGCACGATTATCTCTATTGGCGCTCGAGTCCGACCCGGGCAATCCGCGACCATCGCTGGAAGCTGCTGGAGTACGCAAAAAGTCAATATTCAGTAGAAGATTTAGACGCCGCTCGACGCGTATCACCACCTGCTGAGGGCTGGCCACGCACTGCACCCAAAGGCTATCTAACGATGCTTTACGACTTGCAAAACGATCCCGGCGAAAGCAAAAACCTCGCCGTCACGCACCCGGCAATTGTCGCTCGGTTAAGGTCAGCCTATGAGGACTGGAACAGCGACTTGCCTAAAGAGTCTATTATTCCGGCAAAACGCTCGACCTTAAGTGAAATGCATGGCGAGACGGTTCAGCTGATTTTTTAAGCGCTGGGCGTCAGCACAGAAACGGCATACCTAAAGAGTTATTTACGCGCGCGCTTAGCACGCCGCGATGTCGCCAACGCATGCGCGAATGCGGCGTTCGCAGCGGCGTATAGCGCGTCTGGTGCGTCCAGCAACTCCTCGGGCACTGAGTAATACCGCTGCAATGCTCTTTGTCCCTGCTTGGTGGTATAGCTGAACGGTGCGCTACCCATGCTAAGAAACTGCTCACGTAACGCGTCATCGACCACAAAATACAAAACGCCCCGCATGATCATCGCAAACTGCACACCACCGAGTTTGATCGATGTGCCGCCAAAAAACCGGGCGGACTCAACGTCCCCGAGGTCGAACAACAAATCCAATATGTGGCGGTGGAATTCGTCGACCACAACTCACTCCTAGATCAACAAAATACCGGACCATAATCCGGCGCTCAGGCGCACGTTTGACATCATCTGTACTGCCTCGGAGGCACATTCGCCAATGCATACTTGGCATAAGTTGCCTGAGCAAACAACGGAATACAACATGAACCCCAACAATTACGAACTGTGGATTTTGCCGCTTGGCGGACGCTGCAAAATCGGCATGAATCTCTGTGTTTTTGGCGCCTAGATCGCCGAGTTAGAGCTGAAGTATTGGCGGTCGCAAGCCCAGTCGCAATTGCGGTTGCCGGCGAGCCAGAGCACTTAAACGCAAACGTCGCCGCAGCCTAGTGCTGGTTTAGGACTCGACCTTGATATTTTCCGGCACGCCAAAGATCGCCTGATCCCCAGAGTCCGTTTCGCCGTCCGCGCCTTTTAGGCGACAACTGTATACGGACAACACTGCGATCATTGCAAACGCAGCCAGCAGCATGCCGATCGCTTCTAACGCAACACCACTACGGTGCCAATTGTCATGGAAGTGGTGCACTAGCCGGAAGAAACCGAAGAAATAGAGGAACATCGCTCCGGTGGACGCAATCGCAAGCAGCCTGACCAACCAAGTATTCGTTATATTGAACAGGCTAGACAGCGCAAGCGCCGCGCCCATCGCATACACTGCGGACAACACTGGCAAAACCGGTATGAAGGCGTGAACGATCGACAAAACCGACAGCACCAACCCGACGACCAGCATACTGAGCCTCATATAACGTCCTTCCGACTAACGTCCATCACCTGTCCCCACTCTTATTCGATATCGGTTTTTGGCGTGCTCCACGCGCGCCTGCTTCTATTTTTTGGAGCTCTGCCTAGAATGGCGTTTTTTAAGTGCTGCTTTTAATTTTTATTATTTTAGAAGCCTCTGCTTCTGACAAAGCGCAACCGAGCCGAACACCCTAGAGGAGGGTGCCCATTCTAGTCAACACAAATGTTACAAAAAGTGACAAAACTCCATCCACCCATCGCAATGCATCAGACATTAGCAATTTTATGACCGATCAACCTATTTTGGCGCGTATCCCCCCACCCAAATAGGGCTGGACCACGCCATAGCGCCATCGACTTGGGTGACTCGAACATAATAGTGATCGCCTTGCAGAAGACCCTGATCTTGCCAGTTGAAAACAACGTCTTCAGGGCCATCAACTGCCACTCGGTGCAAACGCACGACGTCTTTGTAAGGACCAAAAGGCAATGTCGCTTGGGCTTTTCCGTTTTTAACGCCATTCACTGCCAGTTCAACACTCGATTCAGGCAATTTTTGATGGCGTCGAAAAATCGGCGGCCCACCACCAAATTCAAGACCCGCCTCCAACTCAACTAAGACTCTAGCTGAGCGTTTAATGTCTGTGAGAGCAAGCAAGATCGAACTGGTGTCACCGCGGGTCGCTGTAGCAAAATGAACAACATTAGGGTTGTCGTCGTCACGTCGCAATTGCTGCATATCCGCATTAAAAAAGTCTGTGCCCGCAACGGATTCAAGGGTCGCGCCCTCGATTCGCAGTCGACCCTGCCAAGGTCTCCAACCGCGAGGATTGTCGCCCGAGTGCATCGGCTCGGATTCACTGCTAAAGGTTAGGTAAAGAGGCGCTTTGCTGCCAACGCGCGCAGTGGTTTCAACCGCCGAGTAGTCTTGAGTCCATGCGATCTCGCCATTTTTTATGACCGCAATTTCAGCAATTGGCGCCGTGCCGACCACCCGGCCACTGATCTCGCGCGCCGCTTTAAACGGACCGCGCTGTCCCATATCCAGACCATTAACATCGGCTTGCAAAATGATTCGATCACCTGTGGTTGCGTAGGTCAGGCGTTGCCGCATATTGTCAAACAGTTCATCTCTGGTGAGTTTTGAACCAAGCACAGCGCCCAGTCCGCCGCGCTGCGACAGACCCCGCCCCTTTGGCGCGGTATACCCGGGCTGACTAAGGTGATTGTCGCTTGCTGCGGTAAATCCCACCTGATGACCGTGCTCGAGATACTTGCGGCCAAACCACTCAAAACTACCGTGCTGCGACATGATCTCCACCAGCGGTTGCAGCTGCGGGTCGCTCATGCGGTAGTTACCCGATTGGTGCGCGTGGGGAATCACGAGGACGTCCTCACTGGCGTATTCACTGCGCAGCCCCTCGTATAGCTCCGACAGCGTCGGATAAAACTGCGTGGCGATACGCTGACGACCCTGCGCCGTGCGAAACAACACATTGTGATGCCCACCATAGAGATTACGTGTGGTCCACTCATAACCAAGATAAGCAATGAAACGGCCCGGTTCCGAATACGCCTCAACATTGTCCTTAAGATGCTGCCATTCGAAGTCATCCAACCAAATGTCATGTTCCGAATGGGTCACAAAATCCAGTCGCGCATCTTCTTTAGCCCAGGTCATAAACCGATCTGGGGTACCAATTCCCTCGGCAAAACCAGAGTGGCCGTGGGTATCGCCCCAAAATATCCGTTGCGCTTGTGCAGATACCAATATGGGATTGACGGCACCGGTAATCGCGCCATCCGCAGAGCGAATACTTAAGCGCACTACGCCTTCATCCTGAAACTTTACATTTTCGACCAGTTGCACGGCCTGATCGCTGGCCTCAAGTGTGGCCAAGACTTTATCGTTATGCAGAACCTGCCATGCAGGAACCGCGCCGCTGGCTCGATTGTAGTAACGATCCTGCGCCCTCACCGACAGCGTGAACCGCTCGCCAGGCCGCACAACCGAAGGTGCGAACCCGTGCACACCATGAACCGCCGCACCAATGACCCGAATAGGCTGTATCGGTAAGGAATACAAAGGTCCACTGCCATCAAAATCCACGTACAACGGAAACGGCATCCGATCGCTCGAAAAGGTCGGCATAAGTAACCCATCGCCGCCCTGAGAACGAGCGCCATAGGTTATGGTAACGACATCGTCGCGCTTCAATTGCCCCGCAGATAAGCGGAAGAACAGTACTGGCGCTGAGCCACGAAAACCACCGTGCATTCCCGCGACAGGCACTTGATCCGCAACGAAATGCACATTTGGGTTGGAACTGCCAATGCTGACGTAATTTGCGGCGCCCGGTCTCGACGTCTGAAACGCACCGTAGTCCGCCATGAAGTGTCTGGGTACCGCGATTCCACCTCCAACATTAATCGCTTTTGCACCTACAACATAAGTTTGCTGCACCGTTGCGTTAGAGCGCGCAACAAAGGGCCCAAGCGTTGCTGACAAATCACCCAGAGCCTCGGGCTGATCATCGAGCAACGTCATTTCGGCAATGTAGCCATCAAGCGCCCGCAGAATCGGAGGGAGCGGGGTATCGGGTAATTTTATACGCGCCACCGCCGTAAGATTGACCGGCACATAGCCACCGGAAACCGCATACGCATTAGCCCAACGCCACAACACCTCGCTGCGCTCGGGATAATTCGCCAGCGTCGTGGGGTTCGCGGCGTCCTGCTGCAAACGCATCACTGCAATGCGCAGCTCGGAATCTAGGTAGTCCTGAGCCACAGCCGCAACCGACCATAAAGACAGTGCAGCGACTATCAGCCCATAACTGAGTCGGTCAATAAAACTGTATTTCATTTGGAGTCCCCCTCGACATCCCAACCTCCAACGCCTTCGTCTAGCTGCACGCCAAAACTGTTTAGCGCCATTGAAACAAGGTTGTATTGCCCCACGGTAAAAACCAGATCCATAAGCTGCTGGGTGGAATAGTATTTGCTCAAACCGTTCCAAGTGTCGTCGCTGACGTGCGCATCCGCATGCAATTCGTCGGTCGCGGTGAGCAACAGACGATCAAGCTCACTTATTCCTTCGGTCTTTGGTCCGGTCTTAGCCAACAAAATTTCTGCGTCACTCATGTGCAACCGTCGAGCAATGTCTACATGCTGCCCCCACTCATATTCGGCCTGGCACAAATAACCGATGCGCAAAATGAGTAATTCTCGATCTCGGCCCGACAGCGTCGATTTACCCAGAATATGGTTGGCAAACACCATCCAACGTCGAGCCAAATCACTGTGCTGTGCGAGCGTTCGAAAAATGTTCAATACCCGCCCGCTTTTGGCAATAGGCGCTAACAAAGCCGTCGCTGCGTCGTCCCACTCGGAGTCCTGCAATGGCTCAATGCGCGGCGTTTTCATTCGCATAGATTTCCCCTCTCAGAATCGACGTCCCAGCGCCGAGCAGCCTTCGCGAGCAATCACTTGCACACGTATACTGAAGTCACCACCCCACTGTACGACAGAGCGTTTTGAAAAAACTAGTCATCATTTATCACAGTAAAACCGGTAACACCGGCGCCATGATCGAAGCGGTCGCACGCGGCGCAAAAAACCCTCAACTCAGTGGCATTGACGTTCAAGTATTGACGGCGGCCAACGCTCAACCGGAGGATCTACTCAGCGCCGATGGCCTAATTCTTGGCACCCCAGAAAACTTTGGCTACATGTCCGGAGCGCTGAAAGACTTTTTCGACCGCAGCTTCTACGAAGTCGAGGGCAAATTGCCGCCCCTGCCTTACGCTATTGTCATTAACGCCGGTAATGACGGCAGCGGGGCTCAACGCTCAATTGAGCGTATCGCCAATGGCTACCCACTGGTGCAGGTGCAAGACGCGATTATCGCTCATGGCCCACCGGACCAAGCGACATTGGAGCGATGCACCGAACTCGGTGGCGCACTCGCTGCGGGCCTGGAGCTCGGACTCTATTGATCGTCGCTCGGGCAAATCGCGGGCTTGCTCACACCCGTTGCACATTCGTTCCGCTAGACTCAAGTTTAGTGATCCCAATAGACGCCGAATAATTGACTGAGACTACCGCCACCATTATCAACAGTATCGACGACATCGAACCCGAAGTCTGGGATCGATGCGCCAGCGCGGCTGGCGCCTACAACCCATTCCTACGGCACAAATTTCTCAGGGCGTTAGAGCGCAGTGGCAGCGTTACCGAGAGCACCGGATGGAAGCCCTTTCATCTCATGGTCAACAACGACGAAACCACTATTGGGGTGGTGCCGATGTATCTAAAAAACCACTCTCAGGGGGAATACGTCTTCGACTACGCTTGGGCCGACGCTTGGCAGCGCGCGGGCGGCAACTACTACCCAAAACTACAGATCAGCGTGCCGTTTACGCCCGCTTCCGGGCCGCGCTTGCTTTGCGATCAAACAAATTTCGCGCACCAACAACTGCTGGTGCAAGCGTGCCAGCGGGTTGCGCAGCAAACCCAAGTGTCGTCATTACATATGACGTTTATGACCGAAGAGCAATGGCGTTTAGCTGGAGACCAAGGCTTGTTGCAACGCATGGATCAACAGTTTCATTGGCATAACGGCGGCTACAAACACTTTGACGATTTCCTGCAAGAGTTAGCATCAAAGAAGCGCAAGAATCTCAAGCGCGAGCGCCGCGAGGCGCTGAGCAACGATATCAAGATCGAGTGGGTCACCGCGGATGATCTCACCGAAAGGCATTGGGATGCGTTCTACCAATTCTATCTCGATACCGGACAACGCAAGTGGGGCAGTCCTTATTTAACGCGCGCATTTTTTTCTCAAATTCATGCAACCATGCCAGAGGATATTTTGCTGATCATGGCGAAGCGCGAAGGTCGATACATTGCTGGAGCACTGAATTTTATCGGTGCTGATACCTTGTTCGGTCGCAACTGGGGTTGTCTCGAAGATCATCGGTTTTTGCATTTTGAAGTCTGTTATTACCAAGCCATCGACTTCGCTATATCACGAGGTCTCCGTCGAGTAGAAGCCGGCGCCCAGGGCAGCCACAAAGTCGCACGAGGCTATTTACCCAGCGCAACTTATAGCGCCCATTGGATCGCCGATGCGAGTTTTCGCGACGCTGTCGCCCGATTCGTCGACGAAGAACGCGACTACGTCAGCCAAGACATGGCGTACATTGACGAACACAGCCCTTTCAACGCAGCCACAAATATCCAAACCCTGCGGAACGACTCGTCGTCCTAAGGTTTAAATCCATCAGCCAACACAGAAAATTTACCCTCAATCATCTAAACTTGGGTTTTTATTCATCGACCCAGTTATGACCCAATCTGTAGCCATAAAAGCCATTCTCGCTCACAGCGTCGCCGTAGACCAACAGGTTACCGTTCAGGGCTGGGTTAGGTCACGACGCACCTCCAAAGGCGGCTTTGCCTTCATCCATGTGCACGACGGTTCTTGCTTCGACACCATTCAAGCAATTGCTGACGAGGCGCTGCCAAACTACGACGAGATCAATCAAATTGGTGCTGGCTGCTCAGTAGTCATCCAAGGCATGTTGGTAGAATCAGCTGGCCGGGGACAAGACCGCGAAATCCAAGCACAGTCTGTAGAGGTGATCGGTTTAGTTGATGATCCAGAAACCTATCCGATCAGCAAAAAACAACACACTTACGAATTTTTGCGCGGCGTCGCACACTTGCGCCCACGCACCAATACCTTTGGTGCTATGGCGCGTATTCGTCACAGTGTTGCCAACGCAGTACACAACTATTTCAACCAAAATGGTTTTTTTTGGGTGAACACGCCCATCATCACCGCCAGCGATTGCGAAGGCGCAGGCGAGCTTTTTCGCGTGTCGACCTTAGACCAAGTTAATCGACCCGAAGGCCAAAACTACGCTAACGATTTTTTCGGCACCGAAACATTTCTGACCGTTTCTGGGCAACTCAATGTCGAAAGCTATGCGTGCGCGTTAAACAAGGTCTATACCTTTGGCCCAACGTTTCGTGCAGAGAACTCCAATACCAGTCGACATCTGGCCGAGTTCTGGATGATCGAACCAGAAATAGCCTTCGCTGATTTACGCGCAAACGCGCAGTTGGCTGAACACTTTTTGCAAAATGTGATCGGCGAGATCTTGGACCGCTGCGCCGATGACTTGGCGTTTTTTCAAGAACGCGTAGACACCAGCGTTATCGACCGACTGCAAAACGTCAGCACCCAGCCCTTTACCTCTATGACCTATACCGACGCGGTGCAACTGCTGAACTCTAGCGGTCAGAAATTTGAATTTCCGGTGGCCTGGGGCACTGACCTGCAGTCTGAGCACGAGCGGTTTATTTCAGAGCAAGTCATTAAAGGGCCGGTGGTCATCACCGACTACCCGCGGGACATCAAGGCTTTTTACATGCGCTTAAACGACGACGAGAAAACCGTTGCTGCGATGGATGTACTGGTGCCCGGCGTCGGCGAGATCATTGGTGGCAGCCAGCGCGAGGAGCGACTAAGCGTTCTGGATGCGCGCATGGACGATCATCTAAAAGAAGAACTGTGGTGGTACCGAGACCTACGCCGTTATGGCACTGTACCCCACGCAGGATTTGGTTTGGGCTTCGAGCGTCTTGTCTTGTATATCACCGGCATGGAGAACATCCGTGACGCCATTCCATTTCCGCGGGTACCCAACAACGCGGCCTTTTAGGGCGCGGTTGCACAGATTTAAGTGATGTCGAAGTTCGTTCTCGATAATCCAAATACCGGCTCAAGCGTTATGGCATCGCTATGGCGCGTGCGCACATTCATTCACCCCTACCGCAGGCGTCTACTGCTCGGCATCATCGCATTTGGTGTAGCGCGTATTTTTGAAGCCATGGTGCCGGTGTTAACCGCTGTCGCCATCAACCAAATTGCCGAAGGCGATTATCAGGTCGGCTGGCCTGTTGCCGGCATCTTTATTGCCGTGGTTGCACGCTATCTCGTGGTCACCTTGGCGCGTTTCAACGTGCGCCGTGTGGGATTAACCGTAGCCTTTGATCTGCGTCAAAGTTTCTATCAATGCCTACAGCTGCAAGGCTCTGAATTTTTTGCCCAATACAGCATCGGCGACATGATGACCCGCGCAGTCGCCGACATCGCTTTGGTACAGCGTCTAATTTCCTGGGGCACCATATTGGTGATCATCTTGGTTTACGCCAGCATCGTCGGGTTCGGTTTTATGCTCTATTACTCACCGACATTGACTCTGCTGCTGTTGCCGCCAATGCCATTCGTATTTTTTTACGCGCAACACTCGGCCCGCAAAATGGGCGTTGCGTCCGCCGACGTGCAACAACGCCTTTCCGATTTGGGCACCCACACCCAGGAAAATCTTTCAGGCATTCGAACCATTCAAGCCATGGTGCAAGAAGACAATGAAATTCAGCGTTTCGCCAAAACCAATCAGGCCTACGCCGATGCCTTTTACGACCAAGGCCAAATCAACTCTTCGATGACTGCTTGGATGCCTACTTTGGCTGCCATATGCTCATTGACCATCATCGGCTATGGCGGCAACTTAGTACTTAACGGCACCCTTCCGATAGGCGATTTTGTTGCGTTTTTTATGTTTGTGAACATGGTCGTTCAACCGTTCCGAGTGGCCGGTTTTATCGTCAATTTGTTCCAGCGCGCGGGGGTCGCCAGCGCGCGCTTGTTCGAAGTCTTCGACCGCCAGCCAGAAATTTTTGACCGCCCTACAAAAGATGCGCCCAGCCAAATCAACGGCACCATTCGAATTAACAATCTCAGCTATCGCTATCCCGACAGCGAGCAGCTGGCTTTGGATGGCGTAGATTTGGAAGTCAATCCAGGTGATACCGTCGCCATAATGGGCCGAGTCGGTGCAGGCAAGACAACACTGCTTAAGCAGATCGTGCGCCTTATAGACCCAGCCCCTGATCGAATTTTTATCGACGACACTGCGGTTGCCGAATATCCGCTTTCGCAGCTGCGTGCCCAAGTAGCTCTGGTCCCCCAAGACCCATTCTTGTTTGCCGAGCCCTTGAAGGACAACCTAACCTATGACGATCCTGCGCGGGCGCTGGATGCAATTTGGCAAGCTGCAACATCGGCTGATTTAAAAGAAACCATTGAAGATTTCCCAGAACAGCTCGACACTTTGATCGGCGAACGCGGGGTGACTTTATCCGGCGGACAAAAGCAGCGCGCAACGCTGGCCAGAGGACTGATTCGCAATGCCCCCGTACTGATTCTTGACGATTGTTTTTCCGCCGTGGATACAGAGACGGAAGAACACATCCTGTCAGAACTTAAGCGCCTGCGTCGGCGACAGAGCACATTGCTGGTCTCGCACCGAGTCAGCACTGCCCGACACGCAGATCAGATCGTAGTACTTGACCAAGGCCGAATTATTGAGCGCGGCAGCCACACGGAATTGCTCGCACAAGGCGGTTACTACGCAGAACTAGAACGCGTGCAGCGCGAAGGTGCAGAAAAGGAAGACCTGCAACACTTCAGGCAGCAGTCGTCGTGAACCAAGTGCTTAAAAACACACCCCCAGCGAAGCGCGATTACGCCATCTTCGAGGCAGACATAAGCGGTGCAGTATTAAACATGCAACTGCTCCGGCGCTTATTGCGCTGGCTCGCACCGTACAAACTGCAACTGCTCCTGAGCACGGTACTGGTGTTGCTGGCGTCTACCCTGCAAATACTGTTGCCAATCATTATTTCACTGGTCGTCATAGACCATATCCTGCGCAATGAATCGGGCGCCGAGACGCCTGATTTTGGCATGATCGAATTTAATGACGCGCTGGCCCTGAGCTTTGATATCCCGCCCCTGCTTGCCGCCTGTATTCTTTATGCTGTTCTTCAAGTGGGCAGCGCGGCAATTGGCCACGCCCATCGCATGACATTGATTCAAGCCGTCATCAATGGTTTACGCGATTTGCGCCTGGATCTTTTCAGCCACTTAGAAACACGCCCGTCGTCATTCTTCGATCGAGTGGCGGTAGGTCGCATCATGACCCGAGTCACCAACGACGTGGAAGCACTGTACGAATTGCTGCGCGGCCTAGGCACTCTCATTGGTGAGTTCGTACCGTTTTTCGTGGCTCTGGCTGTCATGCTGGCTATCGACGCTCAGCTCACAGCATTGTTGTTGTTAGCGCTGCCAGTGCTGGCGCTAGTAACGTACTATTTTCGCCGCACAACCCGCCTGTTGTTTCGCCAAGTACGGCAAACCCTTTCCACATTGAACCAAAATCTGCAAGAAAATTTGGCTGGTCTGCAGGTCGTGCAGATTTCTGACCGGCAAGATTACAACCTTGATCGCTACACCGACGTTAATCACGACAACCGCGAATATGAGTTAGGTCTAGCAAGGATTGAGACTCTGTATGGCGCATTCAATGAAACAATCGCACATGTTTGTATCGGCCTGATCCTATATTACGGGGCAAGCCAAGTGATGCAGGTCAGCATGACTATCGGTGAAGTGGTCTTATTTACCCAATTTGTCAGCATGCTGTTTAACCCCATAGTCGTGCTGGGTGAACAAACGAATATCTTATTCCGCGCCATGGCCAGCGGCGAGCGCATATTCCAGGCGCTGGACTGGGACGAAGCAACTCACGAACCGAACCAGCCGGTGACCCTGCCTCAGCGATTGAACGGCGCAGTACGCTTCAACAACGTCGACTTTGCTTACGAGACCGATGTGCCGGTGCTGCGAAATGTTTCCTTTGATATCGCTGCAGGAGAAAAGCTCGCCATTGTCGGTTCCACCGGCTCGGGTAAAAGCACACTTATTCGCCTATTAGGGCGATTCTACGATTTTGCCGACGGGCAAATTTTCCTCGATGGGTTCGACCTCAATCACATCCATAGCCATGATTTACGCAAACGTGTGGGCGTCGTTCTACAGGACTTCCACATATTTTCTGGATCTATTTCAGACAACATTGCTTTAGGCAACCCTGCCATCAGCCGTGCACAGGTCATCGCAGCGGCGCGTACGGTAAACGCCCACGACTTTATCAAAGCGCTGCCTCAGGGCTACGACACCCCGCTGGCCGAGCGCGGCCAAAATCTTTCGCAAGGCCAACGTCAATTACTGGCGTTCGCGCGCGTGCTGGCAGCAGACCCAGAAATCTTAGTTTTGGATGAAGCCACCGCCAACATCGATACCGAGACTGAGCTGCTGATCCAAGGCGCATTGCAGAAGCTGACCGCAGGCAGGACATCAATCATTATCGCGCATCGTCTGCAAACTATTCAGGAAGCGGATCGGGTCATGGTGTTAAATCACGGTCAGGTTGCCGAGCTAGGTCGCCATGAGGATTTGCTCGCCGCAGACGGCATCTATGCCACTCTGCACAATTTGCAATTTCAAAATGCAGACCCAGAATGGACGGCAGATCAGACATAATTCAAGTATGAAAAACGACGTCCAAAAGGCCCCCAAGAGCGGTGAAAAG
>MDTC01033079.1_pt1 | contig 13826 bp, 13 predicted proteins | sample 811181 | NCBI WGS metagenome assembly MDTC01 (sample SAMN05326644, study PRJNA326480) | marine metagenome | isolation source: seawater | place: Pacific Ocean: North | collected 2011
AAATGAATTATCTAAATCTGGAGTAGATGAGATCAAAAATCTTATTTTATGAGTTAAAAAAAATAAATTTCTAAAAAAAATTGTTTTTAATACATAAACTTTTTTTTCTGGCTTGTTAATATTAAGGTTTTCTAAAGAAATAATAATTGTATTTTTAGATTTTTTATTTTGAATATAGGGTTCTAAATATTGATATATAAAATTGTTTTCTACAAAAAAACAAAATTTGATTTTTGACTGAATTTTATTAATTTTTAAAAAAGTAATTATGTCAGATAAAATATCAATCAAGGTTTTTTCTTATAATTTAAATAATCATCCATATCATCAAACTCATACCAACTTTTTTCATATTTTAAACATTTAACATTTAACTTTTTTTTGATTAAAAGATTTAGAAATTGAGTTAAATGAATTTTTTTATTATTTTTTATAGAATTATATAGTCCTATAATTTTTTCTCTATTTTCTCGATTAATCATTAAAATTCCCATAAACTGATATTTAACTTTGGAAATATTTGTAATTTTGTTACCAATATTTCTTAAACTATTATTTTTGTCAATTTGAAGATCTTCGGCATCGAGTTTAATTTTTTTTTTTCTTTTAATCCAAATTTTTTGCCAATTTTTAAGGATTGGTAAGTATATTTCTTTTTTTTTTGAAATTAATTTTTTTATAATATCTCTTTCATAAATTACATCAGTGTAAGAAAAAATAATATCATCATCGATTTTTTTCAAAGCTAGAATTAAGGAATACAACATCTCCCTTGAATTATAATATTTATTATAAATAAAATTAATTTCTCTAAATTTTTTTAATTCTTTTTTTATCAAGTTTGATTTAAATCCAACTACCACACTAATTTTTTTTATATTTAATCCTTTTAAATTTTTGATTAAATTTGAAATTATTGATTGATTGTTAATTTTTAATAGACATTTTGGTTTTTTGACCTCTTTAAAAATTCTTGAACTTTTGCCAGCTGCTAAAAAAACAATATTCATATCATTTTCAAAATTTTTTTTAATAATTGATCAATCTTTTTTTGAGAATAATTTTTTCTTTCTGGATGAAACATTAAGCAGTAAATTTTTTTATACCGTGCTATCTCTATACTTTTGTCTTTATGTCTTGCTATAATTTCAAAATTTTTAGGTAAAAAATTTACTGAAAACTTATGATAAGAGTTAACATATAAAGATTTATCTTTTAAAAAATTATTTTTTAATAAATATATTTTTTGTTTTTTTTTTATATGATTCTTTGACTTAACAATGCTTCCATCGAATTTGTGTGCAATAAATTGAAAGCCTCTACATATCCCTAAAATAGGCATATTCTTTATTGAAAAATATTTGAATAATTTCTTTTCTTCTTTGTCCCTAAAAAAATTTTCCTTTTTTTTATTTAAATGATAAAGATCATTTCCGCCTGAAAAAATCACTCCTTCTATCTTCAGATTAATTAGATATTTGGAGGAGAATCTATAATTATATGGAATTAAATTAATTCCAATTTTTGCCGAATAATCAAACCAATCTTTTGATAATGAAAATTGATATCCTTTTTTACTATCGTAACTTACGTTTTGAGTAATAAGAAAATTTTTCATTAATTAACAATCTTAAAAGTTTTTTGCTCACAATCAAATTCTATCAAATTTGAATTGCAGATTGATTGGAAACCATTTGGCCCTATTCCAATAATTGCTGGTATATTTAACTCTATACACCTTATGGCCATATGAGAATTAGCTCCGCCGTACTTTGTTATTAACCCTTTTATTGGGTAAGAAAAAATAAAATCAAATCCTGGATCAGCATTTTCAATAATAACTATTTTATTGTTAATTTTTTTTAAATTTTTTATTTCTTCAAGATGAACTAAATTACCTGAAATTTTTTTATTTGTAATAAAATTTCCTCTACTAGCTTTTATTTCGTGATAATACACATCGTTGGAAGAACTAATAAAATCAGGAAACTTAATTTGTTTCAAAATTTCAAAAGATTGCTTATTATTATCTATATCTCTTTTAAGAATAAGGGCAAGTTTCTCTGTTTCCAGGACACTATATGAATCTAAAATTTTCTTAATTGAAACATATTCCAAATCTTCTCTTTTGATGTTTAATTTTTTTGAAAATTTTATTAAATTTTCAAATACTAAATTTATTGATTTTGAAAATATAAATTTACCATACTCTCTATATTCTATGGATTTTCGCAATAATATCAAAAATTCATTAAAATTTATTTCTAATCCTTCTTTTTTAAATATTTTTGAAATTTGACTTTCTAGAGTCTTACTTATTGTAAAATTTTTTTTTGTTTTTAACTTTATTTCTCTATCAATAGTAGAAAAATATTCTTTAAATCCCTCCCTATAATTTTTTGATACTATTGAATAGGTAAAAGGTCTTAAATGCCCATATTTATTAAGAAATTTTTTTTTTGTATTTTTAGACCTTAAGATTTTTACATAATCTTCATTCATTTTTTTTGTTATTGTAGGAATGCTTAAATAAATTTTCTCAATAAACTTAGCATCAACATAATTTCTGTCCAAAAGAGACCTCAAAATTTTTGTGCAAATAAATGCTATTCTTGCGATTCCTGAAAAAGGTAGGGTTCCTTGTTTTTTACAAGCACTTATCAAAAAAAAAATTTTTTGGATTTCGCTTATTTTAAATTTTTGGATTTCATCTATACTTTTCTCCAAATTATTGATTTTAGATATCTCTTTATTTAATAAATCATTTTGAGGATTAATAATGTAATTAGTCGTTTCTTTAATCCTCGAGAGGTATTCTTTTTTTGTTTTTTTATTTAAAAAATTTAACTTTAATTTCGAAATACTCAAATCATAACAAGTAGGGATAAGTTCAAATTCTATTTTATCATGAAGGTAAGTCCTTTTTTTTAATATTTTTAAAAAATTATTTATAATTTTTTTTTCTAACGAAATATCTAATCCATGAGGTAAAAATGAATTAAAATCTGTTCTTAAATCAATAAATGGTGATCCGGCTAAATTTACCATTAAAATATTTGGTGAAACATCTTTATATTTATATTTTTTTCTTTGTTTGCTCCAAATCGTGTCTGTAATTAACTCTGAATATAAGCTCATTGCTAGTGTTTTTGGCTTTACTCCTATCATTTCAGCTGGATTCCAGTCAGCCATATTGCTAAAGTATGTTGTATCCCCTTTGATTGTAGGATTTTTTTTTTTAAGTTTATCGATTTTTTTTTTTATGTTTACTAAGGACTTATTTATTTGAATATCAATATTTTTTTTAGGATAATGTCCAGGTAATATTCTGCATTGAAATAGAATCCATTTATTATTTTTTCTTCCAAATTCGATGTCGATCCTATCTGAATCCATTAATTTTTCTAAAACTTTCACACTTTTTAAAAAATATTTAAATTTTTCATGAAACATAATTTTATCTCGGAAAATACATACAGTCTGTATCGATGCATTATTTTTGCCAGAAGTAATTATATTTGTTTTACCTGAGGTATCATAATTTATGATATAATATGGAGAGTTGTAGTTTGGTTCACGTGTAAATATTACACCTGATAATTCTGTTTTTTCTATAAATTCTTGAACTAATACTTGGTCTTTAAGATTATCAAACTTTGTTATAATTCTTTCAATACTTGTTTCAATTACCTTTTTATCAGGTTGTAGATTTGAAATGCTTAAATATTTTCCTGCGTTACTTAAATTTACATTATCTTCTGATAAAGATGAGGATCTAACAATAATTTTTTTTTTTTTAAACTTGTTCTTAATTTTTAATATAATTTTTTTTTTATTGTTTAAAAAATCTGATTTTGAGAAGAAAAGAAATTCAGGAATTATAAGATTATGTAATTCATTTTTTTTTTGTTTTTTTTTTATTAAACTTAAAGTTTCGGCCTTTGTAAGGTTTTTTTTCAATTTAGTATTATAAATCTGATTTTTTTTCAGATTTTTTCTTCTTAAAAATTTTTAAAACAAAATTTTTGAATTTAGCCCAATAAACCATTACACTTGCAAAAACTCCTGCCAATGCGGCTAACAACATTTGTATAATACCCGCTGAACCTGGGTCTAAGTAGGCATAAGATTTACTACATAAAGCAAAAGTTATGAAAAATACAAAACCTAATATTTTCATTATATTTTTTACTAATTTAAAAATTTTGTTTATTCATCTTTTAACATATTGATAAATTCATTAAACTCAACATTTTCTTTTATCTTTTGATTTTTAAATTGCCATGAAGCATATTTTTTAGAATTCCAAAAAAATTCATTACTAACATTGTTATTCCAGCCAATTAATAAAGGCAAATCTGTCATAACCGCAACTGAACTCATACCACCTCCTTTAAAACAATAATATTTTTTAGATTTTAATAGAAGCTGAATATCTCCAATGAAACTTTTTTTTAACTCTTTAGAAAAAATAACATTTTTAAATTTTTTTTTAACTTTTTTTAAATTAATAAAGCCATTCTCATCTGATAATATTATTATCTTTATAAACTTTTTGGAAAGTATTTTCAAAATTTTTTGTAATTGATTTAAAGAAATATCTCTATCAGAACTAACTTTCTTAGAATAAAATTTGCTTGAATTTTTTGTATATCTTACATGTAAAGTTACATAGCTGTTTCTTTTTGAATTATTCTGTAAGATAATATTTTTCCAAAATAATTGCCCATGAAAAAATTTTAAATATTGTAATATATTAAAAGTTTTGTCATATATTCTTATTCTTTCCTTTACCCATTGTGAGAGAAAAATATTTTTTTTTTCTAAATTTCGAGAGAAGTCATCCCAGCTACAATTTACTATATTTGTTTTATTTTCTATCTTTAATTCACTCGCAAGTTCTTTAAGGTTGTTTATAAATTTTTTTCTTTGATCAATATTCTTGAGCCTTTCCCATGATTTTCTTAATTTGTCAGTAATGATATATACATTTACCTTATATCCTGTAATTTCAAAATATCTGAATAAAATTATAAAGTTAAAAAAATCACCGTAAGTGGCTGGAGAATCTTTTAAATCATACACTAAATTCATCTCCGTATTTTTGTTATTTAACTTAAATTTTAAAAACAGATTTAACGCTATTAAAAATGAAAAAATTTTTTTTGTTAACTGTCTATAGAAAATCTTGTGTAATAATAAAAATTTAAAATAACTACACAGTTTTTCTTTAATTTTACTACTTAACATTTAATAATAATATTATTGCAAACAAAATTGTTTTAACAACTATTTTATTAAGTATAGATAATAGATTTTTCATTTAGAGCAAATAAAATATATATATATAATAATTGAACTAAATTAATTAAAGTAATTTATAAACATTTTTTAAAAAATTATGATGAATAAATTTAATATCGCAGTAGTTGGAAATGGAATTATAGGGACTATGATTGCATATCAATTATCTAAGAAAAAAAACAATGTTGTTATTATTGGTCCAAAAAATAGAAAGGGTGGAGCTAGTAAGGCAGCTGGAGCAATGCTAAATGTGTTTGGTGAAATAGATTATGATATTGAAAAAAATGAATATCTTAAAAGAAAAATAAATTTAGGTATTTTGGCCTCAAAAAAATGGAATAAATTGAAAAAAGATAAAAATTTTAAAGATGTTTTTACTGCTGATGATACAATAATCTTTCAATCAAAAAAAGCTACTTATCTTGAAAAACTTTGCTTTAATAGTATAAAAAAATACGCAAAAAAATTCAAAATCTTAATTGAAAAACATAAAAAATTAAATTTTTTAAAAAAATCTAAATCATTTAAATCTAATAAATTTTTTATGTTAAAAGGAGAAGGTGCAATTGATATAAAAAGACTTTTTAATAATTTAGACAGATATTTGAAATATAAGAATAATATTACTTACAAAGATGATTATGTAAAAAAGATTTCTAAAATAAAAGGTAAAATGCAAATTACGACTAATAAAAATGAAATCTTTTTTGCTAATAAAATTATTATTTGCAATGGATCTTTCTTAAAAGATATAAATTTTCAGGGTAAAAAGAATATTTTAGATGTTTATTATGGAATAGGTAATGCGGTTGAAATATATGATAAAAATAATATCCTAAGTAATCAACTCCCTGCAAGAACGGTTGTCAGGAGTCCTAATCGAGGTAGCACATGCGGAATTCATATAGTTCCAAGAAAAAATGGTGAATACTATTTAGGTGCAGGAAGTGAAATTAGTCATAAAGAGAATTATAAATCAAAAATAGGTACTATTCTTTATCTTATAAATGCAGCAAAAAATGAAATAATTAAAAACATCGCAAAATTAAACTTTAGCCCTGTTTTAGGTTTTAGGCCGTTTTCATTTGATGGTCAACCAATGTTTGGAAAACTAAACAATGAAATATCAATTGTTAGTGGAACAAAGAGAGATGGTTTGACACTAGCTCCATTAATTGCTGACGAAATTATAAAAGAAGTCCAGATAAAAAATTATAAAAGTAAATTATTTTATGGATGGTCACCCTTAAGAAAACCTATATCTTATAAAGATCAATCGTTCTCCTCAAAAGTTTACATAGAAAATAAAATTGCAGGATTACTTGAACATAAAGATATATCAAAAAAAGATGTTCCGAAAGTAAAGAGAGACTTAATGAAAGAGTCGGTTTTTTTTCACAAAAAAATTATAAAATTAAAAAATCTAGATAAGAATTTTGCTATTCACCCTGAATTATTAAACACATTTAAATAATATGAATATTAAAAATTATTTTCAACCTAACAAAATGACAATCAAATATAGAAAAAAAAGGAAAGAAATTTTGTCAAAAAAGGAAATTAAGGTAACAAAAAATTTTAAGAACTTTGGTTTTGATTATTTTGATAATAAAAATATTGAGTCTGGATATAATAAATACTTAAATGATGGTAGATATAAAAATCCTGTAAAAAAAATGATAAAAGATTTAAATCTTAAAAAAACCGATATAATTTGCGAATTTGGATGTGCAAAAGGTTATGCCTTGGAGGAATTTAAAGATCAAGGTTTCAAAATTTTAGGTTTTGAAATAAGTAAATATGCCAAAAAAAATTCAAATATTAAAAAATCAATTAAAATTTTGAAAAAAGTTGATCATGTTGAAAAGTATGAATTTGATTTTTTTTTTTCAAAAAATGTGATTCCACATATGAGTAAAAAAAATATTCATAAACTAATTAAAATAGCAATAAAAAAATCAAAATACCCACCGTACTTTATAATACATTCATTTAAATCTGATAAAGATAAAAAAATTTTTTTTAAATGGGATAAAACCCATAAAATATTATTTAACGTAAAAAAATGGAGAGAATTTCTGAGGAAATATGATAAGAAAATAATATACTCTTTTGATATGTTGTTTTAAATAATCAATATGAACTACCTAAAAAAACAATACAAGAGAGATAAACAATTTAAGATTAAGCATAATTATTTATCAGAGCAATTTGCAGATACAAAAGATTATTTTAGATTAATTAAAAAGATTATTAGAAATAATGATTTTACTTTAGGAAATTATGTTTCTAAGTTTGAAAATAAATTTAAAAAAAAAATTAAAGCTAAATACGCAGTTGGTGTTGGGAGTGGCACAGATGCCTTAAAATTATCTCTTGAAGCTTTGGGTGTGGGATTAAATGATGAGGTTATTCTCCCCTCTTTTACATTTTATGCTTCTCTTAATCCAATTATTGCTGTCGGTGCTAAACCAATTTTTATTGACTCTAAGCTTGATTTCAATATCGATGAAAAAAAAATTGAGAAGAAAATAACAAAAAAAACGAAAGCTATAATTCCTGTTCACTGGGCCGGAAAAATTTGCAACATGAAAACTATAAATAGAATTGCAAACAAGTATAACCTAAAAATAATAGAGGATGCATGTCATGCTTATTTAAGTACATATAAAGGTAAATTTGCTGGAAACTTTGGGGATACCGGATGTTTCAGTTTACACCCTTTAAAAAATGTAAACGTTTGGGGAGACGGTGGTGTTATCACAACTAATGAAAAAAAAATTTACAAGCGATTGATACTCTTAAGAAATCATGGATTAAAAAACAGGAATGAATTAGAAATTTTTGGACATAACTCTAGACTAGACACTGTGCAAGCAGCAGTTGGATTCAAAATGCTAGATAAATTAGACAATTTGACTAAGAAGAGAAGAAGAAATGCAAAAATTTATGATAGAGAGCTTAAAAACATAAAACAAATATTCATTCCAAATAGAAATAAAGAAATAATAGAAAATTTTCAACTTTACTCATTTTTATGTAAAGACAGAAATAGATTAGTAAAATATTTAAACAAATTTGGTATAGACGCAAAAATTCATTATCCTAAACCAATGCACCTCCAAAAACCTTGCATTAGAAAAAATTATCATAAGGGTAATTTTCAAAATGTTATAAAAATTTCCAAAAGCATAATTTCTTTACCTGTTCATGAATATGTTAGTAAAAGTGATGTGCTGTTTGTTATTAAGAAAATAAAAAATTTTTATAACTAATTTATTAATAATTTTATATTTTTTAATAAATTTTCAGAATTAATAACTTTTTTATTTCCTATTACATTTGAATGTAAGCCCGCGTAAATATTTCCAATAAATGGTATTAATTCAGGTTCAATTTTTAGATAGTTTAATACAGAAGTAATAACAAAATATGCATCACCACAACCTGTTGTGTCCACTACATTTTGAAAAATAGATGGGGATACATAGGCTTTCCTATTTTTTAAGAAAATACTACCTTTGCTTCCAAGAGTTATAGAAAAATTTTTATGACTCTCTTTTTCTATAAGATACTTTTTAAGTTTTACTAAATCATCTGAAAAATTTAATCTTCTATCTAAACAATATTCACTCTTATTAATAGAAAAATAACTACAATTTTTATACTTCGAAATATAATTAAAATTTTTATTGATAGAATTAGTATGAGTATTCACAGAGTATTTAATTTTATCAATGTAACGATAAAAATTTGACGAAAAAAAATTAAAACCAAAATCGATTAATAAGACTAATTTTTTTTGCCTCAAAAAAAAATCAACTTTTTTTCTTATCATTTTTAGTCTATCTTTTTTTTTATCATCCTCTTGATAATGATACATTTGATGCAATTTTTCCATTCTACCGATATTTACAATTCTCTCAATTTCTGGAATTTGCTTAGAATAATCGAGTGACATCACGTTGACTTTTTTGTCTAGATTATTCTTTAGAATCTTTTTATGTCCATATGTTATCAAATTAACTTTAATTCCTAAAGCATTTGCCATTTGAGCAACTGCTAGAACTCCACCTGGATAAACTTCTTTTTTTTTATATATAGATGCTAGCGTAGGACTTTTTGAGGATATGCCCTCAGTTTGACAAAATACATATTTATCGAATATTGGATCTCCAATTAAACAAATTTCTTTGTTTCTTAAATTTATAATTTTTTCCTCAATATATTTAAAAGTATAATTTTTGCTTATATGATTCAGATACGATTGAGTTTCATCGCTCATATTCTGAAACTTTGACTTAATTATTTCTGATGAACTCAGCTTTTTTTTCTTTGTGAAGATTAATTTACATTTAATTTTTTTGAGAAATTTTTTTTCTCTTTCAAAAGTTTTATTTGAATTATGATTTTTATTTAAGTATTCAATATCTTTAAAAAAATATTTTGGTTTAATTTTTTTTAAAATATTAATGCAATCATAATCTTTTGAAATTACAACATAATCAACAGTTTCTAGAGCTAGTAAAGATTTGGCTCTAATAATATTGTCAAACAACGGTCGATCAGGCCCCTTATTCACAAATTTATTATCAGTGATACTTACCACTAATAAATCGCCATATTTTTTTGCTTCTTCAAAATGAGCAATATGTCCATAATGAAGAACATCGAAAACTCCATGGCACATAGTAATTTTCTTTTTTGATTTTTGAATAATATTGATATGCTTATTATCTAGAATTAATTTCTTTTTCATAAAATTTGTTCATTATTGCACATATATGCTTTATCTCACTTTTTTTTAAATTCTCTCTTATTGGTAAATTTAAAGTTCTTTTTTCTAAGTGTTCTGAATTTTTTAATTTAATTGGTTTTGAATAAATTTTTTTAAATGCCCTTTGCTTATAAATTGGAATATGAAAATATTTGAGTACCATAATTTTTTTTTTGTGAAGAAAATTGAATAATTTATCTCTCCGATCACATAAAACTAAAAAAAATTGATATGAATTTACTAAATTTTTATTTTTTACGTCACAATAAAAATATTTTTTATTTAAATATTTATAATACAGGCTAGCATTTAAATTTCTAAACTTGATTATTTTTTTTACCTCTTTTAGTCGTTCAACTAAAATTTTTGCTTGCAACTCGTCCATTCTTGAATTAAATCCAAATTCATCGCATTTATCGCGATTATTTTCAACGATACCATGATTTCTTAAAATTTTTATCCTATCAATTAGCTTTTTATTATTTGACACTACATATCCTCCATCTCTGAATGAAAATAAAGTTTTGGTAGGATGCGTGGAAAAACACGCTATGTCTGAAATTTGCCCAGGATTAATTTTCTTATAAGTTGCTCCTAATGCTTGAGCTGCGTCTTCAATAAATTTTAATTTATATTTTCTACATATTTTTTTTATTTTTACTATGTTTGTCATTTTTCCATTCAGATGAACAGCTAAAATAGCTTTTGTTTTTTTGGTAATATTTGCTTCAATTAAATCTTCATTAAAATTTTGATCTAACTTAATATCAATAAATTTTGGAACTAAACCCACATGGATTATTGAGGCTATTGATGAGTACCAAGTATTTGGTGTAGTGATGATTTCATCACCCTTTTTTAAATTAAGAGAATATAGAGCCATCAATAATGCATCAGTTCCTGAATTTAAGGTGACACAATATTTTACTTTCAAGAATTTACATATTTTATTCTCAAAAGTTTCAACATTTTTTTGTGGCACGTATTGCCCAGATCTCATAACTTGATCAAATATTTCTAGATACTTTTTTTTATTATTCTTATACGTTGATGCTAAATCTAAATAATTTATTCTATATTGTTGCATTGTTCTTTAGGTTTTTCTATATTAAATTCTTTACATTCACAAATGAATATTAAAATTTTAGTAACTGGTGGTGCTGGATATGTTGGAACCACTCTGGTCCCATTATTATTGAAGCAAAATTATAAAGTTATAGTTATAGATACTTTTTGGTTTGGTAACTACTTGCCAAAGCATAAAAATTTAGTAACTTTGAAAAAAAATATTCTTAATATTAAAGAAAAAGACATAAAAGGAACACACACAATTATACATCTAGCGTCAGTTGCCAATGATACGGCTTCTGATTTAAATCCTAAACTAACCTGGGAAATTTCTTGTCTTGGCACAAAACATTTATGTGATATTGCAAAAAATGTTCGTGTGAAAAAATTTATATTTGCTTCATCTGGCAGTGTGTATGGTGTTAAAAAAGAAAAACAAGTAAATGAAAAATTAAGTTGTGAACCTATATCGGACTACAATAAAACAAAAATTATAGCAGAAAAAATTATCGAGAGTTATAAAAAGTATTTTAAATATTATATCATTAGACCATCAACTCTTTATGGAGCATCACCAAGAATGAGATTGGACTTGACGATGAATATTTTAACAAAGCATGCAGCATTTAATAATCAAATTAAAGTTTTTGGTGGAAAGCAATGGAGACCTTTCTTGCACGTTAAGGATATGGCAAATGTCTATATTCACTTTTTAAAAAAAAATTTAAAACAAGGCTCTTATAATGCTTCTGACGGAAATCTTAGAGTAATTGATAAAGCAAAAATAATTCAAAAACTTAGTAAAAATTGTAAAATAAAAATTACAAGGAGTAATGATATTAGATCTTACAGATTGTCTTCAGAAAAATTAATTAAAACAGGTTTTAAATTTAAACATAAATTATTACCTTCTTTAAATGAAATGTACCAAATGTTCAAAGAAGGTAAAATAAAAGATCTGCCTAATTTCTACTCCTTAAAGTGGTTATCTGAATTTAAAAATAGGCATTAAACTTTTTTAAATATGATTTTGGTCCAATTAGAACTGTAGTTAATTGATTTATCATCAATTATAAAGTCGTAATATATCTTACCAAAAACTAATTTGTGATATTTAAGCTTCCAAGACTTGAAAGAATTAGTTGTTATTTTATATAATTTCTTTTTAATGAGAGAAATATCACCATTATATCTAGTCATACCTCTTGATGTATAGATCACAATTGTATGACCATCATCATAAAGTTTGTTTATAGCGATTATCGCGGATCGAATTGGTTTAGACTTTTTATAATTAATTAAATTAGAATTTTTATACCTAGTATTACTACAAATAACTCCATCTAAATCAAAACAAAATAATTTTTTTTTTAGATTCATGAATTAATTTTTATTTAAATCATAACATATAAAACTATAATATCTTATAAATTATAATTAATTATTTAAAAATTCGTTTATATTATCTGGAAATTTAAGATCGTAATATAATAAGAATTAAAAATAAAATAATTTGTATGAAAAAAATACTAATTTTAGGGGCTAATTCATTCGCTGGAACTTCGTTTGTAAACTATTTATTAAAAAAAAAATATATAGTTTATTCAACTAGCAGGTCTTCAGAAAAAAAAAATCCTTTTAATATATATAAAGAAAATATAAATAAAAAAAATTATCTTTTTAAAAAAATAGATATAAATAAAAATAAAGATTTAAAAAAGCTAAAGAAAATAATCGTATCAAGTAAGATTAAAATTGTTGTGGATTTTGGAAGTCAATCAATGGTTGGTCAAAGTTGGGATACTCCAGAAGATTGGGTTAGAACTAACTGTTTGGGTAAATTAAATTTAATTAGAGAACTAAACACAATTAAAAATATCAAATATGTTAGAATTTCAACGCCTGAAGTTTATGGAAATAATACTAATAAAATTAAAGAAGATGACAAAATTCATCCTTCAACTCCATACGCTATAACACAAGCAACTGCAGATTTTTTTACTTTTGCATATACAAAATTTAAAGGGTTAAACTCTATCACTCTTCGCTTTGCAAATTTTTATGGTCCAGGACAACAATTGTTTAGAATAATCCCAAAGACTATCCTCTCAATATTAAAGTTTAAAAAACTAAATATTCATGGTGATGGCTCATCATTGAGATCATTTATATTCTCAGACGATTTTTGTGAAAGCATATTGCTTGCAATTAAAAAAGGTAAGAAAAATGAGGTGTATAATATTTCCCCCGTTAGAGAAATTTCAATACTTAACCTTGTTAAGCTTATTTGTAAAATAATGAAATATGATGAAAAAAAACTTATTGTTTTTTCTAAAGATAGGATAGGTAAGGATCTCAGATATATGATGAATAGCAAAAAAGCAAACAGAGAACTTGGTTGGCGCTCAAAGGTAACTTTAGAAAATGGATTAAAGAAAACAATTAAATGGTATATTAATAACTTTAAAAAATTAGATAAGCTAAATTCAACTTATATTCATAAAAAATAAGCTAATTTTAAACTGTATTAATAAACAAAAAAACTGTAGCAACAGGGCTAGGATTATAAAATTAAATATCAAATATTATAAATGTTACTTAAAAATTTTTTTCAGTGCATAAATCAAGCCAATTGAGCTATTAGTACTGGTCAGCTACACGCATTACTGCGCTTCCA
>MDTC01135961.1_pt1 | contig 13824 bp, 10 predicted proteins | sample 811181 | NCBI WGS metagenome assembly MDTC01 (sample SAMN05326644, study PRJNA326480) | marine metagenome | isolation source: seawater | place: Pacific Ocean: North | collected 2011
AACTAATTTCACCATTTTTGAATGTCTTCGTTCTTCACCCCCTCTTCCCTTCTTTTAGTCAATATCAATCTGGTTTCAGCGTCGAACCTAACTACCCACGCAGATTGACACCGATCAGCTTTGAGATATTTCTTATCACATCTACATTTAAAATCAGAGCTATTATGAAAGCATATCTCTCTAAATCTAAGTTCCTTAAAGGCCTTCAATGCCATAAGTCTCTGTGGCTGCATAAACATGAACCAGAATTGGTTTCTCCTCCCGAGGAATCACAGCAGGCAATATTTGACACAGGGACAGAGGTTGGCTTGCTTGCACGAAACCTATTTCCTGATGGGAAAGAAATCATATTTAAAGAAGGTTCTTTTACAAAGAAGATTAAACAAACTAGGGAACTCATTGAAAATGGAGCAGAAACAATCTATGAAGCGACTTTTACCCATAATAATGTTCTTGCCATGGTAGATATTCTCCATAAAGGGATAAGGGGATGGGAGTTATATGAAGTAAAAAGCTCAACGGGAGTAACGGATATCTATATTAGTGACTTGTCTGTCCAATACTATGTTTTAAGCGGGTGCGAGCTTCCCATATCGAAGACATCTCTGATTTATATTAACAATCAGTATGTAAAATATGGAGAATTAAATATTAAGGAACTTTTTTGCATCACAGAACTCATAAATAAAATAGAAGAAAATCAGGGCTTTGTAGAGGATCAACTTTCTGAAATGAATGAAATATTAATGGGGAAATGTCCTGGAATTGATATAGGTAATCACTGCGACACTCCATATCCTTGTGATTTTAAAGATCACTGCTGGTCTCACGTTCCTGAGTATTCAATTTTTAATATCAAGCGTTTAAATACCTCAAAAAAATTTGAACTTTACTATAAAGGAATTTTAGCACTTAGTGACATTCCAGATGATTATGATCTGTCTTCCGGTCAAAGATTACAGGTAGTATCAGAATTAACAAATAAAGTAGTCATTAATAAAAAAGCTATCAAGGAATTTTTAGATGGCATCTATTATCCTCTCTATTTTTTAGATTTTGAGACTTTTATGCCAGCGGTGCCTATCTTTGACGGCACTCATCCTTATCAGCAAGTTCCTTTTCAATATTCTTTGCATGTATTAGAAAGTAAAAGTGCTGAATTAAAAAACTATGAATTTTTAGCAAAAGAAGGCATTGACCAGAGGGAAGAACTTATTAAACGCCTTACATCTAAAATACCCGACAAAGCATGTATTTTGACCTACAATATGACATTTGAGAAAAGAATATTAAGAGAACTGTCAGAACAATTTCCATCCTATAAAGATAAACTCATGAGTATTCATGAAAACATAGTAGACCTCATGGCGCCTTTTCAAAAAAAGGATTATTACACAAAAGAAATGAAAGGAAGCTACTCCCTCAAGTTCGTTTTGCCTGCCCTTGTTCCAGAGTGTAGTTATGAAGGAATGGCAATAAGTGACGGTGGTGTTGCTATGAATACATATGCTACCCTTCATTTAATTGAGGACAAGAAAGAAGTAGAGCAGATAAGAAAGGATTTGCTGGAATATTGCAAACTCGATACTTTTGCAATGGTAAAGTTATTGAATAAGTTAGAGGAAGTAATAAAGTAAATTATCCCGCAAAAACCAGACTTTGAATTTTTATCCTATTTTTTTGTTCAGTATGGGTAGTTCAGCATCAGTATTTTAGCAATATGTTTGAAGGTAAACCTCAAAGAGCGACGCCATCTCAGTTTTTTGGTTGTTAATTTTTATTAGTGTTAACTCAAATTTAAAAAGACGAAAAGAACACAGGATTTATTAATAAATCTGTTTACATAATCTCACATAACTTTATTAATATATTTGAGATTCTTGTGGCTTCAAACATGAAATATGCTAAATATCGCCACCTTCACAGTTTTTGAAAGGATTTATTTTGTCGATAATCAGCCTCGATTGCTCATATTTTCTGGGAAAAGAGTATAAAAGAATAAAAAAGCAAGCCTCAGAAATAGTTGGGAAATATTTGAATGATCCTGATGATTTAATATCATTTGATGATTTTAAAAAAGAGGTTTTCTTTAAATCCGAGATACTCATCCCTAAAAAAAACAGCAAAAGAATTCGAGTTATGCTGCTATTCTCAAATCCACATCCACTTTCTGTCAAAAAAGGTATGTTTTTGTCCCCAAACAGGAAAAACAAAGAAAATTTATTCTGGCCAATTATGAATGATGCTGGTTGGTTCTCAATTCCAAAAGAAAAAAGAAATCCAGAATATCTTTGCAAAACATTTCTCGGAGGGAAATATCAAAGCCCTTTTGAATTTGTCTTCTACTGCTACTATCTATTTCCAACGGATTATCCAGAGGACATCCCCAAGATATTTGGGAAGTCCTTTTTTAAGAAAGTAATTATTCCGGAATCTGAAACCTGTTTTACAAATACAATAAAAAAATCGAAGGTAGATGCAATAGTCACATTCAACAAAACAATATTCAATACGGTATCAGAGGATGGAGTAAATACGTATATCAACCGCCTAAACAGTGGAAAGATAGTCTACAGTAAACTTAAAAATTTTGAAAGAGAGACACGTATTTATTTAACCTATCCAACAGGTTGGTTTTACCACAAGAAATACTTAAATCTTAGAAAAAGAAACCTGGAAAGAATCAAATCGTCTCTATGCAAGTTTGCTGATCGCTAATTCAGTCTTAATTAAAATTTCCAGCTAAGAAAGGGAATTAATGGCTTTTTTAACACTGGAAGACCCGAACGCAAAGATAAAAGGATCACGAGACCCGCTCGGCATGGTTCCCATCTGGTCATCCTTTGCCCGTCATATTGTAACTAACCTTACCACACCAAGCACATCAGTCCGTGGATTTACCACCCTTATTCTTGCGCGTTATTTTACAACCCTACTTATTGAGAGAGGAACAATTCAGAAAGAAGAGGCCCTTGATCTGTTTTTGAGAATGGAACAGCTCTGCGCGTATGCTCGGTACGTAGGTCATGAAACAGAAGAAGGAATAAGGGGAATTGAGAAAATAAAAGGTCGGTATGAAGAGGGAAAAGGTTCTGTCCCGATTCAAGCAAACAGGAAAGGAATGATTTTGTCAGACCAGAAGGTTTATGGCCTCTGGGGCCTCTATTCAAGTCCTGCAAGAGTATCGGGCTTGATAACCCAAGGACCTGTTGGTATAGAGGATCGAACACGAATCTTTATTGAAAAATTTTACTTTCCTCGTTTAAAAGAACATTTAAATCCATTAATGAAGATTATTTCAAAAGGTGGAAACATAAATACAAAGCGTGGAAATGATTTTTTTAGAGCACTTATAGGTATTATGCCGGAACAATATGCACCCGCTGAAGAAGATTTTTACGGCAAATATCTGAGAGATGCTATAGCTGTTAAAACTAATTCAAATGGGAAAAGGGAAGGTTTAAACAGCAGTCAGCAAAATTTCCGAATTCTACTCGAAAGATATTCCGATCTTAAATCTCCCCTGAATCGTGAAGAAGTTGTCAAAATAGAACATAAATCCAGAAAAGTTGACAAAAGAATAGCTGATTCTCTTTCAAGAATTGGTCAGCTTGAAGCACTGTTAGCTCCAGCTGATGCTCTTTTTGCCTTTCTCCTTACCCAGGAAGAATTTTCTCCAAAAGAAGCTGGCGGTAAACTATGCAATTTATGGGGAAAATCCGTTCCACATGTTAAACCTTCTTTATTCCGGGAACTTTCCCAGGAAATCATTAAGGCTTCATCTAAAAAAATCGCAACTATAATGAGCAACTGTTGTGATGCTCTTTCTATAGGAGATTACACTGCCGTTGTAGAAGCCCTCATTGAATGGAACACAAAAGTTATGGAAGGTAGAAATGCTGCTCCTTGGGTGAAACTAAATAAAAAAGGGAAAATAGATGTCAGATACCGCGGCCTTAATCAGGAAATTCCTAAAGGGGATGATGTGCCCCTGCTATGGAGAAACAGCTACTTTGTAAACTCTCTTAAATCCATAACCTTTCAGCTCAGGAACATCAAATGAAAATATCAAAAAATGAAATCCCTATGGCTGTCTTATCTCAGAAGCTTGGAGATAAAATAGGAGGTAGAAGAGTAAGAGCAGGAATCTTTACTACATTTACTTATGACCCTGGGTTTTTCGAACTTCATGTTCTTCCCATTCTTTTTGATCAGGCCTTTAGCCCAGCAGATAAACTGCGTCGTATCCAGCTTGAAGATGCACTCCGGTCTGTTGATAATTTAGCAGTTTATTACGATATGAGTGGGCTTTCGCAGGATGCAGAACCAGCTCAACTCGATTACCGACGTATAAGCATAAGAAGAAATACCGGCTGTTTTCATCCAAAGGTAATCCTTTTGCTTGTGGACAATGAAGAGAAAGAACCAGAAGAAAACGATGTGGAAAATCTTCCCAGCCAAAGCCTCATTGTAGGAATACAGTCAGCAAATTTAACCCGGGCAGGTTGGTGGGAAAACATTGAGTGCTCTCATTTTATGGAAATAGAAGATCGGGAAATTAATCCATCACCATCTTCAATACGGCGTGATCTACTCGGCCTTATCCAACGTATTCAAAAAAATGCTGACTCGGATGATAATCATTCAGCCCTTGAGCAGATTCGTGAATTCCTTCTAAAACAAACACCAAGAGACCAGCTCAAGCTAGCAAGTTATGGAGGGATGTTTTATACAAGAATTTTTTACGGACAGGAAAAACTAAGTACGTGGCTAACAAATCTCCGGTTTCACCGCCATGACTGGAACCTTGAAATCATCTCCCCTTTTTTCGACCCTACGGGAGCAGGTCCTTTAATAGAACTGATAGAAGTTTTAAAGCCAAAGGAAACGAGGGTATATATCCCTCAGGAAACAGATGGAACTGCTCGTGTGACTAAACAGACATACAATGAAATATCAGAATATGCATATTGGAGTACTCTGCCGGGTGAAATTATGCACAGAGGAAGAGGCAAATCTGCGGAACTGCTTCCTCCTCGCAATGTACATTCGAAAATATACCGATTATGGAACAGAAACGAGGGCAAGGATATTCTCCTTATCGGTTCTGTAAACCTTACCGAAAGTGCACATAGCCATAGCGGGGCTGGAAACCTTGAAGCATCTTTTCTCATCGATGTTTCGGATGAAGGATACCCAAAACGTTGGTGGCTCGAACGACTGGACGTAGAAAAAGATAGATTCATATCCAAGGGAAATGCAGAGGAAGATGATCTTGATAAGGCAGTTATAGATATAAGTATCCGATTCGACTGGGGAACCAATACTCTTGCATACCGACTTATTGAAGAAAAAAAACAAGGTTTTGATGTCTGTGAAACAAATGGCCATTTTCTATTTCAAATAGATAATCCTCGCCTTAACAGATGGGTCGTCTGCGGAGAGAGGGAATCCGAGACTATCAGAACGATTCTTCAATCGACAAGTTTCCTCAGCATAAAACATGCAAAGGGAACATGGCGTATTATAGTTATGGAAGAAAACATGGGCTATCGCCCTTCCCTTCTCATGCAACTTACCCCGGAAGAAATCCTTGAATTCTGGTCACTGCTCACCCCAGAACAGAGGGCTGCATTTATTGAAAATAGATTGCCTGGAGATGATCCGTTATTAGTTGATACTACTACGGGAAAATTACCCGACATCAATACCCTCTTTAATCGATTTTCTGGCATCTTTCACTCCTTTGGTTGTCTACAGAAATACATTGAAGATGCAATAGAAAAAGGAAGACCCGGTAATGCAGAAGCACGCTTTGCAGGAGCAAAATATGATTCTTTACCTAATTTACTTGAAAAAACATTAGAAAAACAGGATGGAGATCCAGTTGTAAGCTATGTGATATTTCTCTGTGCATGTCAGCTCTATAATACGATAAAAAAGAAATATCCAGATTTCATAAAAGAACGCAGGTCCAGACTGGAAAACCTTCAATGTCTTCTTGAAAAGCTTAAAGCAGTTAGGCGGAAACTTCTTGACGAAGACATGAAAAAAGGAAAGGAATTTATAGAATGGTATGAGGAGGCATTCCTTAATGTTGCTACTGCGGAAGGAAACGTCCTATGAAGATGGTAACAAAGGAGTTTGTCCGAGAACTCATTGATTTTGCCCCTGCTTCATATCAGGGGAAAGGTGGATTTGCCGATACTCAACTTGAAGGCACTGTCGCGCTTTTTAATATGTTGCAACGCAATCGATGTGCGTATCTTGCGGATGAAGTAGGTATGGGCAAGACATATGTAGCACTAGGTGTTATGGGGTTATTCCGATATTTCAACCCTCATGCACGCATTGTAGTAATCACCCCCAGGGAAAATATTCAAAGGAAATGGATAAAAGAACTCGAAAATTTTGTGCGGCTCAACTGGCAGATATCAGGTAACAGAGTAAAATCTATCCAGGGTACTCCTGATTGGGAACCTGTATTATCCAATTCACTGCTATCGTTTGTCCATGAAATACTCTTAAATGCTGACCGTGACTTCTTTCTCCGCAGTACCAGCTTTAGTCTATCTATAAACGATGAAAATTTGAGAGAGAACTTTCGGAATAAGTTCAAAAGTATGGTTCGATGGATCGATATGAGGCCACTTGCAACTGGGACCCCGGAAACATTCCGTGACGCTGTTGGAACTATTATTAATGCCTTAGTCCCCCAAATTGACCTTCTTGTAGTTGATGAAGCCCACAACCTGAAGCAAGGATTTTCAGAATATGGAAGCATTAGAAATCGCATTATGGGTCTCACCTTCGGACATCATAAAGGAAAGTCAAATATGCATCCCTTCTATTCCCCAAGAGTGAATAATATCCTGCTGCTTTCTGCAACTCCCTTTGATGAGAATTACGGCGCAATTTATAGACAGTTTGATTTATTTGGTTTCGGGAATGTAAAGTTGAGAGGAATTAACAATCATGGTAATTTCCCCATAACAAATCTTTCAAATCCCATGCTTTCAGATGAAAAAAAGCGTGAAATCATGGAAAAATTAATGGTGCGGCGTGTATCAGCTCTCCGTATCAACGGTAAAGACTATACCAAAAATATGTATCGTCGGGAATGGCGTAAAGGTGGATATACGTTGCACGATGAACCTATACAGATGGACAATCCAAAGGAACGTCTCGTTGTGGCGCTCATGCAGAAAAAAGTTGCTGAAATCCTTCAGGATGAAAAGTTCAACAATCATTTTCAGATTGGAATGCTTTCCTCCTTTGAGAGTTTTCTCCAAAGCGTAAGCAAATCGGGAAAAAGAAAAAAAGATCCTGCTAATGCAGATGAAAAAACGGAACCAATGTTTGACGGTAAGAATCAAAATGATAAGGCACTGACTATTGAAAAACAGGGAATAGATACCAAAGCGATTGAATCAATTGTAAACTCATACCGAAAAAGGTTCGGAAGATCCCTTCCCCATCCTAAGCTGGACAGGACAGCCCAAGCACTTGAAAACATATTTGAAACAGGGGAAAAAACCCTTGTATTTGTCAGGCGAGTTGCAACAGTAAACGAACTGGCATCAAAGGTTGAATATTCTTTTGACCATTGGATTAGAAACCGTATGGAAAAAGCTCTTCCCGAGCTATGCGATAAAATAAAGGTACTCTTTAAACGTTACGAACGGGAAAGGATGCGTCGTCCTGATGAAGTACTTGAAGAAATATCCCAGGACAACATGGAGCAGGAACAGGAAGAGCTTGAAGAAGACCGCCGTTATCTGGACGAAGAGGATGAAGGAAGTATGGAAACTTTCTTTTCCTGGTTTTACAGAGGAAAAGGACCTTCCGGTTGTCTTTCAGGAGCGGCCTTTCAGCGGAATCGTCTTTCATCTACAAGCTCAGTGTATGCAACGCTCTTTGAAGATGATTACGTTTCAATGCTGCTTAACCGGCCAACAGATGTATTTGGAGAACTGGTTAATATCCTTAACACAAATAAAAAAAAGCTGGCTCAGGAACTTCTAAACCGTGCGTACGGATACTTTAGGAATAGGAGTCAACGTAAAGAAAAATTTCCAAAACTTAATATTTATGAATCCTATCAGATTGCATGCCTTGAATGCTTAAGAAGAAAAGGAGGCAAGATCGGAGATAAAGCAAATATCATTATTGAGGAACGATTCCCTATTAGAACAGATCAGACTACAGATGCTCCCCCTGGATTTCCTCAACCCAAAGAAATGATCGGGATTGCTACATTCTTTACTGAACTCACCAAAAGCCCTGGTCTGTGCTCTCGTATTTTCCCTGAGGACAACATAAGGGATTTTCGAGAGAGTTTTAGAAAAAGAGAGCAGAGGCGGGAACTTATTAGCGCTATCTGCAGGCTTGGCGCTTCCTATATAGATCTTTATCTACTTGCTATTAAAATGATAGGTTCTTTCACCCTTGGCAGTCAGGCTGAAGTAAAAAATCCGGATGTACACCTAATTAAAGCCTACATCAACCTCCTTGAAACTCAGATGCACAGCAGTGGTTTTCATAGTTTCTATGAACTCGCAAGCGCAGCTGAAACCTTTGATATTCTCATTTCAGTGAACTTCCCAAAAGTTCCTTCTGCTCCTTTATGCGAAATAGCAGGCATATACGGAGTTACTCTTCAAAAACAAACACCAGTGGGTAGAATGGCTGGAGGAGTAAACAAGCAGCTTGTACGCCAGTTTCGCATGCCAGGCTTTCCTCTTGCGTTAATAAGTACCGATGTGCTTCAGGAAGGAGAGGATCTTCACACATTTTGCAGGAATGTAGTGCATTATGGTATTGCATGGACTCCCTCTGCTTTAGAACAACGCACCGGTAGAGTAGACAGAATAGGAAGCCTCTTACAAAGACATTATGACAATGCAAACACTCCACCTACGGAAGAGGAGATGATCCAGGTTCACTACCCGCACCTGCGTGATACAGTAGAAGTTTTGCAAATACAACGAGTGCTCTCTCGACTGAATCGCTTCATAAAGCTGATCCATAAAACAAAAGGCGATTCGGAACATAAGGACACCAGGGTTAACGTATCCAGAGAACTTCTTGATGGACTGAAAGAAATTCCACCTGTTATGGAGCCCCTCGAATCCGCCTTCCCAGTAAAAAAAGATTGGATGAATGGAATATTAGGAAAAGATGCAGTAATAAAACCTGATTTAGAGAGTAAATTCAAGCACCTCGAATTTCTATGGAATCAACTGATAATTGACTACCAGATTGAATCTACAGGAAGCGAAAAGCAGAAAAAAGAAGGAGAGGCATCTCTTCAGAATTTTTCTCTTTTTGATCGAACAGCAGAAGAGGACTCTAACATTACTAAACAGTCTTTCACCCTTAGACTTCGCTCCCAGACTTCAGGTGATGCTACTCTCCTGAGATGTATAAGCATTGTTGGCCATCTAAACCTTCGCAATAACAGTAATATTGACCGTTTATATAAACTTCAGATTGAACTTGGCCAGCCCAAGATATGCATATGGCCTGACATGAGAAAGCATGAAGACTTGATATCAATCGAAGGAGGTATTCTGTTTCATAAACGGACAACTCAGATTGACGAGATGGCAGAACTAGTAAAAAGAACAGTATATGCTGCAGCCAAGATAAAAGACGTTGTCATCTTGAATAATGAGAAATAAAGTAGGATAAAAAAAATGAAATCACTTATAGACAGGATAGACAAGCTCATAGAGAAGCAGGATATCTCCTGGACAAGGAATGGACACGCTGTGTCCGTGGAACTCTGGAAGAGTGGAAGAAAACAAAAAGTTCTCTTCAAACGTAGGAACAACATGTACATTTTTTATTCAGTGGTCGTAAGAGCTGATTATTTCAGAAATGCTCAGTTAAGAAGAGACGTGGCCTATCGCGCATGGAGAAAGAACGCGCTCAAAGATCTGGTGGGTTTTGCATTTGATGAACGTAGACAGCTTGTGGGGACGATTGAACAACCCGTTGAAACTCTCGATCACGAGGAGCTTCAGTTATATATAGATGTTCTTGCTAAAGAATGTGATAGGTTTGAGTATGTTCTTACTGGGAGAGATATCGAGTAGTCTATTATCCCCCATATCGAGTCGAGTGGAAATAAACGTGGCTATAATTTAATACTTAAAATTTATTTAATTTGACGTTCAGAAAGTGGAAGGTTCGAATCCCCCTTCAGCACCACTGATCTCGTTTAAATTTAATGTCTTAACTTTTTTAAAAATCTGAACAAGAAGGAATTTTTAAATATATCCGCTCTCCTTTTAAAACTACTTTAGTAATGTCAATTATGATAACCTTTATCTTTTGCAAATTTACATCTCCGTCCGTCTAAGATTCCAGTAGTGGCGCATCACTTTTTTGGCATACCTGCGGCTTTCAAGTGGAATCCTTCCCTTTTCTACAGATGTTGGGCCCGCATTATATGCATACAAAGCCAATATACGATTTCCCCTGAATCTATCAAGCATCATTTTATAGTAACGAGTACCGCCAGAGATATTTTCAACAGGATCATAAATGTTTCGGACCCCCAGAGATCTGGCCGTTTTGGGAAGCAGTTGCATGTATCCTCTCGCACCCTTGGTAGAAATAGCAAATTGCTGAAAATTAGATTCGGACTTAATAATACTTTTGATCATGCTTTTATCAACGCCTGTTTCCCTGCTTGCCTTGTTTATTATCATATCGAGATTATTTTTTTTTCTGTATTTAGTTTTATTTTTTGAAGCGGTATTATCATTATAGAGGCCCACAAGTCTTTTTAGTCCGGCTAAAGATTTGAAAAGGTCTTCCGAGAAAACTGGTGAAATATCCACAACAAGAAATTCAAATAATACGGCTAATACCAATCCAATTTTTCTAATAGAATAAATGCGCATAATAATCTCCTAAACCTGTCAATGAACTGAAAAAAAAGGTTACCGCCCTGCGGAACAAAATTTTTTTCTTAATAATATAAATGTAACTTGTAACCAACTAAATTAATCATCTTTCAACATACTGGATATTCTCAATAAAGTTTCATCGGTTTCTCGTAAAGAATTCCACCTAACTTCCTCCAAAGCAGTATAAGAAGATCCCTCGGCCTCCATTTCTTTCTCTTCCATTAAGCCTTCTCTTGTAGATTCTTTATCTTCAATAGACACAATCTTTTCACTTTTCTTTTCTGAAAGATTGACGTCATCTAAAACATCATTCTCTTCACTTTTACTCAAAACTAATATTTCTTTTTTTTGCTTATTTGCGTGCAATGCTTTTTCATCGATTGTAGTTAATTCATTCTTTGTTAGTACCTTTTCATTTTCAATAGATAAATCATTCTTTTTTTCGTATGGCTCTCTGCTCAAATTATTTCTGATATCAGCATCTTTCTTCGAAGTACTAATAATCTTAGATTCACCTTCTTCATTTCTATTAGCAATTGCGTCATTTTTTTCTTGAACCTCCTGCTGATCTTCCTCAATTTTCGCTAACAAAGGTGGATTCTCGTCATTTTTTTCTCCAGTAGCTGCAGAATGATCTTTTTCTAAAAGGCTTTCACCAGTACTCTCCTCAGCAGTTTCCTTTTTAATATCTATCAGTTCTGGACTATTAAGATTTTTTTGTTTGTCCTCAACAAGTGATTTATTTAACAGGTTTACTTTTTGAGTCTTCAAGGTTTCCGAAAAAGGAGTGGCAGTTATTTTATTTCCTTCACCCTTCATTTTTGTTTTTTCTATCTTTGTAGAGAATTTACCCGCTTTTTTCAGAACATCTTCCTTCTTCGAAACCGTCTGAGTTACTGCTCGCTTTGCTGCGAAAGAAGAAATATTAACTTCGCCGATATTTTCCTGAGCACAAGTAACCACAATTAACGAAAACATTAAAAGGAAACATAACTTCTTTAGCATAAGACCCTCCTTTCACCCCATGAAAAGCGAATAAATTTTGATACAAGAAATAAAGTATCACTATATTTTAAATCCTTTATCTATCCTCTTATAACCAAACTTACCTAATATTCTATTAACCCGGACAAACAACATTTCTCCGGCCAAACTGCTGAATTCAAGCTCTACCGATGTTACACTACCTACAGTCAACCCTTGATCAACAATAGCATCAGATACTTTATCGTAAATCAAATTATCAAGGTCATTTGGAAGAAGCAGAATCAACTCATACGACCCTCTACCATAAAGAGTTTCAGCTTTCTTTATAACATGTGAAGAACCCGGGTAATCCCCCGTTATCCTTCTACCACGAATACTCATTTCAGATGTATCCGGCTTACTGATTAAACGGTTGCTAACAGGATCAAGCTCACAAACTATGCCTTCCCTGTCTGTTGCGTAAACAACAATTATTCCCCCTTTATCCTTCATTATCCTCAAATATTTTTCCACAGGCATTTTGTATTTTGCGAGCAGATTATAACCATTATTCGTATTTCTCTTTGCTTCTCTGTTTTTGAGAGTATTTCTTTTTATTTTCTTATTACTATTTTGGGAAGTTCTTTTTTGAGCAACTTTTTTCCTAATAGCAGATTTTGATTTTAAAACGCTCTTCTTTTGTTTTTTTGAAAAAGTAGTTTTTTTCTTCTTTTTCGCTATCTTCTTCTTTTTTATTACTTTTACTTTAGACTTAGGTTTCTCTTTTTCTATTTCTAATCCGAGCGGCACTTCTACCCACTTGACGTCTTCCTTTTTATTTTCCCCAGGAGCTTTCTTTATTAATAAACTATTAATTTCATTTTCCGCTGTTTCCATCATCAGGGAATAGATAAGGACAGCTAACATAACTATTAATAAAATGTAATTTTTTTTTCTCATAAGCCTTCCCTAATTCTTTTTCTTTACAGAAAGTTTGGCATGAATTCCCAGTTCTTTTGCGTCAAATAACAATTCTTGCAAAATTCCGGACTGTACACGCTGATCAACTCTTAACCTGAGCCAGCCCGGTTTATATTTTTTTAGCACTTTCTTTACAGCAGAAGTATTACCAAAAGTGTGAGCGCCAAATGTCTTTGATTTGAGTACAAAGGACAGACTTCCATCTCCCTTCATCAAAACGTCAAGAACAGGCATATCAAGATTTAGTCCTATTTGAGTATTAGTCATCTTTCGCTCATAAAGGTTGACTTTTTCAAAATACTCATCCGCAAGATTTCGAGCCAGAAGCAAAGAAATAAGTATGAAATTAGCCGCCAGGATCGCGAAAAAATCTATAAAACATGCGTCAAATGAATTTTTTTTGTCCCTTTCCATTTTTTCCCCTATCACATTTTAATAAAGGTTAAATAATCCGTCCGATCTCATTTCGCGAGTTCTCATTAGAAAAATAGCAACCCTGGACCCGAACTATTCCACATGTACCGAATTTACCGGACATGATTTCTTTTCATCAAAAATATTGTTAGCGGGAGACATAGACTTCTCACAAGCCTTATGATCTCTAATACCATCTTGATTATTTTCGCTGGCATTATTCGCGAACAACCTGTCATAGAGGTTACCAGCGAAAACGGCTAAAATAATTCCCACTGCAGTACTGATCAAGGCTTTCAGCAGCCCGGAAATCACCGATTGAATCATTAGCTGGTAATCCTTGGAAAAATCATAATGCTGCAACGAAAATACCAGCCCCAAAACTGTGCCTAACATACCCAAAACAGGAGCGTATTCCTTGATCATCAGAAGTTCTTTAGCGGAGGGAAAACGATCATCCAATCTGACCCTACCCCGAAAAACTGATCCACCCTTAAAATTAGTATTGTGATAAAACATTAACAGAAAGGGGGTAATTTTTATG
>MDTC01252911.1_pt1 | contig 13822 bp, 10 predicted proteins | sample 811181 | NCBI WGS metagenome assembly MDTC01 (sample SAMN05326644, study PRJNA326480) | marine metagenome | isolation source: seawater | place: Pacific Ocean: North | collected 2011
ATGGCCTTCCATAGTTTTGGTGGATGGAAAAGATCTTTATTTGGAGATCAACACATGCATGGCCCAGAAGGAGTAAGATTTTATACAAAATTAAAAACAATGACATCAAGATGGCCTTCAGGATCAAGATCTGATCCAGAGTTCGTGATGCCAACAATGAAATAAAAAGGAGATAAATGAAAAAAAAAATAACTTTAATAGGTGCGGGACAAATTGGGGGAACATTAGCTCACTTAATTGCCCTAAAAGAATTAGGAGATGTAGTTTTATTTGATGTAGCAGCAGGAATAGCTAAAGGCAAAGCTTTAGACATAGCTCAATCTTCTCCTGTTGATGGGTTTAATATTAATTTATCAGGTACAAATAATTATGAAGATACAAAGAATTCAGATGTAATAATAGTTACAGCAGGCGTACCAAGGAAACCAGGCATGACAAGAGATGATTTACTTGGAATAAATTTAAAAATTATAAAACAAGTTGCAGAGGGAATTAAAAATACATCCCCCAATGCATTTGTTATTTGCATTACAAATCCCCTAGATGTCATTGTAATGGCTCTTCAAAAATATTCAGGAATGCCAAAAAATAAAATTGTAGGAATGGCTGGAATTTTAGACTCATCTAGATTTATTTATTTTTTATCTCAAGAATTAAATGTACCAGTAAAAAAAATAAAATCATTTGTTTTAGGTGGACACGGAGACAGTATGGTAGCCATGCTTGGTTTGACAGAAGTGAATGGAAAAAAAATTCACGATTTAGTTAAAGAAGGTATTATTAAAAAGGAAAAATTAGAAGAAATAGTAGATAGAACAAAAAAAGGTGGAGCTGAAATAGTAAAATATTTAGAAAAAGGTTCAGCTTATTACGCCCCAGCTGCATCAGGCGTCGAAATGGCAGAATCTTATTTAAATGATTTAAAAAAGCAGCTTCCATGTGCCGTTTATTTGCGTGGGGAGTATGGATTTAAAGACATTTATGCAGGTGTTCCAGTAATAATTGGCAGTAATGGAGTTGAAAAAATTATTGAACTTGATCTTTCAGAAGATGAAAAAATAAGTTTTAAAGAATCTGTTAAAGCAGTATCTGAGTTATTTGATGCAGCAGTAAAGATTGATAATAGTTTATCTTCATAGTTTTTTAATTACATACAAAATATTTTTTCCTAATTTATTTAAAAGAATTTTATCTAAGAAAAAGGTTATTGGAGTAAAAATTTTGTCCCAAATTAAAATTTTAATTTTAGAAGGATAGACTTCTTCTTTAAAAAAAATTTTATTTAAATAATAAAGTAAATAACCTAAGGCATCTAAATATACCAATTTTTCAATTTTACAATTTTTTAAATTTAGATTAAGAAAAAAGTCTTTTTCATATCTTCTAAAGTGACCAACTGCTTTATCAAATTTAGAAAATAATTTATCATGAGCTGGAACTAAAACGACTAAATATCCATGAGTTTGTAATTTATTTATTGCTTTATTAATTTCATCCTTGTCATTTTCGATGTGCTCTAAAACATTAAGGTACATTATGGTATTATATGTATCATTTAATTTTTCTGTAACTTTGTTGGTGATCTTAATTTTATTGTTTTTAAATTTTTTACTAATTATTTCATAATTATTTAAATCAATTTCACTCAAAGTAAGTTTTTCAGCTTTATCGATGTAATTTTTGGTAAAGCTACCGATTCCAGCACCTACTTCAAGAATATTCCCTTTAATAAATTTTTTGATCTCAAAGTATATATACTTTCTCCAGATCGTTGCTCTATCAAAATTATCTAGTTCTTCTCCTGGATATTTCATTTATTTTGTCAAAAAATGTTGTAAAAATTTATTATGTTTAAAAATATAAATACCATAAGTTTGAGTAAGGACCTAGTCAGATTAATTCACATATCATTATTATTAATATTATCAATTTTAGTTAATTACTATTTTGGATCTATTGGGGTTTGGCCCATAGATACTTTTGCTTTTTTTGATTCTGCTAACTTTATTAACAAAGGATATCTACCTATCAGAGATTATTGGACATCTAACGGATTACTAGTTGATTTCACTCAAGCTATTTTTTTCAAATTTTTTGGAACAAATTGGACTGCCTACTTATTACAATCAACAATATTAAACTTTCTATTTTCATATTTTACTTATAGTTTTTTACGCAACGAAGGTCTTGGTGCTGGAAGCTCATTATTTTATAGTTTGCTAGTTTCAATTTTAGCATACCCCTCTAGCGGGACACCATTTCCAGATCATCACGCGCTATTATTATCAATCATTGGAATTTTTTTTTTAGTACGTGCAATTAATAAAGACAAATTTATTATTTGGTTTTCTATACCTGTAATATTATTTTTAGCATTTTTAAGCAAACAAACACCTTCTGCTTTTTTTATTATTATGATTTTCTTTTATATAATTTTTTATTCAATTTATAATAAAAATTATTATTTATTTATACCTATAGCAATCTCATCTATAGCAACAATATTATTGTTTATTTATTTATTATTTATAAATGAAATAAGTATTCAAGATTTTTTAACACAATATATTTTATTTCCTTTAACAATTGGATCTGAGAGAACTGGAAGCCTGGATTTATATGGTTTTTTTCATAAATTTTTTACTGAACTTAAGTTTATTCTTGGAGCAATAGTAGTAATAGCAATTCAAATTATTAGAGATTTTAATAAAAAAGATAAATTTTTTTCTGTAATATTTAATTCAAATTTTATATTTTTAATAGTAAGTATAATTTTAGTCGTAAATCAAAATTTAATTAAAAATCAAAATATAATTTTTTTTTTATTACCTATTCTATGTGGAATAATACATCTCAAGATTGACAAAAATTATAAATTTAGAAATAAATTAATAAATTTTATTATTATTTTTAGCATTTTAATCTCAGTAAAATACCACTATAGATTTAATGTAGAAAGAAAGTTCTTAGAACTCGAAGGAGTAGACAAGTCCCAGCTAATTGATTCTGAAAATATTTCATCAAATCTTAAGGGGTTAAAATGGATAACTATTACTAGTGCAAATGAAATTAAAAATGAAGCTATACTATTAAAACAAAGTATAGATTATTTAAAAGTAAACAAAAAAGATAGTTTAATTATTTCATACTATCAATTTATTTTATCAGAAATTAATCATAACTATTATCCTCCAAATAGATGGCACACAAAAGATGGTGCAAGCTACCCTCTGAAAGGAAATAAATTTCATGAATTATATTTAACATTTTACAAAGATAAATTAAAAAAAAACAAGATTAAAAAAATTTTCTCTCTCTACCCTCTAGATGTGAATGATTTTAATTTTATTTTAGATAAAGAGTGCATTAAAACCACTAAAATAAATAAAATTTTGACTAAACATGAGTTATTTAATTGTTTTGAAAATGGTCAATAATCATCTATAAAATTCAACATTAATGAATATTCATGAACATCAAGCAAAAGAAATACTCAAAGAATTTGGTGCTCCAGTTTCAAACGGAGTAGTGATCTTTTCAATTGATGAGATTAAAAATAAATTAAGTCAGTTAAAAAGTAATCAATTTGTTCTAAAAGCCCAAATACACGCTGGCGGCAGGGGAAAAGCCGGAGGTGTAAAATTGATAAAAAACTTAAGTGATGTAGAAAAAGAAGCCAAGGCAATGATGGGCAAAATATTGATTACCCATCAAACGGGACCAGAAGGAAAAAAAGTACAAAGATTATATATTGAAGAAGCTTCAGATATTGCCAAGGAGTTTTATCTTTCATGTTTAGTTGACAGAGAAAGTTCAAAAATTGCATTTATTAGTAGCACAGAAGGGGGGATGGATATCGAAAAAGTCGCATCTCAAACTCCAGAAAAAATTATTACAAATAAAATAGATCTGACGACAGAAATAAAAGATCAAGAGATTGAGAAAATAATTGCACCTTTTAATTTAAATAAAATTCAAAAAATAGAAGCTTTTAAATTAATACACTCACTATATAAAATTCTTATAGAAAAAGATGCGACCTTAATAGAAATAAATCCATTGATTGTTACAAAAGAGGAAAAAGTGCTTTGTTTAGATGCTAAAATGAATTTTGATGACAATGCTATTTTTAGAAGGCCAGAAATATTAAAGTTAAGAGATTTAAATGAGGAAGATCCAATAGAAACGGAGGCAAGTAAGCACGATCTTGCCTATATTAAGCTTAATGGTTCAATCGGATGCATGGTTAACGGAGCCGGTTTAGCGATGGCAACAATGGACATAATTAAACTTTATGGAAAAGAACCTGCAAATTTTTTAGATGTTGGAGGTGGTGCGTCAAAAGAGAAAGTTGCAGCTGCTTTTAAATTAATTTTATCAGATAAAAATGTAAAAGGAATTCTAATCAACATTTTTGGGGGAATCATGCGCTGTGACGTACTCGCTCAAGGAGTAATAGATGCTGCAAAAGAAATAAATTTATCCATACCTCTTGTAGTAAGACTAGCAGGTACAAATTTTGAAGAAGGAAAAAAAATTTTGGAAAAATCAAACTTAAAAATTTTGTCAGCTTCTGATTTAAATGATGCTGCAAAAAAAATTGTAGAAGCAATAAAATAAATGTCAGTATTAGTAAATAAAAACACTAAAGTTATATGCCAAGGTTTTACCGGAACTCATGGTACTTTTCATTCAGAACAAGCAATTAAATATGGAACTATTTTAGTTGGAGGCGTAACTCCAAAAAAAGGAGGCCAACAACATTTGAACCTTCCAGTTTTTAATTCTGTGCAAGAAGCCAAAGAAACAACAAGTGCAAACGCTACTATGATATATGTTCCCCCTAAATTTGCAGCCGCTGCAATTTTAGAAGCAATTAATGCTAAAATGGAATTAATAGTTTGTATCACAGAAGGAATACCCATTTTGGATATGTTAAAAGTAAAAAAAGAATTAATTAAAAGTAATTCTAGATTAATAGGACCGAACTGCCCAGGTATAATCACACCTGATGAATGTAAAATTGGCATTATGCCAGGCAACATTCATAGAAAGGGTTCAGTTGGTATTGTATCTAGATCCGGAACTTTAACATATGAGGCTGTAGCTCAAACTTCAGCAAATGGCATGGGCCAGTCTACATGTATAGGAATCGGCGGCGATCCTATTAATGGAACTAATTTTATTGATTGCTTAAAGCTTTTTTTAAAGGATGAAGAAACTCAATCTATTGTTATGATAGGTGAAATTGGAGGATCAGCAGAGGAAGAAGCTGCAGAATTTTTGAAAAGAGAAAAAATTAAAAAGCCCATGGTAGGTTTTGTGGCTGGTTTAACTGCACCGCCAGGAAGAAGAATGGGGCATGCTGGAGCCATAATTGCAGGAGGTAAAGGTGGGGCAGAGGACAAAATAGAGACTATGAAATCAGCTGATATCACAATCGCCTCATCACCCGCAGATATTGGAAAAACACTTTTGCAAAAACTTAATGGTTGAATTTTTGTAATTTATGTTAAAATAAATTATTAAATGTCATCTTCTAACAATAACAAAACTTATAAAAAGACTTCTTTTTTAGCAGGAAATAATTCGGAGTTTATCAGTGAATTTTATGCAGACTATCTATCAGACCCAAATTCATTACCAGATAGCTGGAGACTTTTTTTTGATGGTTTAAATGAAGATCAAAAAACTGTCGATAAAAATTTGAACGGTCCTAGTTGGTCGCCAAAAAAAAGAAGAAAGCCTCTTAATAAAAAAATTCAAAAACAAAAAGAAACATCTTCAGAGTTAAATTTAGATGAAATTAAACAAGCTACGAAAGACTCTGTTAGATCAATTATGTTGATCAGAGCTTATAGAATTAGAGGACATTTAATTGCAAATTTGGATCCATTATCTCTTCAAAAGAAAGAAGAACATCTTGAGTTAAAACCTGAAACATATGGTTTTAATAAAAATGATTATAAAAGAAAAATTTTTTTAGATGGAGTATTAGGTTTACAATATGCAGATTTAAATCAAATAATAGGTATACTTAAAAAAACTTATTGCTCAAACATTGGTTATGAGTTTATGCATATGGGTGATCCTGATGAAAAAGCATGGATCCGAAATAGAATTGAAGGACCAGAAAAAAAAATTGAATTTACGGAAAATGGTAAAAAAGCAATTTTAAATAAGATAATACAGGCAGAGGGATTTGAAAAATATTTGCATGTTAAATTTGTTGGTACAAAGAGATTCGGGTTAGATGGAGGTGAGTCATTAATTCCTGCTTTAGAACAAATTATAAAAAGAGGTGGAAATCTAGGAGTTAAAGAAATTAAAATTGGAATGCCTCACAGAGGGAGATTAAATGTTCTTGCTAATGTTATGGGCAAACCATTTAAAGCAATATTTAGCGAATTTTTTGGAAAATCTGTTACTTCAAAAAAAGATTTTGAAGGAGATGTTAAATATCATCTTGGCGCATCGTCAAATAGAGAATTTGATGGAAATTCTGTACACATTAGTCTGACAGATAATCCATCACATTTAGAAGCAGTTAATCCAGTAGTATTAGGTCAAGTTAGAGCTAAACAGTTTTTTCACAAAGATCTTGATAGAAAAAAAGTTATTCCAGTGTTAATGCATGGAGACGCAGCATTTGCAGGACAAGGGATAGTTGCTGAATGTTTTGCAATGTCTGGTTTACCGGGACATAATATTGGAGGAACTATTCATATAATTGTAAATAATCAAATAGGTTTTACAACAGCACCTAGATTTGCAAGATCATCACCTTATCCTTCAGATGTTGCCAAGATTGCACAAGCTCCGATATTTCACGTTAATGGAGATGACCCCGAAGCCGTAGTTCATTGTGCTAAAATTGCAACTGAGTATAGACAAAAATTCAACAGAGATGTTGTTATAGATATAGTTTGTTATAGACGATTTGGACATAATGAAGGTGACGAACCTTCATTCACTCAACCAATGATGTATAAACAAATAAAATCTCATCCCTCTACTTTACAAATATATGGAAATAAATTGAGCAATGAAGGCTTAACTACATCACAAGAATTAGAAAATCAAAAAATTAATTTTAAAACTTTTTTAGAAAAAGAATTTGAAAGTTCTAAAAATTACAAATCTGAGCTAAAGTGGTTTGATGGAGCATGGTCTAGATTTAAACCTGGATTAGGTAAAGATAAAAGGGGTGCAAGTGGAGTAAACAAAAAAAAATTAATCGAAGTTGGAAAAAAAATATCAACTGTACCAGATAATTTTAATATTCATAAAACTTTAAAAAAAATATTTAAAATCAGGTATGAAGTCTTTGAAAAAACCAAAATAGTTGACTGGTCAACAGCCGAAAGTTTAGCTTTAGCAACTTTACTTACAGAAGGTTTCTCAGTAAGATTGTCCGGCCAAGACTCAGGTCGTGGTACTTTTAGTCAAAGACATGCTGTTTTAAGAAATCAAGACAGTCATGAAAGATATATTCCAATAAATAATATAAATAATGATCAAAAAAAATTTGAGGTTATTGATAGTTTACTATCAGAGTTTGCTGTTCTAGGTTTTGAATTTGGTTACTCTTTATCTGAACCAGAAACTTTAGTTTTATGGGAAGCACAATTCGGAGACTTTGCTAACGGAGGACAAGTAATAATAGATCAATTTATTACATCAGGTGAGTCTAAATGGGGAAGAGCGAGTGGACTAGTAATGCTGCTACCCCATGGATATGAAGGACAAGGACCAGAACATTCATCAGCAAGACTTGAAAGATTTTTACAGTTATGTGCAGGTGAAAATATTCAAGTCGTTAATTGCACTACACCCTCAAACTATTTCCACGCATTAAGAAGGCAAATGCATAGAGAATTTAGAAAACCATTAATAGTTATGACACCTAAATCTTTATTAAGGCACAAAAGATGTGTTTCAAATCTGGATGAATTTTCGACAAAGAGCACATTTCATAGAGTTTTAGAAGACGATGCTTATGTTGAAAATAGTAAATTAATAAAATTAAAGCAAGTTAGTAAAATTAATAAAGTTGTTATGTGTTCTGGTAAAATTTATTATGATCTTTTGGAAGCTAGAGAGCATTCAAAAAATGATAGCGTTGTGTTTATTCGAATAGAACAACTTTACCCTTTTCCTGCAAAGACACTTGCTTTGCTTCTTAAGAGGTATGATAAGGCAGAATTTATTTGGTGCCAAGAGGAACCGAAAAACATGGGAGCATGGAATACAGTAAGAAATTATATTGATAGGACCCTAGAAATAATAGGTTTTTCAAGTGATAAAGTAAAATATGTTGGAAGAAAAGCTGCATCTTCAACTGCGACTGGAAATTTAAATAAACATCTTGCACAACAAAAAGAAATATTAGAAAAGATAGTTAGAAAATAAATGTCAAATAAAATTTTAGTACCTACATTAGGAGAATCAGTAACTGAAGCAACAGTTGCAAAATGGCTGAAAGCACAAGGAGAGCAAGTATCTGCAGACGAGCCCATTGTAGAATTAGAAACTGATAAAGTAAATGTAGAAGTGCCGTCTCCTTCTAATGGAATATTAGAAAACATATCTGTAAAGGAAGGCGAAACTGTTAATGTTGGAGCACTACTTGGCATAATAAACGGAACATCTACAAAAAACATAAAGGACACCGAAGAAGTTAATAATTATTCACCTCCTAAGAAAAAAATTGAAACTTCACAAAAAATAGAAAAAGTTCCAAATGTTTTTGATAATAAAAAAGAAAACATTAAAAAAAAAGTGATTAAAAATGAAATAGAGGAACCTCTTATTTTAGATACAATTCATGAAGAAAAAATAAAACAAAAAAAATTTCAGCCCACAATATCTCCATCTGCAAGAAAGATGGCAACAGAAGCAAATGTTGATATAAATAAAATTCAAGGATCAGGTAAAAATGGAGTTATCTTAAAAGAAGATGTAATGAGTCTAATGGGTTCTAAACCTCCTCCATCAGAGAGAAAAATTAAACATGGTCCGGAAGAACGTATAAAAATGACCAGGTTAAGGATCACAATTGCTAAACGATTAAAAGAAGCTCAAGAAAATGCTGCGATGCTTACTACTTTCAATGAAGTTGACATGAGTGAGGTAATTTCTATGCGTAATCAGTATAAAGAAGAATTTCAAAACAAATATAAAGTTAAGCTCGGCTTCATGTCATTCTTCGTAAAAGCTTCAGTAATAGGTTTAAAAAATTTTCCAGCAATTAACGCTGAAATTCAAGAAGATGAAATAGTTTATAAAAACTATTATAACATTAGTATAGCTGTTGGAACTGACAGAGGTCTAGTAGTACCAGTGTTAAGAGAAACAGACGAGATGTCATTTGCTGATATAGAAAAAAATATTGGTCAACTTGGAGAAAAAGCTCGAAGTGGAAAAATTACAATAGATGATTTACAAGGTGGAACTTTTACTATTACTAATGGCGGCATATATGGCTCAATGTTATCAACGCCTATATTAAATCCACCACAATCTGCTGTTTTAGGCATGCATAATATTGTGCAAAGACCAGTCGTTATCGACGGCAACATCGAAGTAAGGCCAGTTATGTACTTGGCTTTATCATATGACCATAGAATTATAGATGGCAAAGAAGCAGTTTCTTTTTTAAAAATAATTAAAGAGTCTTTAGAGCAACCAAAGAGACTGTTCTTAAATATTTAACAATGGAAAATAATTTTGATGTAATTATAATTGGTGGTGGCCCAGGCGGGTATGTTTGTGCTATAAGAGCAGCTCAACTAGGACTTAAAACTGCTTGCGTGGAATCGCGTGGATCCTTGGGTGGGACGTGTTTGAATGTTGGATGTATACCCTCTAAAAGCTTACTAAATCTCTCAGAAAATTATAATAAGGCAAAAAAAGATTTTAATAATCAAGGTATAGAAATTTCTGACATTAAATTAAATATAAATAAAATGATGTCTAATAAAAACAAATCAGTTCAAGTTTTAACTAAAGGAGTAGAATTTTTATTTAAAAAAAACAAAGTTACATATTTTAAAGGTAAAGGAGTGCTTTTTTCAAAGAACGATGTAGTTGTGTATGAAAATAGTGATTCGTCTAAGAGAACTAATATTAAAGCTAAAAACATTGTTATAGCTACAGGCTCATCTCCGACATCTTTACCAGGAATAGAAATAGATGAAAAAAACATTGTTTCTTCAACTGGAGCACTAAATTTCTCTGAAGTTCCTAAAAATTTAGTTGTTATCGGAGGAGGTTATATAGGTCTTGAGATGGGATCAGTTTGGTCAAGATTAGGTTCAAATGTTACAGTGGTTGAATATTTAGATTTTATTACACCTGGCATGGATCGAGAAATTTCCAATGAATTTAAAAAAATTCTTACAAAACAAGGTATAAATTTCAAACTTAATAATAAAGTTACAGCTGTTAAAAATGAGAAGGATAAAGTTATTGTAGAATATACAAACAACAAAACTAATTCGAAAGAAAAATTAGAAAGTAATAAAGTTTTAGTTTCAGTTGGAAGAAAACCTTATACAGAAGGTCTGAATTTAACTAAAATCGGCGTCAAAAAAGATGCAAAAGGAAAAATAGAAGTTAATGAAAAATTACAAACATCGATAAAAAATATCTATGCAATTGGGGATGTAATAAAAGGTCCAATGTTAGCTCACAAAGCTGAGGAGGAAGGAATAGCAGTGGCAGAAATTTTAGCAGGTCAATCAGGACATGTAAATTATGATGTAATACCAGGAGTTATTTATACTTCACCTGAAGTAGCAACAGTTGGTAAAACTGAAGAAGAACTAAAGTTAGAAAATAGAAATTATAAAATTGGTAAATTTCCTTTTTTGGCTAATTCGAGAGCAAAAGTAAATAACGAGACCGATGGTTTTGTAAAAATATTAGCTGATAGCGAAACAGACAAAGTTTTAGGTGTACATATTATAGGACCTCATAGTGGCGATATGATTGCAGAAATGGCATTGGCTATGGAGTTTGGCGCTAGTGCAGAAGATATTGCTCGCACTTGTCACGCTCATCCAACACACACTGAGGCAATTAAAGAAGCAGCTTTGGCTGTTGATAAAAGACCAATTCATTTTTAATTATAATAATTTCAACTACTATTGAGTAATGAAAGCACAAGTGCTGTTACCAAAAATATTTAATTTTTCGTTCACATATAATTCAAACAACATTCCACTTAAAATAGGTGATTTAGTAGAAATTCCTTTTGGGAAAAGCAAAGAAGTGGGCGTAATTTGGAAAAATAAAAATATAGAATTAAAAAAAAATATAAAAATAAAAAACATAAGTAAGAAAATAGAAGGCTATTCTCTTGATCAAAAACTAGTAAATTTTGTAGAATGGTTTTCAGCCTATAACATGGTTCCGCTTGGATTAGCTTTAAAAATGGTTATAGGAAACAAAGATAATCTCATAAAAAAAGTTAATGAGAATTTTAATAAAAATACTCAAAAAGAAAAAAAATATAAACTTAACAATGAGCAGAGAAAAGCATTTGAGTACCTAGACCTAATTAATAACAAATTTGATGTATCAGTCTTACAGGGAACAACTGGCTCAGGTAAAACATTGGTATATTTTGAAAGAATTAAAAAAATTATTAATAGAAATAAACAAGCCTTAGTTTTATTACCAGAAATTTTCTTAACAAATGAGTTCAAGACACGATTTGAAAATTTTTTTGGTTTTGAACCTGCGATTTGGCATTCGAAAATTACACCTAAAAATAAAAGAATAATTTGGAAGGGAATAATAAAAAATAAAATTCAATTAGTTGTTGGCGCTCGATCAGCATTACTTTTACCGTTTAAAAATTTAGGTGTTATTGTAGTAGACGAAGAGCATGACACTTCTTACAAACAAGATGAAGGAACAATTTATAATGCTAGAGATATGGCTATCTCACGAGCTTTATTTGAAAAAATTCCTGTTCATTTAATTACTTCAATCCCATCAATAGAAACTTATAACAATATTCTAAAAAAAAAATATAGACATATAAAAATTTTAAAAAGATATAATGATTATCCTCTTCCAAAAACAAAAATTATAAATTTAAATATCAATAAAATAAAAGATAAATTTATTTCAGATGAAACAATTAATTATGTTAATAATTTTTTAAAAAAAAAAGAACAAGTATTATTTTTCATAAATCGAAGAGGTTATGCGCCATACTTAATTTGCAATAAGTGTGGGTTTAAGCATAGTTGCTCAAATTGTTCAATGTACCTGACATTTCACAAAACAAAAGATAAAGCTGTTTGTCATCATTGTTTAATGGAAAGAAAAATAAAAAATAAATGTAAGAAAGATGGTGAATGTGATTTCATAATGTATGGACCTGGTGTAGAAAAAATATTTGATGAAGTTAAGAAACTTTTTCCAAATAATAAAGTTGAAATATTCTCGAGCGACTATACAAAAAAAAAATCTCAAACTACTTTATTATTTAAAAAGATTAATAATAACAGTATCGATATTTTAATAGGCACCCAAATGATCTCTAAGGGATTTAATTTTCCTAAATTAAATTGCGTTGTAGTAGTCGATGCTGATTTTTCAGGAAGAGGATATGATTTAAGAACTACAGAAAAAAATATTCAGCTTTATCATCAGCTAAGTGGAAGAGCTGGTCGTTTTAGCTCAGACTCATTAATTATTTATCAGACTTTAACTCCAAAAGATTTAACGCTAAATGAATTAATTAAAAACAAATCTGAAGAATTATTAAAAAATGAATTGATTACTAGAAAAAAAAATCGCCTTCCACCATTTGTTAGATTGATAGCAATAATAATTTCATCAAATCAGCATGATTTAAGCATTAAGGGAGCAAAGGAGATTAAAGTTCAGTTAAAAAAAGTTGATAACATCGAAATTATGGGGCCAGTAGACTCTCCTATGCTAAAAATTAAAAAAAAATTTAGATCTAGATTGTTACTAAGATTTAACAGTAATGTTTTGATTCAAAAAAAAATTACAAAGCTGTTAAATTCGCTGAAAATATCGTCTAAAATTAAACTTACGGTTGATGTTGACCCAGTAAATTTTGGTTAATTATGTATTTGGTAACTTGATCAACATAATTTCATATGATACGACACGCTCATTATTTCACTAAATTTCAAATAAATTAAAAATGAGCACAAACAAATCTTTCTCATCAGAAACATCAGAAAGATACTCGCGTGCGCTTTATGGAGTTGCTAAGGAGTCAGGTGAATTGGAAAAAATTGAAGCAGATGTAAAAAACTTCCAATCTCTTTTCGAAGATAATTCCGAATTTAAAAATTTTATTCAAAATCCAACTCATAGTATTGAGACGCAAAATAAAGCATTAAATATATTGTCTGAAAAATTAAATTTTACCAAAAACTTGAAAAATTTTTTTTTACTATTAATTAAAAAAAGAAGAATATTTTTTGTTAAAAAAATCTTAGAAAGTTTTTTAAGATTATGCTTAAAAAGTAGAGGAGAAATTAAAGCTTCTTTGATCTCATCTAAAGAGTTATCATCTATTGAATTAGAAAATATTAGCAAAGAATTATCATCATCTATGGGATCAACAATAAAATTCGATTATAAAGTTGAACATGATTTAATTGGTGGATTTAAATTACAACTAGGTAGTTTTATGATTGATACTTCAATCAAAAATAAATTAAAAAAATTCGAACAAGCGATGATCGAAAACTGAAATGACTATTAATCCTTCAGAAGTAACTAAATTATTAAAAGACCAAATTAAAAATTTTGGTGAAAAAGCAGA
>MDTC01051359.1_pt1 | contig 13819 bp, 10 predicted proteins | sample 811181 | NCBI WGS metagenome assembly MDTC01 (sample SAMN05326644, study PRJNA326480) | marine metagenome | isolation source: seawater | place: Pacific Ocean: North | collected 2011
AAATGGGAATGGGACCTCTGCCTGCAACAGAAAAAGTTTTAGAGAATACTGGTCTTTCAATAAAAAATATTGATACAATTGAACTCAATGAAGCATTTGCAGCTCAGGCACTTTATGTGATTGAAAATGGTGGATGGGATAGATCCAAAATTAATTTAAATGGGGGCGCGATCGCGCTTGGGCACCCACTAGGCTGCTCAGGAGCAAGAATAACGACCACATTAATAAATGTAATGGAACAAAATAACACAAACCTTGGGCTTGCTACGATGTGCATAGGGACCGGTCAAGGAATAGCTACAATATTAGAGAGGTAGAATATCATGTCAACAAAAATTGAAAAAGTGGCTGTACTAGGAGCAGGAACTATGGGATCACAGATAGCAGGGCATCTAGCCAATGCGGGAATACCTTCTATGCTTTTTGATATTAAACAAGAACTTGCTGAGAGCGGTTTGAAAAAGTTGACTGATCTAAAGCCTGCCCCATTGTTTAATCCGAAAAATAATAAAATGATAGAGCCATGTAACTATGAAGAGCATGTTCAAAAAATAAAAGACGCTGATTGGATTATGGAAGCTGTTGCAGAAAAATTAGAAATAAAACACGCAGTTTATAATAATATCATTAACCATATCAAAGATACCGCAATCCTCAGCTCAAATACATCTGGCATTCCTCTAGATGATTTAGTATCTGTTCTTCCAGAAAAAGTTAGGTCTAGATTTTTAATAACTCATTTTTTCAACCCTCCAAGATACATGAGACTCTTAGAACTAGTAAAAGGGCCCTATACGGATAAAAAAATATATGAGCAAATGGCAGCCTTTGGAGAGGATATACTAGGTAAAGGGATAGTCCACGCAAAAGATACACCGAATTTCATAGGAAACCGGATTGGGGTTCATGGCGGAAATAATGCAATTAAACTGGCAAAAAAAATGGGCCTAACTATTGAAGAAGTTGATAAACTCACTGGCACAATCATAGGCAGACCTAAGAGCGGGGTTTTTAGAACCACAGATATTGTGGGAATTGATGTCCACGCACATGTATCTGGAACCAGCTATAACAATCTTCCTAATGATGAAGCAAGAGACACTTTAAAAGCGCCATCAATACTAAAAAAGCTCATCGACTCTGGTAGATTGGGGCAAAAGACAAAATCAGGGTTCTACAAAAAAACGGATGATGGCATCCTCTCAATTGACCTTGAAACTGGTGATTATGGACCAATGAAAAAAATAAGATTTGATGGATACAGATTGGCAAAAAATCATCAAAATACTGGTGAACGTATAAAAGCCTTATATAATAGCGATGATAAAGCAGGTAAATATTTTATGGAAATCACCTCTGACTCTTTAATCTATTCTGCAAATAGGATACCAGAAATAAGCAATGACATAGTAAATATTGATAATGCCATGAAATGGGGATACGGCTGGGAGCTAGGTCCATTTGAAACCTGGGACTCGATTGGTGTGAGAACTTCAATTGAACAAATGAAAACAAAAGGTAAAAATATCCCAGCCTGGATTGAAGATATGTTAGATACAGGAAGGGAAAATTTTTATAGTCTTGAAAATGGTATTCGTTATTATTGGTGTCCAATCAAGAAGCAGGCTAAACCAATAAAACAAAGGCCAAAAACAATTAATCTCTCCATCCATAAAACAGGGAATACAATTTTAAAACGTGATCTTAGCGCTAGTGTAATTGATCTAGGAGACGGCGTACTTAATGTTGAGTTTCACTCTATTTTACAAAAGGACCTTAACCCAATAGATAGTTCATATATCGAAATCATTAATTTTGCAATTGATTTGGCAGAAAAAGGAGAATATGGTTCAATAGTATTAGGCCACCAAGGGAAAAACTTTTGCGCTGGTGCAAACCTAAATCTTCTTCTGGAACTCAGTCGGAATAACCTATGGGATGAAATGGATATGGCCATTAAACTCACTCAAGACCTAACACAGAGGATAAGATTTTCAAAAGTACCAGTAATAGCAGCTCCATTTCAGCTAGTATTAGGAGGTGGAGTTGAACTTGTGCAGCCGGCAGCGCACAGGGTTGCAGCAGCAGAATCATATATAGGATATGTAGAGGTTGGAGTTGGATTAATTCCTGGAGCTGGTGGAAACCTTAGAATGATTCTAAGCGCCCTAGGAAAAGAAACTGGAAGGATGGGTGCTTTCCAAAAAATCAAGAATGCTTTTGAAGTAATCGGTTTTGCTAAGGTTGCTACAAATGCCAATCAAGCAAAACATTTGGGATACCTTGAAGAGTCAGACACAATTATTATGAACTCTGATCAATTATTATTTGAAGCAAAATCAAAAGCTCTTGAGCTAATGGATAATTATACACCTCCTTCATACAGAGAGGATCTCAAACTTCCAGGCTCTGGAGGGCGAACTGCAATGGCGATGGCATTAAAAGGATTTAAGGTTCAGGGGAAAATCTCAGATCATGATATGAAAATTGGAGAAAAATTAGCTTACGTTTTAACTGGCGGTGACAAAGCAGGACTTACAAAAACTGTTGACGAGCAATATATACTAGATATTGAGAGAGAAGCTTTTGTTTCTTTGGCAGGAGAAAAGTTGACTCAAGAACGAATCCAGCACATGTTAAAAAAAGGAAAACCACTTAGAAACTAAAAAATTCTAAAAAATATTTTCCTAATCGATTGGCATATTTTGTAAATATTTTTCATTGAAAATTTTCTCATCTAGATCTCTGTTTAAAACCAAATCAGAGAAATGCACCTCTGTAGAATGATTCTTTTTAATATTCTCTACATAGACATACCTAACAATGCTGTATCCTTCTAAGGAAGCATAGCGAAACGTTTTCTTTTTTTTCAAATCACCTCTTTTATCATAGGACTCCTCTTTAACACCTGTCAGATCAGACTTATTAATCCAGGATAGGTGTCTCGAATAAGAAGATTTTAAATTCTCAATGGGTCTTATATCTAAGACATAACATTCTATACCATCAACAATATCATCATCAAGCCGAGTGTACTCATTATCATCTAGATTCCTATTTGATAAATCTTCATAGCTTAAGTCAGATCCCATAAAAGCATCACCTTTTTTCTTCGAGGAAATCCTTCGAACCCTTCCAAAATTTGGAAGCCAGATTCGCATTTCATCTTGTTTATCTTCATGCTCAATCTTTAAAAAAGATACCCCGTAATCAGTTTTGGGATTTACAAACCACATTATCTGCTTCTCCCCTCCGCTCATTGATTTTGAAATAATCTGTTTTTTTCTTGTTTTTCCTTTAGAATTCTTCATAACCATTTCAATTTTATTTGATAAAAATTTTGGAACTGGTTTCTCATCAATCATTTTTGCAATCTCATACCCAGTCTGTGATTGGACTAAAGAAATAAAAATAAGAATTGCAATTATGAAGATCCGCATATTTTCATTCCCCAACTATTAATCTATATTTTAACATTTCTGCCAAAGATGATAGGATAGTCAGTGTCCCTAGGGAGGTTGATATCATAGCAAATACCATTAGACCACCCATATATTGGACAGGAATAAACGCAGAAAAAAGGAGAGCCCCAAAGCCCATATTTGACCCTGCATCTAGTAAGATTGGATAACCGACATCTTGCATAACTTCTTTGGTAATATATTTTTCTTCAATCTTATTAGACAGTCGCCTGAATTGAGAGATATAATGAATTGCAAAATCAACTCCAACCCCTATTATAATAGCAGATAAAATAGCTGTAATATGGTTTAAGGCAATATTGGAATGACCCATTAGTCCAAAATTAATTATAACAGCTGACGTAAGAGGAACTACCGCCAAAAGCCCCCATAAAAACCTATTGAAAAATAATGAAGCAATAACACCTATTATGATGAGTGAGAAGATAATGCTCAAAAGCGATGAACGAATAATCATTAATACCATATCCCTAAGTACAACTATCATGCCGGTGATTTCGACTGGCGTATTATTGCCTATTTCTTTTTTAATATATTCAGTTATCTTCATTACAAAGTTAAATATTTCCTCCGTACTCATAACTTTAGATAATGCCGTAATTAAACCAACTTGGTAATCATAATCAACAAAGCTTGAAAAATCCTCTGGGTCTCCTGACATTGAATATATGGTAAACAAATTATTTACTTTACCTTCGGATTGCGGGATTGTCTCAAAATTAGGATTATCGTCCATCACTATCCTATGCATCTGCTTAACTATATCAGCTATAGAATAACTAATCGAGACCTTGTCATTAACCTCCATATAATCTTGTATTAAACACATTTTTTTTAACAGGTTTGGGTCTTGAATATTTCCCTCAACTCTCAATCTCAGATCCATTGTCCCAGTCATCTCATTATCCATAAAATCCATTCCATCCCGAATATCTGTCCCCGGTTTAAAAAAGCTAGATAGATTTAAATCAACTCTAACCTTTGAAAGTCCCGTTAAGCCCAAAGCAATAAGAGTTAGACCGACAATAAATGTGATTCTTGTTTTGTTTTGCAAAAAGGGACTTATTTTGTTAATAAATTTTTCTAAGATACTAGGCTTTGTAATAACAACTGATTCTTTGTCCCATTTTATTAAACTAATTAAGGCAGGCAGAAAAAAAGAGCTTAAAAAACATGCCCACAAAATACCAGCTGATATAGTAAAGCCGTATCCAATGAGCGGCTCTAGAGGAGCTGAGACCATAGTCAAAAAAGCTGCAACTGTGGTGATGCTTGTTAAAAAAACAGGTGTCAATAAGGATCTCATCGTTGATTCAATCGCTTGTCGAGAGTCGTTTTTATTTCGCATCTCTCTAAAAAATTTTGTTATTACATGAACACCATCTGAATTGGCAATGGTTAATAAAATTATTGGCATAGAAGAGTTGACCATTGTAAATAAAAATTTATCTGATCCAAATATCTTATATGCCCACCCCATAAAGCCCATCATTGCACCAAGAGAAAGTCCAATAAGGAGGAGTACTATACCTACTCCAATAAAACTGCGAAGATTGATCAAAAGCACCAAAACCATTATAAAAACACCCGCTTTCATCAAGGCTTTCACATCATCCCTTATTAAACCTGGTATAGAGCCAGTCATATAAGCGGTCCCTCCAAAATGGGATTCATAATTAGTAAGCAACGGCTCTACAATTTGGACAACTTGATCCCTAAACTGATCCAGACCTATCCCCTCATATGGTTGAACAGTTATCATGAAAAACTCATCATTTTTACTTACAAATCTTTGCTTTTGTTTACTATTCCTATTCAAATATGATTTTATATCATTTATTTCATTTAATTCTAATAAACGTCGCGGTTGTAGATCGTTTATATCCATAAAATCATCAACGTTATCCATTCTTGTTAGTGTTGATAAACTCGAAACATCTTCAACATATTTAAAATTCTCAAGACCATTTGAAACATCCCACAAGGTAGAAAATGCATCCTGTGTGAATATATTTTTCGATTTATTTCCAAAGGCAATATATATGATTTCTGTACTGCCAAATTCTTCCTGAACAGAGTCCCAGGCAAGCCTTGATTCTATATCTTTTGGAAGCATCTTCATCATATCATCATCAATAACTAAAAACTTAAGTCCTGACATAAGAATTACAGTCAATAATAAAGAGCAAAAAATTGTTTTTTGAGGATGATTTAGACTGGCTTTGATAATCCAGTCTTGGATAGATCGATCAGAGTATAACATTCCTAATACATCAAGATATCACTTACATAGTTTTTCTAGTCTTAAAACGGCTCTTGCAAAGGCCTCTCCCATCTCTAAAAACCCTTTGCTATCATAGTGCCAAGGATCAGAAAAGTTATAATTTCCAGTTTCAGAGACATAGGAAGCACAAGAGTCACTATCAGTAAATTGTTTTTGAGCTAAATGAACAGTGGCAATATATGGCTGAGTCGGCTGATTCTCTTCAGCCATATTGCTATCATTAATCTTACCAATAACTATTGGCAAATTATTATCTCTCAATGTAGCTCTAAATAAATCCATTAACCTTTTAAGGTTATCATAATAAGAATCTGCAGACATCTTTGAGTGCTCTGCATCTGACTCTCCCTGCATCCAAACAATTCCCTTTGGAATCAATAAATCTTCACGGCCATCACTATTAATATCTCTAATATCAAAAGCATTTTTAACTGTAGATAGTGCATTATCATAGTGATTGTTAAGCTCGTAATCTGGATCCCAATTCCCATAACCAGCACCAGGAAAAAGTGCTGTCCCTCCAAAACTATATTTTATAATGGCTACTTTTTCTCCATAATCTGATATGTACTTTGCGAATGACAACTCGCAACCAAAACGATTAGATAAATTATTAGTATTACCATCTGTTTTAAAACCTACACCATGGCCTGGTTTAAGATCCGCCCAAATACCAATACCTCCACCTGACTTGCCATCATTTATGCGATTGCCATCAAAAATCATAGAGCCTGATATTTTACCTTTATGACTATTAGGTAATTTATTATTATATCCATATCCATCCATATTTGACTGTCCTCCAAGAAAATATAGATTCCATATATCTGGTTGGGACTTATTACACGACAGTATAAAAAATGTAACAATAACTAGAGTAAAAACTGAAAAATTATATCTCATAGATTATTATAAATAAAAGAGACTATTAAAAAATGTATAAACAAAATATTTTTTTCTTCAATTATATTTTCAGAACCTAATTGCCAAGTAAAAACTGAGCAAAAATAATTATATCTGCTAAGCTAACCTCTCCATCAAGATTATAGTCAGCTGGAGGTGTGGGATTATAAAATTCAAAAGCCATATCAGTTATATATAGAAGGTCAAAAATATTAAGAAAAGTGTCAAAATTGATATCTCCATTAATATAATCAGGAAAGGTGTCTTCTAAATAATCAAGAGGATATTTTTGTGCGCGAGCAATCATGATCTGCTCGCTTCCAGGAAAAGAGTAATCCCAGACTATATTATTTTCAGTATCAACCTCAAATAATCTTGCATCATCCGCATCTGAAATTAAGGTGTTCCCATTTGGCATCCTGAAGGCGCCCGATTGAACTTGAGAGTGAAACCCACCTGTATGCATCCAAACAGGGCCTTGGGGTCCATAAGACTGGCCTTCATTTATGACATAAGAACCTCCATTAAGTGGCGTAATGATTTCAAAAATCGCGGAAGATGAGCTAGAATAATTATTGTTAAAAAGTATGAGGTTCCCAGATCCTGGAGACCCTTCAGGTATCCAGTTTACTCCATGCTGGGCAAATAGTTTTTGATCTGAAGGGCTTCCTCTATCATAAGCCTGAGGGTTACCCCAGCGATAAAGGAAATCTCCTCCACGACCAAAATTCCCACCCGTATGCCCCGCTGCCTCCTCTGTAGTAGTACTATGGTCAATAATATAAATTTCTCCATGATGTCTACTTGAGATTACTATCTGGTCTAATTCTGCATTATAGTCAATGGCATTTAAATGTTTCCAATCAGCATTTGCTCCACCAGGACCTTGATTAGCACCAGCATCCCCAAAATTAATATCCATTAGCTCGGGATGCTCAGATATGACTCCATAGTTTGGCAAATTAGGGTCTACATCTTGAATAAGATGGTCCCAGATATGCCACTCCCAAACAATATTTACATCATTTGCTCCTACAGGCTCAAGCTCTAGAATGGCAGCACCCCACATTTGATTTAGTGAGTTGCCAACTGATACCCTCCCCATCTCTGCCCAACCTGCACCAGCACCTCCATAATATATTGAACCATCAGGCTGATTTTCTGAGTGCCTTTCCCAAACAATTGCAAGTACGTTCCCATTTTCTAAGGGGTATATATCATGATGATGCTGATAAACATCATTCGATAATTCATAATTCCATAATAATTCTCCATCCCAACTGTATTTTGAAATACCACCACCTACACCACCCGTTGACATAGTTGGATTTTGAACACGATACGGATAATAAAGCGTACTATCTTTCATCAGGTATGGCATACTGGCAGCACCTCTTGGGTGGTCCCATGTATTTACTGCTTCAAAATTATTATTAATCAAATAACTAGAGAAACCGTCCCCTCCAGGCCCTCCTTGAGTCGGTGAAAATAATGTGTGCCCATTAAATACCTGAGCGATCAAAAATTGAAAATAAAAACAAATTAATAGAAGAGATAGTTTAAGTTTCATAATACAAATTTTCTTAGATTTATATAAGTGCTGAACTTATATTATTAGAGTTGTATATAATAGAAAAGTTAAAGTTTTATTTAACTATTGTTTCAAAGATTAGTCACATATTTATTAATCAATTTTTTCATGATCGGTTAAAATAAATTTGATAAAACGAATCATAAAAATTTATCTTATACTTGGTAAAACTTTTGGGAATTGGATTTCACCTTTAGTTATAGGATTAGGCTTTTTTTTTCTTCGAGCAATTATTGGGATTGGACGACTGATTGATAAGTTTTTATTCTTTTCAACTAACAGACCAATAAAACAGCCAATCGTTATTGTTGGAAATCCTCGATCTGGCACAACCTTCCTACACCGATTTTTGATTGATCAAAAACTGGGAACAGGCTCCCAGCTTTGGCAATTGATTTATCCATCAGCTGTGGTCCAAAAAATAATTAAACCTATTTTACCAATTTTAGAATATATTAGTCCTGCAAAACACCATTCAACAGAAGCTCATAAAACTAGTTTATCTTCAGTAGAGACTGACGATGTTTCCTTATTATTCCGTTTCCTTGATGGTTTTTTTCTTTATGGTTTTTTTCTTACATTTGATGAGGAAGATCTATTTGACTGGGTAGATCCTAAAATCAATGATACCCATAAAAGAGATTTTAACTGGTTTGAATCTCTTTGGAAAAGAACACTGATTGTTAATAATTCTGAAAGGTATATAGCAAAACTATTTTCATTGAGCGCAAACTTACCTGATTTTCAAAAAAAATTCCCCGATGCAAAAATATTATATATGATCAGAGATCCATTAAATGTATTACCATCAGGACTTAGTCTTGTTACAGGTGTTCTTGACAAAAAATTCAATTTTTGGCAGCTCGATTCAAAGATTAGATCCCAATTTATTAATAGGCTTTATAATGCCTTAGTCGAATTATTAAACCGTTTTCATTACGATTGGGTAAATGAAAATATTGATAAAAAGAATGTTTATATTGTCCGTTACGATGAAATGATGAATAATTTTGAATCTCTTATGGAAGAAATAATGAATTCTATTGGATTTACGCCATCGGAAAATTTAAAAGAGGTTATTAGACTGACATCAGAAAAACAAAAATCCTATAAAAGTAGTCATAAATATGACCTAACTAAATTTGGTTTAACTGAGAAACAGATTAAAACTGATTGTAAAAAAATCTATGATACATTTTTAAATTATTAAATGAAAAATTTAATATTTATGCTTCTATCCATTTCTTTTGCCTACTCAGAGCTAGACCTCCGTTTAGCTAAAAATTTTTCAAAATGGAATGATCTAAATTCAGGAGATATATCTATATCTTGGACTAAATATAAAGCCTTCCCAATTGTTCGAGCAAAAACTGTAATAGACCACCCTATAAATAATATTGCATATATTATTGGTGATTTAGACTCATACCCTAGTGTATTTAAAAGAATTAAGGAAGCAAAAAAACTAGATAATAATATTGTCCACATTATTATTGATATGCCATTCCCATTTGATGGAAGAGATTACGTAGTGAAGTTTAATATTGAAGAATCAAAAAATAAATGGATTCTAAATTATTCATCTGTAGTACACCCTGATGCACCTCCCAATAATCATACAAGACTACCAAATGCCGCAGGCATATGGAAATTAAAAAAATTAGGCCCAAATAAAACGGAAGCAACCTACATCTGGAATGGAGAATTGCTAGGAAATTTTCCAGATATTGGTTTAAATAAAGCATGGGCAAGGTGGGGAAAAGAAATATTTGATTGGTTAAATGAGGCTCTTTAACTAGTTATGCGACTAAAAATTATATCATTATCTTTTTTATTATCTACTCTCATTGGAAATTCTCCAGTAAAACTAGATATAAATGGTCAGACTGACTTCAATTATATTGCCAGACTATCAGACTATTCAATTATTAATCTCCCATACAGATTATTTTCCATAAAAGTAAATTACGGATCAAAACACTTATCAGTACGATCTTCAATCGCAATAGAACACCAAATCCGAAAAAATACTGACTTTCTAGGTAGCACCAGCCCTACTGATTTTTCTTGGGACTTAAGAGAGCTTTATCTATACTGGGAAATACAATTAGGTATCTTGAAGATTGGTAAGCAAATTAGCAGCTGGGGTACTGTCGATGATAATAGCCCACTTGATGTTATAAACCCTCTTGATTATTACTACCTTTTTTCTACAGGGGTAGATAGAAAATTAGCTACATTTTCCGCAAACTTTGACATTTATAAAAATAATACACGGTTAAATTTGGTGTTCTCACCAATACATAATACCAATCGTATTCCAATTAATGACAGCGAATTTCCTATTGAGCTGCCGCTTGTTCCAGAAAAAATACAAATATATAATCAAGAAAAAACGCCGACTGAATACGGTTTCCTGCTTTCTCAAAAATTTGATTATGGAGATTTAAATCTTGTATACTTTAACGGGTTTGATAGAATCTACAACTTTACTGGTGTTAATACATGGGGCCAAGGAGTCTCCTTAAATGTCCCACGGTTTGATATTTTATTTAGTCATAGAAAGACTGAAGTACTTGGATATGGATTTAGCCTGTTTAATGATTTTTTCACAATCCGGGCTGATTTTGGATTGTTTAAAACTAGAGATACTAATAATAAAATTAATAGAGATTACCCCGGGTATCTTTACATAAGCTCCCAAGGAAAATATGTTGAAATATTTGATTCATTTGGATATGACTCCCTACACTTTTCATTCCCAATGAATGAAAAAGCTGAGTATTCCCAATCGACCATACAATTAGAAACAGAGTTACCATTTAGTATTAATTTAACTGGTCAGCTATTTTTTTATGATACTAAAAGCTATAGCTCTGACAGCCTACCAGTTAGTGACGATATCCCTCTACCCGTTCTTGATGACATGGATTTTTCAGAGCTAAATCCAAAAAACTTTTTCACCCCGGGGATGGGAGCTCCACTTGCTATACTTTCAAATAGGATTGGACTAATAAGTTTGGATAAAAATATTATTAATAATCAATTAAAAATTACTTTTTCAACTATGCTTGATATAGATAACTACGGCACCAAAGAAAAAATATCAGGATCTTTGTACTTATTAAAATCAGAATATAACGTTTATGATAATATGGTTTGCGTTGCGAGTATCACAGAAATTAAAAGTATCAATAATCACCCTGATGGTGATAACTATAGATTTAAAATGATGGAAGATTTCTCTCACTTTCAAATTCAAATCAAATATTTCTTTTAGAATTAATTGAAAATATTTATTTCATCTACTGGCCTATATATACCTCCTAGGATAGAAACAAATAATGAAATATCTTCTAGAATTGGAAAATCTGAAGATTGGATAGAAAAAAAATCAGGTGTTTTAGAAAGACGCGTCTCCGATATTGACGTCGATGCCATGGGCGCTATAGCAGGAAAAAACGCACTCGGAAAAAACAATAGACCCGATCTTATTATTAATGCATCAGGAGTTCCAAAACAAGCAATCCCTGATACCTCAATATTTTTTCAAAAAGAAATGGGGTTTGAAGGAATTCCATCATTTAGTATTCATTCAACTTGTCTTTCTTTTATTACTGCTTTCCATACTGCTGGATCCCTCATCCAATCAAATACATATAAAAAAATTTTAATTATATCTTCAGATAGAGGCACGATAGGTAGAAACTTTAATGAACCTGAAAGCGCATCTCTTTTAGGAGATGGCGCAGCCGCAGTTTTAGTTGAACCAAGCAAAGAAAAAATTAATAGTGAACTAATTTATTTTAACATGATGACCTGGCCAAGTGGTTCAAAATTGACCGAAGTTAGAGGAGGTGGGACCAATAGACATCCACAAGATTCCAATACAAATATTTCTGATAATTTATTTTCTATGGATGGACCTGGAATTTATAAAATTGCAAGAAAACAGGTCTATAGAATGATGTTAAAAGCATTAAAATCAACAGGGTTCTCCCAAAAAGATATAGACTGGGTTGTCCCACACCAAGCATCTGGAAAAGCAGTTGAAGCATATGTCTACAGTGGAAAATTTGCAAAAGAAAAAGTTGTTAATATTGTAGGTGAATATGGTAATTGTGTTGCTGCATCATTACCGATGGCATTAACTATTGCTATTCAGGAAAAACGTATAAAACGTGGTGACATAGTACTCTTAATCGGCACAGGAGCAGGACTTTCTGCGGCATGTGCTTTAATTAGATATTAACTATTTCATTAAAATTAACTTTTTTAGGTCAACATTAATTCCATTATTAAATAATATAAAATATATACCACTTGAATGACCTTTAGCGTTCCAGAAAATTTTATGTGTACCTTTTTTATAAAACTTATTTTTCGCAATACTCTTAACTTCTTTTCCCAAGGCGTTTACTATTAGAATAGTCATTTCCGAATCATTCAAAATTGAAAATTTAATTGATGTCTCAGGGTTAAAGGGGTTTGGAAATGGATTAGAGACCAAGTAAGAATCTGGCACATAATCTTTTTCTACAGATATCTGACCACAATCTTGTGGCGCAAGAACAGGGAATGAATAGTAAAACTGATCTAAACTCAATTCTAGATTTTCACTTTCAGATACACAAATTGGAAGGTTTTCACATAACTGATTACCACCAATTGCAAAATATGGATAGCCTCCAATATCGCTATTATCCCAATCCAGATCTAAATCACAAAAACATTCAGGGAGAGAAGCTAGGTTATTATTAAATAACCATAAATAAGTAATACCACTCAAATTACATATAGATTCTGGTAAAGAATCCAATTCATTATAGCCGAGATCTAACAAAAAAAGATTGCTAAGATTTCCAAACCCAGTGCTTAAAGATTGAAGGATATTATTATTCAGATAGACAGACTGAAGATTCGTCATATCTGAAAAACTATTTGGGAGAGTTGAAATACGATTCCATTCAAGATAAAGCGATGCCAGCGCATCCCAATATCCGATATTATCAGGCAATATATAAATTGTGTCATTAACGCCTGAACTATTTCCATAATTACCTGCAACTAAAAACCGAATTCTTCCATTTAGCCACGTCTGAGTTCCCAACTCTAGAGGAGAATTATATTCGAGATCATTAATGGAAATTAAACTATCTAGTACTTCTATATCTCTATCATAGAAACAGGAATCACCAGCTAGTATAGTCATGTTTGGAGGTATATTATCATAATAACTATATAGACTATCACATTGTCCATAAAGACTATAGCCAACAACTAAAAGAATTATAAAACCAAGATGAAAATTAAATTTCATTTTAAAAATAAAATTTTTCTTGTTTGTATATCATTTAAATTTTTTATTTTAAAAAAATAAAGCCCAGTTGATAACTCACTCCCGTCCCAACTTAAGTTTTGATAGCCAATAGATTTTAGATAAAAAATTTGCGTATCAATTAAATTACCTAAAATATCATATACATCTAATCTTAATTCACAATCAGCTTTTGTTTTCAAGGGAATATTTACCGTAGAATTAAAAGGATTTGGAAAAGG
>MDTC01068083.1_pt1 | contig 13819 bp, 13 predicted proteins | sample 811181 | NCBI WGS metagenome assembly MDTC01 (sample SAMN05326644, study PRJNA326480) | marine metagenome | isolation source: seawater | place: Pacific Ocean: North | collected 2011
CAAAGAATATAATTATTAGAATTAAGAAGGCTAACGCCATACTAAACCATTGAAATGCGTAACCTAAATGTTTGGTGCTATCCATAAAAACGATTTTCCAGTCTCTCTTAAACCCAAATTTATTATCTGAATTTAATCTAAATACTACTCCTTCAACAAATAATTTATCTTTCTCGATAGTACCTTTAATTTCTTCAAAATTTATGGCTTGCAACAATCTTGGCCAACTATTATTTGTAGATATTTTACCAATAGTATAACTCTTCTCTCTAGGATAGATATACCCGTTAATTTCTTGTACACTTTTTTCTATGCCTTGATTTTTCAAAAATTTAAAGTTTTTATCTATCTCTTGTCTTTGGCCTTTCATTTTAATCCAACCCCTATCAACTAAAATTATTTCCTTGCTAGATGAAATTTGAAACAGACTTATTACGTTGAATCCCGGTTGCTTATTTTTTATTTTATTATCTATAAGAAATGTTTTGTTAATATATCGTCCTTTAATTTTATAATTTCTATAATATTTATCTTGAATTATATTTTCACCCATAGAATTTAATTCTACGGTATCTGCAAGCTGTCTCTCCTCGTATAGATTTACAATCTTTTCTTTTTCATTTGCTCTATCTAGTTGCCAAAACCCTAAATATAGAAATAACGATATACACAACAAAGAAATGATGCTAGAAAGTAGTTTAAGTCTCATAAATAAAAAAATTACTAATGTTAAAAACTATATTTATATTTTTGTTTCTACTTATCATAATAAGTTTATTTAGCTCGTTATTTTTCTTAATTAAGGACAAGGGTAACAAGAAAAGAGTTGTTAATGCACTTAAAGTAAGAATAGGTCTATCTGTACTTTTATTCATAATATTAATCATTATGTATATGAACGGCTATATCCAGCCACACGGAATATATAAATAACTATATCCAATATACAAAAATAAATAATCCTAGCCAAACAACATCAACAAAATGCCAGTACCAGGCAACAGCTTCAAAGGCAAAATGATTTTTTGGATTAAAATGGCCATATATTGATCTTCCTAATATTACCATTAGCATTATTGTTCCTATTGTTACATGAAAACCGTGAAAACCAGTAAGCATAAAAAAGGTGGATCCGTATATTCCGCTTCCCATATTTAAATTCAAATCATTAAATGCATGGCCATACTCCATAGCTTGAAAATACATAAAAATTATACCTAAAGCCACTGTTAAACTTAGTCCTATAATTAACTGCATCCTTTTCATTTCTTTTAAAGCATGGTGGGCCCATGTTAGTGTCACACCACTTGTTAACAAAATAGCTGTATTTAGAGCTGGCAAACCCCACGCTCCCATAGTTTTAAATTCCCCACCAACTTCTCCTGGTCCATTAGCTGTAAGTGGCCATATATTTTCATATCCTGGCCAGAGAAAAGTATTTGTAACTAAACCTGAGCCTTCACCGCCCAACCATGGTAAAGAATATTCTCTAACATAAAAAAGTGCCCCAAAAAAAGCAGCAAAGAACATAACTTCTGAAAAAATAAACCAAATCATACCCCATCTGAATGACGCATCAACTTGCGAATCGTAAAGTCCCTCTTCACTTTCAGAAACTACAGCGCTGAACCATCCTACAATCATAAAAACAACAATTGCCAACCCAATGAACAAAATGTATTTACCTATATCGTTACCATTTAACAATGACGAACCACCAACCATTGATGTGCATACACCTACAGTTGCTATAATTGGCCACTTACTTCCGTGTGGTATGTAGTAACTTCCTGATTCAGACATATATTTCCCCTTTAATTTTAATCTTTATTAGAAACATTTAGAGCTTCAAAAAATGAATATGATAATGTTATTGTTTTTATTCTATTTGGTAATTTTTCATCTATAGCAAAATACAGTGGCAAGCTTACAACTTTTCCCGGTTCGAAAGTTTGCTCTTCAAAACAGAAGCATTCTATTTTCTTTAAATATTTTGACGCTTCATTTGGCGACACACTTGGTACTGCTTGACCATTAATAGTTGAATCACTATTATTTGTAGCAATATAAACAGTACTATATACCTTGCCAGGCGACACAACCATTTCAAATTCAGAGGGCTTAAAGACAAGTTTTTTACCATTTGGCTGATGTGAAATAAATTGTATATTTAGTTTTTCTGTACTGACATTTTCAGTATAAGCTTCAACTTTCTCTTTTAAATTAGATGTATTTCCATTTAAGCCTGTGACATCACAAATCACATTATACAAAGGTATTAATGCAAAAGAAAACAGAAACATTGAAAAACAAATAAAAATTAGTTTTTTTGCTGTCTTGATATTTATTTTTTTTTCCTTCATATCTTTTTTTACCTACTAGACATAATAAAATAAAAACTAATATAAATTATTAGCGCTGTTACCACTAAAATAATTGTAGTTATTTTTACTTTTTTCCTTGTTTCCAAAATTTCTCCTAATAATCCTATGATTATTTTATCGCTGGTGGTGTATTAAAAGAATGATACGGAGGCGGCGATGATAACGTCCACTCCAAACCTTCAGCTCCTTCCCATACTTGATCTGTTGCTTTTTTTCCACCTCTTATAGTTTTAATTATAAGATATAAGAATATTAATTGTGCGAAACCAAATCCAAAAGCACCTATACTTGCGATCATATTATAATCGGCAAATTGTAAAGAGTAATCTGGAATTCTTCGTGGCATACCAGCTAAACCAACAAAATGCATTGGGAAAAATGTTAAATTAACAAAAATTGTTGAAAGCCAGAAATGTACTTTTCCTAAAGTCTCTGGATACATATTTCCTGTCCACTTTGGAAGCCAGTAATAACATGCTGCCATTATTGCAAATATTGATCCAGGTACAAGCACATAATGAAAATGCGCAACTACAAAATAAGTATCATGATATTGAAAGTCAGCTGGTGTTATAGCTAACATCAACCCAGAAAACCCTCCAATCGTAAACATCACTATAAAGCCTATAGCAAACAACATTGGGGTCTCAAATGTCATTGCTCCTTTCCACATAGTTGTTACCCAGTTAAATACTTTCACTCCTGTAGGTACTGCAATTAACATTGTCGCAAACATAAAAAAAACTTCACCAGCTAACGGCATACCAACTGTAAACATATGATGAGCCCAAACAATAAATGATAAGAAAGCAATTGAAGCTGTTGCATACACCATAGAAGCATATCCAAATAGAGGTTTTCTCGCAAATGTAGGGATAATAGCTGAGACAACACCAAATGACGGAAGAATTAATATATATACTTCTGGATGCCCAAAGAACCAAAAAATGTGCTGGAACATAACTGGATCTCCACCACCTGCTGCATTGAAAAAACTAGTCCCGAAAAATTTATCAGTTAATAACATAGTAACACCGCCAGCTAATACAGGCATTACAGCTATTAGCAAAAATGCTGTAATTAACCAAGTCCAAACAAATAGCGGCATCTTCATTAATGTCATTCCTGGAGCTCTCATATTTAAAATTGTTGCTACAATATTAATTGCTCCCATTATCGATGATAGACCCATAAAATGTATGGCAAAAATTAGAAATGGAAATGCATCGCCAGTTTGAAGACTTAATGGAGGATATAATGTCCAACCACCAGCAGGTGCGCCGCCATCCATCCATAGAGTTGAAAGAAGCATAGAAAAAGCAAATGGCATTATCCAGAAACTCCAATTATTCATTCTAGGTAAGGCCATATCTGGACCGCCCACCATTATAGGTATCATCCAATTAGCTAAGCCTGTGAAAGCAGGCATTACAACTCCAAAAATCATTACAAGTGCGTGCATAGTAGTCATGGAATTAAAGAACTGAGGATCAACGAATTGTAATCCTGGTTGAAAAAGCTCTGTTCTAATGACTAATGCCATTAACCCACCAATAAAAAACATTATCATTGCAAACCAAAGATATAGCGTTCCTATATCTTTATGATTTGTTGTAGTAATCCATCTCATTATTCCTGATGGATGTTCGTCGTGGTGCTCATCTTTTACAACCGAACTCATAATCTTTCTCCCTTATTTATTAATTTTAGCTACATCAGATGATTTAATTTTATCTGCATTTGCTAGCCATTCTTCATACTCTTTTTCTTCTACTGCCTCAATAACAATAGGCATAAATCCATGATGCCTTCCGCACAATTCTGCGCATCTACCTCTATAAATTCCTGGCTCATTTATAACCACAGACATTTCATTTATATATCCTGGTATTGCATCCTTTTTTAATGCAAGGTCAGGCACCCACCATGCATGCAAAACATCATTTGATGTTAACAAAAACCTTATTTTTTTATTAACCGGAACAATTAAATGCTTATCTACTTCTTGCAGGTAATTAATATTCTTTGTATTTTTATTGTATATCTCGTCGTATGGAGTGGATAATTTACTGTAAAAAGAAACGTTTGTATTTAAGTACTCATACTGCCATAACCATTGATATCCAGTGATTTTAATATGAATTTCTGAATCACTATGATCATACATTTTTATCAAAGTTTTTGTGGCAGGGATAGCCATGCCAATTAAAATTACAAATGGAACAATAGTCCACAAGAACTCTAGGCTTGTACTTTCATGAAATGTTGCAGGCTTGACACCTTTAGATTTTCTATGCATTAAAATCGACCAAAACATAGCACCAAATACAATGACGCCAATTACAACACATATCCAAAGTATTAGCATATGAAGGCCAAAGACTTCCTGACTTATGTCGGTAACTCCCTCAGTCATATTTAAATCTAGCCAACCAGCTTGCGCTATATTAAATACTGACATTGAAGCTATAAAAAAAATCAGTTTTTTGATTAAAGACATTATTTGCATACTCCTTGTATATTTATTGCTCTACGTTTTTTTTTAACATCCCGGCTAACTTTATTCTCTCTTCGTCAGTTAACAAAGCGCCAATCTCCATTTCTCTACCCGCAGATCTTAAAACTAGTTTATGCGGATAACCTCTTAAACGAGGCTTATTTAAAATAAACTTCGCCCAGTATTTATTGCAATCAAAAACTTTTTTATTCCTCGATTTTATTAATGAAACTGATACATTCTTTTCATCAATTTTAACTATTTCGCATTGAGAATTTTTTATATAACAATATGTAAGAGCAGAACCTAACAAAATCATTTCTAACCCAGCAAATGGCAATATTAACCACATTCCAGCCATTGCAAATGAAAATGCAATTACAAAAGATATAAAAAAAAGCATAAAAAAGAATATCTTGTTACCTTTCCAAGATAATGAATTATTGGGCTTTATAATAAATTCCTTAAATTCGCCTTCTTTATACTGGATCATACTGCAAATAACCATTTAAATTCGATGGCATAAGTATACTAAATTAGATTTTAATAATATAGTGTACAAACTAAAATATTTCTAAATTTACCTACTTATTTTCTATACTGAATTATATTATCCATTTTTTTCCATGCTGACCCATAAATTACCTCATAGGTAGCAGGTAAATCTCCAGATTTTAGCCTAAAATTATCATATTCTTTATACATAGACTTCATCCCGCTAATGCTAGATAAATTTTTTGATTTATCTTCTCCAGGTAAGACTTTTGAGCCAATATTTTTTAGATCTTTTTGGAGCTGACGAATATTTTCATATTGAATAATAATTTTTTCAGTATCAACTACAGAGTCTATAAAATTTAAATTTAACATAAGATCGCCAATATCATGCATATCATAAAAATCATTAACATGCTTATTACTATCAACTTGCGCCCACGCTGATCTCAATTCAATTAATGTATCTGGACCATATGTTGAAAACAAAAGCAATCCTCCTGGTTTTAGGATCCGAAATATTTCCTTAAAAGAAGAATGTATATCTAGTTCCCAATGCAATGCTGATGAAGAAAAAACAAAATCAAAAGTATTGCTTTCGTAAGGAATTTTTGTGTAGTCTGCGCAAACTTTAAATACATTCTTTTTTTTTATAATGTTTTCTTCTAATGATTTAAGTGAGCTATCTAACATATAAAAATCTGACTTATTGTGCAGCTCTATTAATTTTTTTGTGCTAAGCCCAACACCTGAGCCTATATCAATAACTTTCCTTGGGGACAAATTAAAAAAAGATAGCCTTTGCATTAATCTATTAATAATTTCTTTTTGAACAATAGCTGAATCAATATACTTCTCAGCAATATTTTTTCTTGTTTTTTCAATCATATAAATTCCTTAATAGTCTCAAGAAAATCATCAGGATTTGTTAAAAATGGTATATGGGATGAATCTGGCAATACCTTTATAACAGAAGTTGGCTCTAAAATTTTCATGAAATTTTTTATATCAGAGGAAACAATTTTATCTTTATCACCATATATATAAAGATTCTTAACTGTTTTATCATTAAAATATTGGTCATAGTTAGAATTTCTTATGATGTCTAAACCTATATTTAAAGTTTTCAAGTTAACCTTCATTACCAAATCGATATATAAAAAAATCTCCTTATAAAAAATTTTTTTTCTTTTAAAATCTCCAAGTATTAATAAATAAAAATTTTTTATAGCTTTTTTTTTATCATTAAAAAGATCTTGTTTTAATTTTAAAATTTGATTTTCCTCAAAACCAAAAATCCATTTTTTTGATTTCATAAATCTAGGAGAATATGAAATATATATCATTTTTATACTATTCAAATTAACCAATGCTTCAATTTCTTTAGCCAAATAGCAGCCTAAGGACCAAGAGAAAATTAAATCTATATCTCTATGATCATCTAAAACTTTTTTTGCTGCTTTTTCAAGATCTCCCTCACAACTTTCTAAATAACTATACATGTTTAAAAAAATACAACTTTCATATTTAAATAATTTGGAGGCAAAATTTATCCAAATATCGTTGGTAAAACCCCAGCCATGTATAAATAATATTTTTTTGTATTCTTCTCTTGTTTTATCTTTATAATCAATCATATTAAATTATAACTATAATAAAATTAGAGGATAAAAAATTGGGTAGTTTTTTCATTTCTTTTATCATTCTCATTCCTTTAAGCTATATTATTGGATCTATTAATAGCTCTATAATATTTTCAAAAATATACAAACTTCCTGACCCTAGAGATTATGGCTCAAAAAATCCTGGGGCCACAAATATATTACGTTCTGGCAATAAATTTCTAGCTATCACTATACTTACTTTTGACATACTGAAAGGCTTTTTACCAGTTTTTATAGCTTACTATTTTATTGAGGACAAATTATATGTGCAAATAATTGGTTTTTTTGCAGTAGTTGGCCACATATATCCAGTATTCTATAATTTTAAAGGTGGTAAAGGAGTTGCTACAGCACTTGGCTCAATACTAGGTTTTGACCCAATATTAGGCTTAATTTGTCTATTAACTTGGTTAATAACAGTATTCCTATTTAGGTACTCTGCTTTATCTGCTATAGTCTCATTTACTTTTTTACCAGTGTATACATGGCTGAGTTACGAGAATTTAGCAATAACTTCTATATATTTATTTTTAGCTATTGTAGTAATATACAAGCATAAAAAAAATATTGAGAACCTATTAAATAACAAAGAAACTAAGATTGGCAACAAATATAAACAATAAGTTAAGAAAAGATATGGCGAATGCTATTAGAGCATTGTCCATTGATGCAATTGATAAAGCAAATTCTGGGCATCCAGGAATGCCTTTAGGTATGTCTGATATTGCTCAAGTACTCTGGAATGATTATCTTAATTTTAGCCCAAAAAACCCTAATTGGATAAATAGAGACAGATTTGTTTTATCTAATGGACATGGCTCAATGTTACTTTATAGCCTCCTCCATCTCACAGGTTATGATCTAAGTCTTGACGAAATTAAAAATTTTAGACAATTGCACTCTAAAACTCCTGGTCATCCAGAAGCACACTTAACAGATGGTGTAGAAACAACCACTGGCCCTCTTGGTCAAGGGTTAGCAAATGCTGTAGGAATGGCCATTGCAGAAAAGACTTTGGCAGCAACATATAATAAAAAAAAATTTAAGATTATCGATCATAATACATATGTTTTCACAGGAGATGGCTGCCTTATGGAAGGAGTTTCTCATGAAGTATGCTCTTTAGCTGGCACTTTAAAACTAAATAAACTTATTGTTTTTTATGATGATAACGGTATTTCAATTGATGGGAAAGTTAGTGGTTGGTTTACTGATGATACGGTAAAAAGATTTAAGTCCTATAACTGGAACGTTATAGCAGATGTTGATGGCCACTCAAGCAATGATGTAACAAACGCAATTGAAAGAGCTTTAAAATCACAAGATAAGCCTACACTTATATGCTGCAAGACTAAAATAGGGTTTGGGTCACCAAATAAAGAAGGTAGTGAAAGTTCGCATGGTGCTCCTTTTGGTGATAAAGAAACAAACCTAACTAAAAAAAATCTTGGTTGGGCTCATGGTTCTTTTGAAATACCAGATGAAATATATAATGCATGGAATCATGTGGAAAAAGGATCTTTCTTAAAAAGCCAATGGGATGATAATTTTAAAAATTATAAAATTCAATATCCTAATGAAGGTAAAGAATTAGAAAGAAGGCTTTCCTCGGAACTTCCTGATGAATGGATTGAAAGCTCACAAAATTTTATAAAGACTTGTAACGAAAAAAAAGAAACTATAGCTACCAGAAAAGCATCTCAAAACTCAATAGAAGCATACGCGAAAGTTATTCCTGAAATGTTGGGTGGTTCTGCTGATCTTGCTGCTTCAAATTTAACAATGTGGTCAGGCTCAAAAGAAATTAAAGAATTTGAATGTGGTAATTATATAAATTATGGCGTTAGAGAATTTGGGATGACAGCGATAATGAATGGTATAAGTTCGCATAACGGCTTTATACCTTATGGTGGTACTTTTTTAACTTTTTGTGATTACTCCAAAAACGCAATACGCATGAGCGCAATAATGAGCTTGAAAAATATTTATGTTTTCACTCATGATTCTATTGGTCTTGGAGAAGATGGTCCAACTCATCAAGCTATAGAACAAATAAACAGCTTGAGAGATATACCGAATAATACTGTGATTAGACCATGTGATACTTTAGAAACTGCAATCGCATGGAAATATGCTATTGAAAACAATGCTGGCCCAACTTGCTTAATACTGTCAAGACAAAATTGTGAATTTCAAAATAGATCAAGTGAACAAATAGCTTTGATCAACAAAGGCGCTTACATTTTAAAAGATTCTAAAGATTTAGATTTAATTCTAATTGCAACTGGTAGCGAAGTTAATATCGCAATGAATGCCGCTCTCGCATTAGAAGAAAAAGGTATTAATACTAGGGTTGTTTCTATGCTTTCAACAGAAATTTTTGACAGCCAAAATGCTGAATATAAGGAAGAGATTCTTCCCTCTGGCATAGAGAATAGAATTTCCATAGAAGCTGGGTCTACATCGTATTGGTATAAATATGTTGGATTAAAGGGAGACACAATTGGAATTAATTCCTTTGGTGAGTCTGCTCCAGGTGGCGAACTACTTAAGTATTTTGGTTTTACTTCCCAAAATATTGTAGAACATGCTGAAGTAATGCTGAAAAAATAAATATAGGAAATAAAAAAATGACAATTAACATTGGAATAAATGGCTACGGAAGGATCGGTAGAAATATTCTCAGGGCTCTGTACGAGTCAGAGTCAGACAATCATAAAGAGCTAAAAATAGTTGCAATTAATGATGTGGGAGATAATTCTGTAAGTGCCCACTTAACTAAATATGATTCTGCGCACGGAAAATTTAATAAAGAGGTTACGGCAGATAGTAACTTTATGTATGTTGATAATGATAAAATTAACATCACATCAGAAAGAGATCCAAGCAAAATAAATTGGGGGAAATATAATGTAGATGTTGTTTTTGAATGCACAGGAAAATTCAATTCAAAGGAAGGTACTGAAATTCATATAAAAAATGGAGCAAAAAAAGTAATAATTTCTGCCCCAGGAAAAAATGTAGACGCCACAATTGTTTGCGGAGTTAATGAAGGAATTTTATCTAAAAAACATACTATAATATCAAATGCATCATGCACAACAAATTGTATTGCTCCAGTTATAAAAGTTCTTAATGATGCAATTGGTGTGGAGCACGGATTAATAACGACTATACATTCTTTTACAAATGACCAAAGACTTACAGATGCAAATCATACTGATATAAGAAGAGCAAGAGCCGCAACTTTATCTATGATACCTACAAAAACTGGGGCTGCAAAAAATGTTGGATTAGTTATACCAGAGCTAGAAGGAAAACTTGACGGTTTAGCTGTTCGAATTCCAACTGTTAATGTTTCTGTTGTAGATCTAGTTGTTAGAACCAAAAAAAATACATCTATAGATGAAGTTAATAAAATTCTTTTAGATGCTTCTAAAAATGAAATGAAAGATATAGTTGCTTTTAATGAAATACCATTGGTCTCAACTGATTTTAATCATAACCCAGCTTCATCTATCTATGATTCTAATCTTACAAAAGTTATGGATGATAGGTTAGTTAAAGTATATGTTTGGTATGACAATGAGTGGGGGTTTTCTAATAGAATGCTAGATGTAACATTAGCTTTAATGAATGCAAAATAATGTCAAATTATAATGAATTAATTAATATTGATGTAGCTGGAAAAAATATTTTGATTAGAGAAGATCTAAATGTACCTTTGCAAGATGGTAAGATAATAAATGATGCTAGAATTAAGGCAGCAGTACCAACTATAGAATACGCCTTATCAAAAGGAGCAAAACTAGCAATAATTTCACATTTTGGCAGGCCGAAAGAAGGTGAATTTGATGAAAAATATAGTTTAAAAATAGTTTCTGAAAGATTATCTGAAATTCTAGGTGTAAAAGTTTTTTTTGAAAACCAACCTTTAGATATTAAGTCACCAGAATATATAAATAATATAACTCTTTATGAAAATACTAGATTTTTAATTGGAGAAAAATCTGGTGATGAAGTACTTGCGAATAAAATGGCAAAAAATTGTGATGTATTTGTAATGGATGCGTTTGGCGCTTCTCATAGAAAGCATTCTTCGACATTTACAATATCAAAATATGCGCCAATAACTTGTGGAGGAATACTCTTAATAGATGAAATAAAAAATATTGAGAAGTTCTTCAAAAATCCGACAAAACCTGTTTTAGCAATAATTGGCGGCTCAAAAATATCTACAAAGCTAAATATATTAAAAAAATTAATTAAAAAAGTTGATGCAATAATTATAGGTGGTGGAATTGCAAATACATTTTTATTGAGTTCTGGTTACTATGTAGGAAAATCTCTAGTAGAGATTGATATGATTGACGATGCTAAAAAAATTATTAATTTAGCAAAAGAAAGTAATGTTTCTATACCTTTGCCAGAGGATGTTATCTGCAGTAATTCAACTAATTTTTCAAGTAAAAATATTGAAGAAGTTTCTAATGAAGAAATGATTAAGGATATTGGTCCAAAAACTTCCACATTATATAAAAAATTCATTAAAGAAGCTGGTACAATACTATGGAATGGTCCAGTTGGTGTATTTGAAGATAAAATGTTTGAAAATGGTACAAAAGATATAGCATGTTCAATAAAAGAGACTAAGGCTTTAACAATTGCTGGTGGTGGAGATACAATTTCAGCTATTGAGAAGTTTATAAACTTTAATGATTTAGATTATATATCGACTGGCGGTGGAGCCTTTTTAGAATTTCTAGAAGGAAATGAATTACCAGGAATAAAAATTATTAAAAAAATATGACAGCAATTAACGATCTTATATATAGGCAAACAAAAATTATTGCTACCCTAGGGCCATCAACTTCTTCAAGAGAATCAATTGAAGGGTTAATTAATGCTGGTGTAGATGTAGTTAGATTAAATTTCTCACATGGTAGCAAAGAATCACATATAGAAAGAGCAAAACTAGTAAGACAAATAGCGAAGGAAAAACACTACCATGTTGGTATTATCGGGGATTTACAAGGCCCAAAAATAAGAATTACTAGGTTTATAGATTCAAAAATTAACTTAAAAAATGGCGACAAATTTACTATAGATGATACACATCCTTTCGACGAAGGCACAAGGGAAATTGTAGGCACAACATACAAGAATCTTTCAAAACAACTTAAGGTTAATGACATTCTTCTTTTAGATGACGGAAGAATAGAATTAAGGGTAGAAGAAATCTCTAATTCAAAAATTATTTCAAAAGTTATTCAGGGTGGGCTTCTGTATGACTCAAAAGGCCTAAATAGAAAAGGTGGTGGCCTCTCAGCTTCAGCAATAAGTGATAAAGATTTAAATGATATTAAGGTAGCCGCAAAAATAGGCGTTGACTATCTGGCGGTATCATTTGCGAGAGAAGCTAAAGATATAGAGCTTGCTAGAAAATTACTCAAAGAGGCTGGTAGCAAAGGAGGTATAATTGCAAAAATTGAAAGATCTGAAGCCCTAGAAAATATTGATGAAATTATTGAAGCATCAGATGCAATTATGATTGCTAGGGGTGATCTCGGTGTAGAGATTGGAGACGCTCAACTGCCATCTGTTCAAAAAAATCTTATAAAAAAAGCTAGAGAGAAAGATAAAGTAGTTATTACTGCGACACAAATGATGGAGTCTATGATCACTAACTCAATACCAACAAGAGCTGAAGTTTTTGATGTGGCAAATGCTGTTATAGATGGAACTGACGCCGTAATGCTTTCTAGTGAAACCGCTATGGGGGATCATCCTGTAGAAGCAGTTGAGGCCATGAGTAGAATCTGCGAAGGTTCTGAGGGGCAAAGTCCAATTAATAGTAAAGAAACAAATTACTCCACATTAAGTAATAAAATTGATAGAGCGATTGCTATGGCATGCATGCTTACTGCGGATAACTTAAATGCAGTTGCAATTGCTGCAATTACTGAATCTGGATCTACGGCATTGTGGATGTCTAGAATTAATCATAGTGTACCAATATTTGCCCTAACAACTCATATAGGCACTTTGAGAAAAATTACTCTTTATAGAGGTGTATACCCAGCTAGAATAAAAACTATAGACACAAATCATGCAACAGTTAACAAAGACGCTATTAATGTTTTAACTGCGCTTAATGTTGCTAAAGAAAATGATTTGGTAATAATAACAAAAGGTGATCTTGCTGGAAAAGAAGGTGGGACCAATGCTATTAAAGTTGTAAAAGTTGGTCATTTAGCAGATAACTAATAATATAAGGAGGAAAAGATGGATATAAAAATACTAAATCAGACTGCAGTTCAAATGGTGGCAAACTCCAAAGGAATATTAGCTATAGATGAAAGTCATGGGACAATACAGAAAAGATTTGATTCTCTTGGTATTGAAGTTAATGAGGAAAATAGAAGATCTTATAGAGATATGTTACTAACCACCAATTCGCTATCGAATTATATATCTGGGGCTATATTATTTGATGAGACAATTAGGCAAAAAACCTCGCAAGGTAAATCATTCCCAGATTACTTAAATGAAATAGGAATAATACCAGGAATTAAAGTTGACACAGGAGCAAAACCATTTTCTTGTCACGAAAATGAGATGATAACTGAAGGCTTAGATAATCTGCCACAAAGAATGGAAGAATACCGCACTTTAGGTGCAAAATTCGCAAAATGGCGAGCAGTAATTACAATAGGCAAAAATATTCCTTCCAATGCTTGCATGATCGCCAACGCTCATGCTCTTGCAAGGTATGCAAG
>MDTC01256796.1_pt1 | contig 13819 bp, 13 predicted proteins | sample 811181 | NCBI WGS metagenome assembly MDTC01 (sample SAMN05326644, study PRJNA326480) | marine metagenome | isolation source: seawater | place: Pacific Ocean: North | collected 2011
TCATTATGAAAATCTCCTATAAACCTAACCATTAAGTCATTAGAAAAGTCTTGATTTTCAATGCATATCTCTTTTAATATTTTCCAGAGATTTTTGGGATTTTGAATTGATTTCATTACCCCAGAATACATTATTAAAAACTTTTCTGTTTCTATATTTTTTTTAAACGAATTAAAACCATTAGTTATAGTATGTGAGTTAGAATTAATTATTGAATATCTTTTGGTTAAAGAAGGGGAAGTTGTTATTACTGCATCTGAAAAACTTAAACATTTATTTTCAAAATTGGAATGTTTAATTCTTTGATTTGATGTCATAGGAAGAAGTTTAAACTGAAAAAAATCTGACCATGGATCTCTAAAATCAGAAATCCATTTTATATTGGTATTTTTTTTAATTTTTAATCCTATAATATGAGTGCTAAAAGGAGGTGCAGTAGTTATTAAACAATTAATATTATTTTGTTTTATATAATTAGATGCCTTTTTTGTAACCTTTTTAATCCAAAACATTCTTGAATCAGGAAAAAAAATGTTTGCTCTAATCCATAAAATAAATTTCATAATAAAACTAGATGAATTAATATGATTTGAATTATTTTTTTTAAACAAATGGGCTGGTTCTAAAATAGGTATTCTAAAAACTTTGATAGATTTATCTACAATACTATTAAGTCCATTATCAATAATTGGATAATTTGCATTTTTAGCAGTAAAAATTGTAATCTCCCAACCTTTTTTAACAAGATTGTTGGAAAAATTTAACCAGCGTTGAACACCTGATCCACCAGATGGTGGCCAATAATATGAAATTATAAGCAATTTGTTTTTACTCATAATACTTAACTAAATCTTTAGAAATAATATCATTATTTAAATGATTTTGAATAGCGTTAATACAATTTTCACTCATCTGATTTCTTAAATCTAAATTTAAATATAATTTAAGAAGCTTTTCTGTTAAATCTGATGAATCTTCTGATCTAAACAACAAACCAACATTAAAAGCATTTAAAAGTGCTTTTTGGGCTTTTACATCACTACACAAAATTGGACATCCTAGAGACATATATTGAAAAAGTTTATTTGCATAAGTAGTATCGTGATGTAAGTTAGAATGTAATGGAGAAATTCCTAGGTCAGCTACCTTAATATAAGAAGGAAATATATCTTCTGATTTCCAGCCTTCAAAATCAACAAATTTGGAAATATTATACTCTTCTACTATTTTAATAAGTTCTTTATCAAAAGAACTTGAACCAACAATTACTAACTTAAAATTTGAAATAGATTTAATTATTTTTGGAATAGATTTTAAAACAGTTTCTAAGCCTCTTCTTTTAGATGTATTTCCTAAATAAAGTAAAACAAATGAATCAGAATATTTTTCAATGATTTGTTTATTTAATTTAAAATCAGAATAAAAACTTTTAGATACAGAATTTGAAAAGACCAATACTTTATTTTCATCTATTTTTATTCTGTCAACTAATTCTTTTTTAGCTAAATCAGTAACTACAATTACTGAATTAGATCTTTTACAATACCTCTCCTCTGCTTTTTTCCATTTTGATGGATAAATTAACATCTTTCCTAAAAAGCTATTTACATGTTTATAGGATCTCATTATTTCTGGTCTATTCTCATGTAAATCTAAAGTGATCCTTAAATTAAAGGATGTATTTGCATTAAAAACAGAACTAGCAATTTGTAAATCATGAATATGCAAAACTTCTATATTAGATTCTTTTATAAATCTTTTTATTTTATTGGACATAATCCATTTATAAAAGGGAAATGTATAGGCAAGAGCAGATAATTTATATGTTAACCAAGAACAATAAAATCTAAAGACATTTATTCCATTAATAACCTCTCTTCTCTTAAAGTTTTTTTTATATGATAAACAAAACAAAAAGATTTTATTTCCAGATTTAATTAATGCATTTGCTTCATTTGTAACTCTTGGATCTATTGGATAAGGTGCGTCAAGAATCATTCCAATTTTCATTGCTAATATTCTTTAAAGGTTTAGTATTCCTCTATAATAATTTGTATATGTATCCCTGTTTGGCCATCTTCCAGCTTTATCTCTTTCTGCATAAACTGCATAATATCTATTGGTAAAATTTCTTAAAAAAGGTCTTATTCCAAACTTAAAAGATGGATTTTTCCACAATTCCTTTTTAATTATTTTCCAACCTGATTTTTCTAATAACATATCAAACTGCCATGGTTCAAATTCATGGTAATGACGATCAAAAGGATCAGTTTTACTTCTATATGCCTTTGCAAACCACAAATTTACGGGCACTGTTAGAAAAATTTTTTTAACATCAAGGTTCTTAAGAAGCGGATATGGTGAAACTAAATGTTCTAATATTTCAAAACCAGTGACTATATCCACATCCTTAGGTAAGACAATATTAGGATTTTCATCTAAATCTTCTCCTTTAGTATTATATACTTTATAATTATTTTCTTTCATTATTTTAGAAAAGGGATTTACAACTCCTAAGTCAAAAACAACAGAAGGAGCAGGACATACACTTTTAAGCATTTTTAAAGTGTTTTCATATCTCTTTTTTGGAAAAACTTTATACATAATACTTTTCTTTAATTAATTTCATCAAGACAAGAATAAGAATTAAATAAGCAAAAACAGAAATTAAAGAACCTCTTTGTACGACTTTTGGTTTAAATTCAAATTTAATTTCATGTTTTCCATTAGGTATCTCAATTCCACGTAATAAGTAATTTACTTTATAATGTTCAACAGGAATACCATCAAGGTAGGCTTGCCATCCTTTATAATAAAAAGCTTCAGAAAAAACGGCAAATTGATTAGTAACAGAATTTGATTTATATATTAATTTATTTGCATTTCTTGAAATAAGGGAAATTTTGTTTAAACTATCTCTTTTAAATGATTTCTCTTTTAAAAAAATATTTTGAGTAACAGCTTTAGTTTTTAAATCAATTTCACCTAGAGAAAGCAATTCCTTTTCAGAACTACTAACATGAATTATATCATCAACAAACCATACGTTTCCAAAATTATTAGCATTTCTTGTAACACCTATAGCATTATCTGGATCATCCTTTATTATATATTTCACATTAAGCATACTTAAAACATCATAATTATTCTTTAGAATATAGTAGTCATATAGATCTTGTATACGCTTAGGTTTTGCTGCATGATATCCTGCTATAGATTTATGATAAAAAGAAGTTCTAGCATTAGAAAATCCTCTATCAGGTTCAAAAACCCTATAATCTGATTTATCTTGTAAAATTGCTTTATCAGCACTTGTCATTTTAAATGGAACTTCAATATTTGATTTATTTACAAATTGATTTGCATTAACATATTGTTTATTAATAGTCCATAGATCAAAAACAACAAGAACAATAATTCCATATATGGTTAAGTTTTTATTTAAAACATTTTTTAAGTATGCAAAAAGTATAATAAATAGGGAAATAAATAAAAGCAATGTTCTTAAACTATCAGCCTTTAATATTGATTTTCTGTCTTCAATCAATAAGTTTAATATATCGGGATAATTAGAAAATATTTCAAAATTTGATTTGAAAATAAATAATTTACTTCCAAAAAGGTAGATTAATAGAGAAAAAGGAATAAGAATTAATGCAGATTTAAATAAAGCTTTTAATTTCTTTTTTGTTTCTATTTTATCGGATAAAAACTTATGAATTCCAAAAACAGCAACAAACGGTATACAAAATTCGAGGATTACTTGAATTGAAGAAACTGCTCTAAATTTATCATAAAAAGGAAAGTAATCAATCATTAAATTGGTTAGAAAATCAAAGTTTTTCCCCCAAGACAATAAAAGAGATATTAATACTGATGGTAATAGCCATCTCATATTTACATTTTTAACTAAGAAAAGTCCAAGAAAGAAAATAAATAATATTGAAGCTCCAATGTATGCTGGTGCTGCAACAATAGGTTGATTGCCCCAATAAAGTCTAGAATATTGATATACCTGTTGTCCTTGTTCTGGATCTAGAGTTTTAATGAAATCCATTAGTTTAGAATCATTGTTAATTCTATCAGAACTTGCTCCACCCATAAATTTTGGAATAAATAGATTAATACTTTCTAAAATCCCATAACTATATTCCGTGATATAATCTTTTGACAAACCTGATTGAGATTCTTTTTGAGTACCATCAGGATTTATACTTATCTCACTTCTGCTTCGAGTACTAAATTCAGAATATTCTTTAGTAGCAAGTAATGGAGATGCATTCATCATAAGAGCAATAAATGAACTTAAAGTAAATGTGGAAAAACAATAAAAGAAAGTTTTTAAATCATTCCTTTTATAATAATCAATAAAAAATATTATAAACATTATCATTATAACAAATAAAGTATAATAGGTCATTTGATAATGATTAGAATGTATTTGAAGACCTAGAGCTAAGGATGTAATAAAAAACCCTTTTAAATAATCTTTTCTGAAAATCATCAACACACCCATGATAACTAGTGGTAAATATCCTAATGCTAAAGCCTTCGTATTGTGACCAACACCTAATATAATTATCAAATATGTTGAAAATCCAAATGCAATAGAGCCAAATAAAGCATATCTATAATTGATTTTTAATGAAATAACTAATAAATAAAAAGAAAATAAATATAGAAACAAGTAATCTGCAGGTCTTGGAAGAAAACGAATAGATTGATCAATAATTCTCAATAAATCATATGGATATTTTGCACTAACTTGATAAGAAGGCATGCCTAAAAATGCATTGTCCAACCAATAAGGCTCTTCATCAAAATTTTCTCTATGATCAACTATTTGTTTTGACATACCCATAAACTGAGATATATCAGATTGTTCTATTCCCTTATTTAATAGAACAGGATAAAAGTATGTTATCGATAAAATTGCTAATATAAAAACACAAACAATATGAGGAAGTATATTTCTTAAATAACTGATCATGTTAATCTATTTCTTCAAAATCTACATACTCCCCTACTTTATCTTTTGAATTAGATTTGGGTTTCTTTGATTGGTTACTATAATTAGTATTATTCATCTTTTCAAAATCTCTTTTCATTTTATTTTGAAATCTTTTTAAAAAAAACCTTAAAATAAATGGAGATAGTAGTCTCAATGTATAGGAAAGTAAAATAAAAAAAAGAATTATTTTTAAAATTGTGATCATTTCCAATTGTTTGACTAGGTAAAAATACAATTATTGATTTTAAAATTTATTGATAAAACACTAATTCAATAATTTTTAATTTTATATCTTTTCAGAATATGAAATATACTCTAAGTTTATTTTTAACAATTTTTACATTATCCTCTATTTATTCTCAATATACTGAAGTAATTAATTCTAATAGACCTGGCTCATCTTATGGAGCATTTTCCGTAGGAAAAAATGTTCTACAATTTGAATTAGGAGGAAGTTTTTCAGATTTAAGTCATAAAAATTTAAATTTTTCCTATATAAAAGAATTAGAACTAATATATACTATTAGATATGGTTTATTAATGGAAAAATTAGAGTTAGTTATTAATGGCTCTTATAACAAGAATCGAAGTGTCAATAATATCCTCGATTCTAATTCAAAAGAAATCAAAACTGAATTTTTAAACAAACAAAGTATTGGTTTCAAATATTTAGTTTTTGACCCATATAAAAATCAAAAGTGGCATGGAACAAATTTGTTTAGTTGGAAAAAGAACAATAAAATAAGATGGATTGATTTAATCCCAGCTGTATCTGTTTATGTTGGTGCTAATTATGTTCCAGAGGAAGGATATTTCTACAATGATCCTTTCACTCATTTAAAAAAAGGAACTAGTTATGAAACGACTGAAGAAATAGTTAGTTTAAAAGGTAATGTTATTACTCAACATCATTTTGTAGGAAAATGGGTTTTAGTGAATAATTTTATATATGATAGAATTGGAAATGAAAATGTTACAATTAATAATATAACTACACTAACTCATAATTTCACAAATCCTATATGGTCTAGTATGTTAGAGAATGAATTTATAAAGAATGACATCTATTCTGATAATTTTATTAAGGCCGGGCTAGCTTATCTTTATAACAGAAATTATCAATTTGATTTTAGCATAGGTTCAAACTTTAAAGACACTCCAAATAAATTATATTTAAATGTTGGTTTTTCAACTAGATTAGATTGGCATAGAGACGTTCCTCCGGTTGATAAAGAATTAAAAAAGAATCAAAAAGAAGATAAAAAACTTCTAAAAAAGAATCGTAAAAATGAAAAAAAATCACAAAAACAATCAACCAAAAATCAAAAGAAATCTAATAAAAAGGAAAAAAAATCATTAAGAAAAAGTAAAAGAAAAAGGAAATGATTTTAATTAAGAAGGCCATTACGATAGATGACTATAAGGATTTTGTAAACTTTCCTTTTAAACTATATAAAAACTCTAAGTACTGGGTTCCTCCTATTATCAATGAAGAGCTTGAGATGATGGATAAGGAAAATAATCCTGTTTTTAAAAATGCCGAAGCAGAATATTTTATTGCTATAAAAAACAATGAAATAGTTGGAAGAATTGCTGCAATTGTCAATTGGATAGAAGTAAGAGAACAGAAAAAAAATAAAGTTCGTTTTGGATGGTATGATGTTATTGATGATTTAGACGTATCAAAAAAACTATTAAACGCTGTAATAGAATTTGGCAAAGAAAGAAATCTATCATTTATTGAGGGACCTGTTGGTTTTTCAAATATGGATAAGGCAGGATTACTGACTCATGGTTTTGATGAACTTAATACAATGATCACTTGGTATCACAATTCTTATCAAAAAGATCATTTAGAAAAACTAAAAATGGAAAAACTTGCAGAATGGGTTGAATATAAAATTCAAATTTATTCTAAAAAAGATGCTCCAGAAAAGGTTAAAAAGTTCTCAGATTTAATAATGAAAAGATATAAACTAAAACCATTAAAGTTTAAAAAAACTAATGATATTCTTCCCTATATTGATCAAATATTTGATTTATTAAATAAAACATATAATACCCTACAAACATTTGTTCCTATTCAACAGTATCAAATTGATCATTATAAGGATAAATATTTAAGATATATACATCCTGATTTTATAAAAAGTGTTGTTGACCAAGAAGGAAAACTCGTTGCTTTTGCTATAACTATGCCATCTTTTTCAAGAGCTCTTAAGAAAATTAACGGAAAACTATTTCCATTTGGGTTTTTAAGAATTTTAAAAGCACAAATATTTAATAGTAAAGCTTCACTATATCTAATAGGGGTTCATCCTGACTATCAAAACAAAGGAGTAACAGCTATTTTGTTTAATGATCTTCAAACAATGTTTAATAAAAGAGGAATAAAAGAGGTAGAAACTAATCCAGAGCTTATTGAAAACAAATCTATCCAAGCTTTTTGGAAAAATTATGAAAGTGTTCTTCATAAAAAAAGGTGCACGTTTACTAAAGAAATTTAATGATAAGTAAAGAAACAATAATAGCATTAGCCACCCCTAATGGACTAGGTGCAATTTCTGTAATTAGAATTTCGGGTAAAGATGCCATAATTACTACAGATAAATTGTTCAAATCTAAAAACAAGAAACTTTTATCTAAACAAAAAACCCATACGGTTCATCTTGGTCATATTTTAAAAGATGGACATGAATTAGATGAGGTATTAATCACTTTATTTAAAGGTCCTAACTCCTACACTGGAGAAGATACAATTGAAATATCTTGTCATGGTTCTACATATATTCAACAAGAAATAATAGATCTATTTATAGATCATGGAGTTAGGGTTGCTAATCCTGGTGAATTTACTTTAAGAGCATTTATAAATGGCAAAATGGATCTTAATCAAGCAGAAGCTGTCGCAGATTTAATTGCTTCTGAAAATGAAGGCTCACATAAATTAGCTATGCAACAAATGAAAAGTGGATTCAGCAATGATTTAAAAAAATTAAGATCTGAATTATTACACTTTACATCAATGATTGAACTGGAGTTAGATTTCTCTGAAGAAGATGTAGAATTTGCTGAAAGAGGAGAATTTAAAAAACTTGTAAAAAAAATTCAATCTGAGTTGAAAAAACTTATTGATTCTTTTCAATCTGGAAATGTTTTAAAAAATGGTATTTCAGTTGCAATTGCTGGAAAACCAAATGCTGGAAAATCTTCACTTTTAAATACACTATTAAATGAAGATAAAGCTATAGTTTCTGATATTCCTGGTACAACAAGAGATAGTATTGAAGATTCTATTATAATAGATGGAATTAAGTTTAGATTTACTGATACTGCTGGGTTAAGAGAAACAAAAGATATAATTGAATCAAAAGGAATTGAAAAAACAAAAGAAAAAATTGGTAATGCTAAAATATTACTCTATCTATTTGATGTTAATGACATAAATATTAATGAGATAAAATCTAGTATAAAAACTTTTGAAAGGGATGATTTATCAATAATCTTAGTTAGAAATAAAATTGATTTAAAAAACAAAAACCAAAGTCTCTTAAAAGAACTAAATAATAAAGAATTAATTGAAATATCTGCTACTGATCCCGAATCTGTCTCTATTTTAAAGAAAAGACTCGTTGATGAAGTAGATATACTAAACCCTTACACTGATATTATAATTAGTAATTCAAGGCACTACGAAGCTTTAAAAAAGGCATTAAACGCAATTGAAGAGGTTAATAATGGTCTAAAGAATAATATTTCTGGTGATCTTCTTTCAGTTGATATTAGAAGATCTATTGAACATCTAGGTGAAATAACTGGAGAAATAACAAATGATGATGTATTAGGAAATATTTTTGCTAATTTCTGTATTGGTAAATAACTGATAATCAACTAACCAAACCACCTATATATAGTACTTGCAAAATAACCACTTTTAAGAATGATTTTTAAAATAAAAAAAAGAATAGCACCAACGGAAACAAAAAAACCAGCTTTTTTAAGTCTTTCCCACATAATTAATAGAGGATAACTCTATTATTTAGAAGAAGTCCCGTCTCTATTTGGTTTTCTTATTGATGGCCAACCTCTTGCCCTCATCATTCTACCGGATCTTGGATTTAGAACACTTTTAGGCATAACACGTCTTTCTCTTGAAGCTTTTTCTTCATCTTCACTAGCCTTATATGCAAGTATTGCTGTCAAAATAACATTGTTTTTTAAGTCATCGAAAATAATCTTATCATATGTATCAAGGTTCGTATGCCAAGTATAATTAAAATATGACCAGTCAAGTGAGCTTAAACTAAATGCTGGTACACCGGCTGCAACAAAAGAAGCATAATCTGACCCTCCTCCACCAGGTGTTCCTGGAAAATCTGTTTTGATGTGCTTTGTAACATTTCGCGGAACTGCAGAAAGCCAATCAGAAACATATTCGTAAGAATGAAGGAATCCTTGACCACTAATATTAACTACCCTACCTGTACCATTATCTTGATTAAAAACAGCTTGAGCATTTTCAACGATTGTTGGATAATCCTCCACAAAAGCTCTTGAACCATTTAATCCCTGCTCCTCACTCCCCCAATGTCCAACCATTATTGTTCTTTTTGGATTAGGATAAAACTTCTTTAAAACTCTCATTGCTTCCATCATAACTATTGTCCCGGTTCCATTATCGGTTGTCCCCTGACCTCCATCCCAAGAATCAAAATGGGCAGATAAAATAACATACTCATCAGGCTTTTCAACACCTTTTATTTCTGCAATTGTATTCCAAGTAGGGACCTCACCATGTTCTTTTGAAGTTGCAACAATTTTCACCTTAGGAGTGATACCGTTTTCAACCATTCTATATAGCATGGTATAATCTTCAAGGTTTACATCAACATTTGGAATTTTTTCTGTTCTTGCACTAAAAACTTTGTTTGCTCCAAAAGCTTGAGACCAATAACTTGATATCAAACCAATAGCTCCTGCCTCCTCAAATGCTTTATTTATGTCTCTATATCCATATCCAGTTTTTCTAAAATTAGCAAACCATTTTTCATTCAAAGCAGATCTATCTTTCTTCAATTTTTCAAAAGATTCAGGAGTAGCATATTCTTCCCACTGATAATCAGGTCTCCCAGTAATTTGATTTTGACTAACCAAAACAAATTTGCCTTTTATTGTTTTTAACCATTGATCAAAGTCTTCTTTGCTATTAATTTCTGGCACTTTTGTAACGTCAGCTGTTATGCCTTTTTTAGATGTAGATGGGCTCCATGCTAATTGTCTTCCGTTCAATGTCCTTAGTCTAGGTTCAAGCATATCGATATGTGTGATTCCTCTCTCCCATCCTCTCCATATACCCCATTGATGATTATATGATCTCATTCCCCAGTCTGTATATTTCTTTACAGCCCAATCATGAGCGTTTTTCATTTGGGGAGTTCCAACAAGTCTTGGGCCAATAACATCGAATAATTCATGAGCTAAATTTGCAAGTTGAGAGCTATTATTTACTTCATCAATAATGTTTTCTACGACCATGTCTTTACTGCCATCCTCTACAGGCGTTTGAAATCTTGGACCAGGCCTTTCAGTAGCTCCTGGTCTTTGAGCCGTAAGTGTAACAAAAAAGGATAAAAAAGTGATATAAAGTATTTTTTTCATAATGTGATTATTAATAGCAACAAGTTACATAAATTATCTAAAACTTGTTAATCTTATTTCCCTTATAGAAGGAATATTTTGTTGTATAGTACAAATCTTTTAAAGGTGGTTATTATAGCTTGACTTGGATTAGGTATTTATAGAATCATTATATTTATTTTCTGAAAAAGTTAGCATTACTATTATTAATTAGAACATTCTAAATTCATGATAAAAACCAAGGAAATTAAGTTTAATTATGATAATCAAGTTTTCTTTAAATTTCATGATATTAATCTCGAAAGTGGAGAAAATTTGTTAATTATTGGCAATTCTGGAATTGGAAAAACTACATTATTACATCTTTTATCAGGTCTGCTAAAGTCGAATTCAGGATCAATCGAATTGTTTGGAAAAGAACTTACTAAACTTTCTTCATTTCAACTTGATATATTTAGAAGAGATAATATAGGAATTGTATTTCAAAAACCACATTTTGTAAATTCATTAACTGTAAAAGAAAATTTAGAACTTGCTCAATATATAGCAAACAAAAAAGACAATAAAAGAATTGAAAATATTTTAAAGAACTTAAACATTTTTGACAAGTTAAACAAAAAGACAAATCAATTAAGTCAAGGAGAAAAACAAAGAGTTTCAATAGCCTTAGCTATTGTAAATTCTCCTAAATTAATTTTGGCTGATGAACCTACCTCTAGTTTAGATGATGATAATTGCTCCAATGTAATTAAACTTTTAAAAAAACAAGCTACAGATTTCGGAGCTCAACTTATAGTAATTACTCACGATAGTAGATTAAAGAAACATTTTAAAAAATCCATTGAGTTGTGAATATATTTAAATTAAGCATAAAAAATATTTTCAATAAACCACTAAGGTCTTTAATCTCTGTAGTTTTATTAGCTCTAGGTATTGGAATTATATCATTACTTCTTCAATTAAATTCATTAATAAAAGATCAAATGGAAAATAATTTGAGAGGAATTGATATGGTTGTAGGTGCAAAAGGAAGTCCTCTTCAACTAATACTTTCATCTGTTTATCACATAGACTCTCCAACAGGCAATATTTCACTTGAAGAAGCAGAAGAAATTAGTAATAATAAAATGGTTGGTTCAAGCATAAAACTACTTTATGGTGATAATTACAAAGGGTATAGAATTGTAGGTGCTGAAAAAAAATTAATTGAATTATACAAGGGTGTAATAAAGGAAGGTAAAGAATGGGACAATCCATACGAAGTTTTAGTTGGCTCAAAAGTATATGAAAAATTAAACATTAAACTAGGAGATGATTTGATCACCTCACATGGATTAAGAGAAACAGGTCAATCCCATTCTGATAAGAGTTTTAAAGTTGTGGGATTATTAGAGTCATCAAATTCTGTTATGGATCAGCTTATAATTACCTCACCTGAAAGTGTTTGGAATATACATAGTTCTCATGATGATGATGACGAACATGAAGATGAAAATAAAGAAATAACTGCTATGCTGATTAAATTCAAAAGCCCAATGAATATAATTCGATTTCCTAGACAAATCAATGAAAACACAAATCTACAAGCAGCGGTTCCATCATACGAAATTTCTAGATTATTTAAACTTTTTGGATTCGGAATAGAAACTCTAACCTATCTAGCCTATTTAATTATAATTGTTTCTGGATTTAGTCTTTTTATAAATTTATTTAATTCTATGAATGATAGAAAATATGAAATGGCTTTGATCAGAACTTTAGGAGCCTCAAGATTTCAACTATCTAGAATGATAATTTTTGAAAGCCTAATTCTTACGATTGCAGGTTTTGCAATTGGATTACTATTTAGCAGATTTGGCGTAATGTTTGTATCTTCATTAATGGATGAAAGTATAAATTACAACCTTGATTCAATTAAAATTTTAAATGAAGAGTATTGGCTTTTAGGCTTATCTATTTTAATTGGATTGATATCGTCTTTAATCCCAGCTATTCAAGTTTACAAAATGAATATATCAAAAATTCTAGCAGATGAATAAATTCTTTTATATTATCATTCTTCTTATTTCAAACAGTCTGTTTTCTCAAATTGAAATTGATTGGTTAAAATTAAGGTATGTTTATTATGAATCTGAATATAGTAAAGATCAATATGGATATATTCAAGTTCCGCATTTTGGTGAAACTGTAGAATCTTTAGACAATAAGGAAGTTAGAATTACGGGTTACATGCTAACTCTTTCACCAGATGAAGGTATATTTATTTTATCAGAAAACCCTTATGCTGAATGTTTTTTTTGTGGGTTTGGCGGTCCTGAATCAGCAATAGAATTAAGGTTAAAACCAGGTTATGACGATTTTTTGATGGATGAACTAGTTACTGTTACAGGAATTCTTAGATTAAAAAGAGATGATGTTACTAGTGGAGTTTATTTAATAGAGAATGCTATAGCAATTAAAAAATAAATTATTGAAATTAGAAAAAGTATTAAATGACTTCTATTTAAAAAATGGAATAGCTAAAGATGGTGGAATTACTTATGACACTTTTCAAGTAAAAATTTGGTTTATAAACATCGCTTTACCTAACCCAAAATTCCGCAAGGATGTTGTTCACATTCATGACCTTGAACACGTTTTGAATAATTGCGATACATCTTGGAAAGGTGAAGCATTTATTTCTGGTTGGGAAATAGGAACAGGTTTCTGGAAATATTTTCCAATTAATACTTTCGTTTTTTTAACATTCGGGCTTACTTTATGGCTATATCCTAAATCAGTATTTAAAGGTTTTAAGAAAGCACTTAACAATCATGGATTAATTAATTTAGGATTAAGCAAATCTGATTTTATGAAAATGGAATTTGATAGGTTAATTGAAATCACTAAAAAAGAACAACATACTGAAATGGGGATTTTACAATGGATTGAATTTATTTTTTGGTCATTTTTTTGTCAAATCATTCTTCTTTTTCCATTAATCCTAGGAATCTTAGGATTGATTATTTATTTCAAATAAAAACTCTGATAATAATTAAAACAATAAGATGTCATTAATTAATCCTTTACCACCAGATTATGATTCTGAAACTAAAAAACTAGCTGAGTTCTTTAATGAAACACTTGGGTTTTGCCCTAATTCTGTCCTTACCATGCAAATACGTCCAGAAA
>MDTC01168221.1_pt1 | contig 13817 bp, 13 predicted proteins | sample 811181 | NCBI WGS metagenome assembly MDTC01 (sample SAMN05326644, study PRJNA326480) | marine metagenome | isolation source: seawater | place: Pacific Ocean: North | collected 2011
GGAATACCTACGCCAGTATTGAGAAAATTCAGGGGTCGGAATAAGTGGCCGATCCCATTTCACTAAATCGGGGGAGGTTGTCCATATGCGCACAGGGCGCAAATACGGCCAGGTCAAACTGTGGGATCGCGGTGAAAATGACCATTTCCTATAACGAACAAGTTTCGTGATTTTGCGATGACTCCGTTTTAGTTTGGAGAAGCACTGGCAGCAAGCTGAGGAAGCAGGACTCAACCTGAGGGCTGTGTTCGATCTGTCTGCTTTGCCTGCCGAAATTTATGAATCCATCCAGGCCTCCTTCCCTGGTGCGCACGAGTTTGAATCCCTAGTCCTTCTTGGCGGTTATGGCAGCCGATATTGGCGCTGCCTTGATCAGAATAATGAGCGGGACATCCATCCAGTGGATAATTATGTCGTCAGCCAGGTTCAGAACATCTTTTCGCGGTTTCAATTTCAGATTATCTATCCGGGCGACCAGTTGTTACCGCTGGTAGGTCTGGGCCGACTTGCGGGGTGGCATCATACGTCACCTCTAGGCATTGGCATTCATCCTGACTATGGCCCCTGGTATGCCTACCGGGCTGTTTTCCTTGCCAATGGAATAGGCCTGCTGGCGAAGCAGGTCGGGTCTCATTCATGTTCCGCCTGTGCGTCTCAATCCTGTTTATCAGTATGCTCCGCCGGTGCGGTAAGGCTGCAGGGGTTTGATGTAAACGCCTGTTCAGAAAGTCGCCTTGAGGTTGACTCTCCCTGCACTGAAACCTGCGCTGCGCGACTCGCATGTCCAGTTGGCACGGACTATCAATACACCCCAGAGCAGATTAAATACCATTATCGCCACTCACTCGAAGCGTTGCGCGAGTAAATATAGGAAATAGCGAAAACATTGAAGTAAGATCTGTCTCAGTAAAACACCCACAATGGTGGACCATGGGAATCCTGCGCTTCATCGGCCGTCTCTTTCTTGCCATTGGTATCCTTATTCTCCTGTTTTACCTCGTGCTCTTTTTGACCATGACTTATCAGTTCACACGGGAACCGATAGTCGATTTTGATGACAATGATGTGCAACAGGTCCTTACCTGGCTGCAACAGCCAGGTAATCCTAGCCAGTTGTTGCACAGTCATCATCCCCCGGCCAACTGGGCAGGTGATTTTGAGAAGATGTTTGCGTTGCAGCTTGACCAGGAGATTACTCAAGAGGTCGTTGGTCGAACCAGCGTAACCCGTGGTGATCAACTATCTGAAGATCTGCAGCAGGCTATTTCGTTCGCCATGTTTTTCACCCGAGATCTGGACTGGTTTCCGGCAGAAGCGGAAGTCCTAACGGATGCCTATTACGTTTCCCAATTTCGCATTGTCTTGCAGAGCGGATATCCCGATGCAGTTTATCTGGCAATTATTCATCCAGAGCATCACATCCTCTATTACGTAGAAGCAAAAATGTAGCTGCCACAGTTTGACTTTATACCATTGAGAAAATTTTCTGCGGTGATTTGTGCCTGGTTGTGAGTTCATGGGAACTGCGTCATAGTGCATCACAGGTGGCCAGTTGCGGAGACTGTCATGTGCATTGTTACTGCAGAAGAAATCGAAGCCAGTGAGATGTACTGGCTGAACATCAGCAAGACGAACATCTTCGCCCGCCATACGCGGTCAGGCCACCAGCTCATTATTTACAGTATGTCGATTGCCTCCAAGTCGCGTGCAGCCATGATTTTGCCTCTGCCGGTACTACCGGTAACTGGTGAAGATGCGCTGCAATTTGTCGATCTCAGTGGTTACCCAAACCTGTTTGATGATATGAGTGCCGTCTGCCTACCTGAGTTTACATTGGATTCTATGGAAGGCCTCGATGAATTGGGGGCACCCGCGCTGGAGGATGCGGCACCGTCAGTCTTAACAGTACACGAGGTTGGCGACTATGAGGCCAGTTACGTGCCAACGATGGCTGATTTCAGCCGTATAGATCCCTGTTTTCGCCTGCCGGATGACATCTGGCGGCAGCTACCAGACTATTCTGACTTTGGCTTTGCTGTTTTCCAGCTAAAGCTGACCCTGACGGATGACCAACTGGTGGAAAACACGATCCACCCCATGGCATTCGAGTTTCCCACCCGGGTAACCGAGAAGCTCTATTTTCCAACCGTGCATGTGCATGACGGCGCCTATCATGCTACGGGGGACTTCTACCACAGGTTCTATTGCCAGCGTGAGAACGCCCGGGTCGAGTTTAAGTACCAGTGGGATATTATGCATGGCCAGGAGCCGGAGTTTGTGGAGCCAGGTGAGCTGTTCGAGTGGTTCTATAGAACCGAGGGGGATTTTACCGATTCAATAGACATGCAGCGCTGTGAAGGGTTGATTGACCCGGACAAGCAACTCAGTTCCATGGTGCTAATTGGCAATTTTCCCAATGTCGATATCTTGCTGGGTGACTATATTAAAGAACGATTTGTACCCATCGTTGTGCCTGATGTTGAGACGGCGAAAAAAGTTGTTCAGATGAGCTCTGAAGAGGTAGCGCCGCAGTTGAAGAATCTAATGGAACATATCCGTGATGCGGATCAAGCTGTAGTTGATGTACTTGGGCCTTATCTCGGCTCCCTCGGTGGGCAGATACTCCCTCAGGTCAGATCCACCCTGAAGAGTGGCCATGGCCCGTGGATACGTGCACTGCTTGCCCATGTTATTCGGGATTGGGGTAGCAGCCTCGTTAAGGAAGTCGAATCCGAATTGACCAGCCTCCTACCGGTGCGGCAGGAACAAACTCGACTGGCTGCGAAGGAATTTTGTGCCCGGCATCGACTGGGTGAACATTAGCGACAATAGCCGGGCACTAGCCCATTTGCTAACCTTCCGTTGCTTTCCTGGCGCCTGCGATAGCGCCGGTGTAGATACCATTTACCAGTTCTTTTACGTCTTCTTCTGGCTGTCCTTTGGGTTCAAAGCTACCCTCCCAATTGACGGTGCAGCCATCACCGTCGGCTGTGATTTTAACGGTTGCACTGTAGTTAGACAGGGGCAGCGGGCAGTCATCATTAATGATGGCGTATGTAAAGCTTAGGTTGTCAGGGTCATAAGCCTCCAAGCGCTCCACAATTAGTGCGCCACCCATGGTGAGGGACCGAACTGCTCCGACGCCTTCACCCGTTACTTCAACAGCCGTAATGGGTCCACCTACTTCGACGCCAGCGAAGTCTCCCAGAATATCCCACACTGATTGTGCATCAGCTTTAATGCTTTCTACTACCAGAACGTTTGTCACGATTCGATTACCTCATAAGTTGACTTAGATATGTAGGGGCATGATACCAGCCATAGTCAACCGGGCAAGTCTCTAGCCAGCCTATGGCCAGCTAGCAGAGTTTCTTTGCTATTTCTTTGACTTCGCTAACTGCGGCTGACCGCAGGCCAATGGCATTCAGCCGGGGACACTCTTGTTCAAACCATTCTATCCCCGGTCGCCAGTCTCGCATCACCAGAAAATAGAGATCAATGCAGGAGAACAATTCACCCAGAAACCAGGGGGTTCCGGCATGCTTCTCCATGTACCGATAAAGGGTTTTACGATGAGCATCCGTACCGTCTAACAGTTTTTTCCCTGCAGTTTCATCGCCCGATACCCACCTATTAGGAACATCGCCGTAGGTGAAAGTAGGATAGATTGCAGAGGCCAGGAATATGAGCCATCGCAGGAAATCTGGTCGATCAGCATGATCCAAGTCTGGTGCAAGACCGCTCTGCGGCCTGATATCCGCAAGGTGCAATATGATAGCAGCAGACTCCGTCATCACCCGGTCATCCGGCAGGATCAATGTTGGAACCTGACCAAGGGGGTTGTATTGAATCAATTTTGTGCTGTTCCAACCCAGATCATCCCAATCGACATCTATGATCTCAACCGGTATATCGGCAACCGCAAAGGCAGCTTCCACAATCGTACCGCCGCTGCCAGAAATTGTGAAAAGTCGGTAGTGCCCATCTTGTTCACTCCTGGTGAAAGTAAACCATGATTCTACAGGTATTTGTATGGTCGAACTATTGGTAGCAGGGGCCGGAGTAAAATCACGAAAACTGTTCGTTAGACGACGCAATTATGGACCTTTGGAATTGTGATTCTATGCCTAACGAAAAAGTATCGTGGCTAGGTTCTGACCCAAAATATTATTTATCGGTTGCTAGTCTTTAGAAAAGGTAGTTTGTTCACCCTTCCCTGACAGCGCCGATTCCCTGAGTCAAAGTAAAGGAGATAAAAGATGTCCACATCCGATCGCAATTCATTTGGTGAACAGACTACCGGAGAGGAGGTACTTGCCGGTATTGACCTCACGGGCAAGACGGCCTTTGTCACAGGTACTGCCGGGGGACTAGGTGGCGAAACCGCACGAGCACTGGCAGCTCATGGTGCATCAGTCACACTTGGGGTGCGAAAGATGGAACAGGGCCAGGAGGTAGCAGACATGATTCGTGCGACGGTTCCGGGTGCCCAGCTTGATGTGGCAGAACTGGATCTCTCGATCCCGGAATCCGTTCGTCAGTGTGCGGACAAGTGGCTTGAGGATCATGAGCAACTTCATCTCCTTATAAACAATGCCGGGGTGATGGCCTGTCCGCTTACCCGGACCAGCGAAGGCTGGGAAATGCAATTTGCTGCCAATCACCTCGGCCACTTTGTTTTGACGAGCCACCTCCACCCTGCATTGATTGCCGGTGGACCGGGTCGAGTAGTCAATTTGAGCTCCGGTGCACATCGACTGGGTAATATTGATTTCGATGACATCCACTTCGAGAATCGGGAATACAACAAGTTCGAGGCCTATGGTCAATCAAAGACCTCGAACATCCTGTTTACTCGAGAGTTGGACCGGCGCCTCCAGGGGAAAGGGGTCCGATCCTTTGCCGTACATCCCGGTGTCATCATGACCAAACTTGGTCGCCATATGACTGAGGAAGACATACAGCAGCTGACGACGGGTCGAGCACTAACCATGAAGTCGCCGGAAGCAGGTGCTGCAACCACACTTTATGCGGCAACCGCTCCAGAGCTTGAGGGGCAGGGCGGGCTTTATCTCGAGGATTGTCAAATAGCGCCCCTGGCGGAGTCAGAGGATGCAGCTGCCGGTTATAATGCCTATGCCTATGACATGAAGGCCGCCGCAAGATTGTGGGAGGTCTCAGAAGTACTGGTCGGTGAAAAGTTTGAAATCTGACTTAGGTCACTGCGATGTCATATATGCCAGGCGTTCCCTGATACTGTCAAAATAATTGCATAGCCCGGTGAACAAGTCTTCCTTTGTAGCTGACAAATTGCGAATGCCCCTATCCAGCTTCTGGATTTCTTCGTCGCTTAAGCTCTTGAAGTAGACTTCTCTCTCATCCTTATCTTCTGGTAACGGCCAGTGGGGAATCATGGAGACAAGTTCATTAAAGCGTGTTGCAGTATTTTGTGCGCCAATCCGACGGAGACATTCAGTCATTTCTTCTGCAAAACGGATATCAGAGCCAAATATCAGTCTGTTTACGCCGTGATTTGCGATCTCCCAGTCGAGAGCATTGACATGAATAATTACCTTCTCTTCCATGCCAAGGCTTTCGTAGCCCTCGGTTTCTACTTTTCGCAAAACCCAATGGTTTAGATTTGTAACGCCGACCGCGCTATTTTCTTCCTGCACAATTTCCCTTAGTTCATTTATTGCTGACATAATTTTGTTGTCACATTTCTAGTGATCAGAGTAGTGTGTCAGGGTAAATAATTATTGCCCTCAGAGTAAAGAGCTACTCCGTCAAATTGAAAAGGAGCACCCATGGAGTTCAGCGTCGCAGTTGCATCGCAAATTGATTCCTGGAAAGTCGTTAAACGTGCCGAAGAATTGGGGTTCACCAGTAGCTGGTTCTACGATACCCAGCTTCTCAACCCGGATGTCTTTATCTGTATGGCATTGGCTGCTGCAAACACCAATACCATAAGATTGGGGACTGGTGTGCTTATCCCGTCAAATAGAATTGAGCCTGTGACGGCAAACGCCTTCGCGACACTCAACAAGATTGCGCCGGGCCGAATCGACTTTGGTGTCGGAACCGGATTTACCGGTCGCAGGACCATGGGTCTATCCGCAATACATCTTGAAGAAATGAAGACCTATATTCAGCGAGTTCAGGGGCTGCTGTTAGGTGAAACCATAAGCTGGGATTTCGAAGATAAGGAGAGGAAAATTCGCTTCCTGAATCCTGATTTTGGCCTGATCAATATAGAGGACCCAGTACCCCTCCATGTATCTGCCATGGGACCAAGGGCCCGTGAGCTTACCGCTGAACTTGAGGCTGGCTGGCTGAATTTCAGCGGGGACAATGAGGCTGCTTTGCGGGATCTCGATCACATGCAGAGTACCTGGGCTGGTGCCGCACATAATCCTGATGATCTCAAGAGCACGCTCTTCTTTCTGGGTGCAGTCCTGTCTGGTGATGCTGAAGCTGACGCGAGTAAACTCATGGTCCAGGCAGCCCCGTCTACCGCTGTTATTTTTCACAACATGCTGGATTCGATCCAGCCCATGCCCTTAGCTTTGCCCCAGGGTATGGCTGATGTCCTGGAAGCGTATCGTGCTATTCATGCTGAATACTCCCCCGCAGATGCTCGTTACCTTGACAATCACCGAGGGCACCTGATGTTTTTGAAGGAGGAAGAAAAGGCGCTGTTAACACCGGAGATGGTCAAGGCCACTACCATGAGTGGTACACGGGATGAACTGCTAGACCGCCTTGGTGAACTAGGAGAAGCTGGATACACGCAATTTGCCGTTCAGGTAGTTTCAGGTGTCGAAGATGCACTGGAAGACTGGTCAGAAATATTTGCGAGACTCTAGAAATAGCGTGAGATTGGACCGACCCCAATTTCCTTGACCATTTCACCAGATGGGTGGATTATTCTGGATATCTATTGGCTTAGAAAGGTGAACGATGCCCGATGATGGGGAAAAGAGTAGGGAACAGCTATTAGAAGAGCTCCAGTTGTTGCGGGATCAGGTTGAAGCTGTTGAGAATCAGAACCTAGAGCGCAGGCCGGTCGGAACCTTAAGGAGTGATTCTGAGGAGGATAGCCGTGCCTGGCTGGAGCACTCACCGGTTTGTACCAAGATGGTGGATCTTGATTTCAACCTCCAGTACATGAGTACCGCGGGTATTGTCGGTCTTGGGATTGACGATATCACGGCATTCTACGGCAAGCCCTTTCCACCAGAATTCTACTCCGAGCTATTTCGAAACCAAATGTTGCAGCAATTGCAAACCGTAAAGGAGACGGGTGAAATTGGCTCAGAAGAAGGCGCCGTTCAGGATTTGGCGGGAAACGAATTGTGGTTTCATTCGACCCTGGTGCCAGTCTTTGATCCTGAAGGTCGAATCGACCATATTTTGATCGTGTCCATCGACATCACCGAACGCAAGCGATCGGAGGAAAAACTACAGGCATCCAACGAATTGTTGGCAAGTATATTTAATGTGAGTAGGGATTTATGTTCTATCTCTAGCCTTGCTACCGGAAACATTATCGATGTTAATCCTGCCTGGTTGGCTGGAAACGGATGGACCCGAGAGGAAGTTATTGGAAAAAAAGGCAGTGAACTAAATCATTGGGCTAATGAGTCTGATAGGGACAGGTTTATGGAAATCCTGCTCCGCGATAAACAGGTAAGAGGATACAGAGCAACCTTTTTAGCAAAAACAGGGGAGCCTCATAACTTTCTTGTTGATACCAGTTTGGTAGAAATAGCTGGTGAAATTATGCTAGTGAATTCTGTCGTAAATGTCACAGAAAAAGGAGAGAATGGCGCAGGAACGATTAAAAATAGCGAAACTCGAATCCGTTGGGGTTATTGCAGGTGGTATCGTCCACGACCTGAATAACTTGCTGACCGGTATCCTCGGCAACCTGAGCCTTGCTCGCTTGAGTGACATTAGAAAAGAAAGAACCGGTTTCCTGAAAGCAGCTGAAGACGCTTCCGAGGGAGTAAAGGATCTGACCCTTCAATTGTTGACCTTCTCCAAAGGTGGGTCACCAGTCGTAGAATTGGTTGATCTTGGTGACCTTCTGAACAAGGCAATTACTTTTACTATGCATGGTTCATCAATCACCTGTAACTTGGAGATACAGTACGATCTATGGATGGTTAGCATTGATGCAGGTCAGATCAATCAAGTGGTTAACAATCTAATTATTAATGCACAACAAGCCATGCCTGATGGTGGCACTATCACCGTTGCTGCGCGGAACATCGAAGTTGATTCGGAGTCTGAATTGCCCATCGAAAGTGGCTCGTACGTGCAGGTTTCAGTCAGTGACGAGGGCACGGGGGTACCTTTGGATGATCAGGATAGGATATTTGACCCGTTTTTTACCACTAAGAGTAAGGGTAGTGGATTAGGCCTGGCTGCCAGCTATTCTATTGTTCAAGCACATCGTGGGCATATTAAAGTGATATCATACCCTGGTGAAGGATCAAGATTCGATTTCTTCGTGCCTGCGACAATAGAGGAATGTGAAATTGAAGAGATTGTAGATGAGTCTGAACTGATGAAGGGCGTCGGCACAATCCTGGTGATGGACGATGTGGAGCTAATCAGGACGCTAGCTGAGACCATGCTTGTCAAATTAGGGTTTGAAACCGTTACCTGTGATGAAGGTGAAAAGGCCATAGAACTTTATGCGGCAGCATTGGAATCGGACGAGCCCTTTCAGGCGATTATTCTTGATCTTACGGTGCCGGGTGGAATGGGAGGAAAAGATACAATTGTGCGTCTCAGGGAGATTGATCCTGAGGTCAGAGCAATCGTTGCAAGTGGTTACTCCGACGACGCGATAATGGCCAGTTACAGCGATTATGGTTTTTCAGGGTCTCTGGCAAAACCATATAAGCTCGAAGAACTGAGTGAAGTGCTGAATGACGCAATAAAGGGTGTTTCAGCAAGTACGTGAGTTTAGTACATTGTTTTGAGGGTGCCTTGATCTAACACACCATCCCGCTGGACCACCAGGTAGTAATCCATAATAATTTTCCAGGAAGTGCAACGAGCTACAACTTGCTATCTCAACTGACTGTCTTTGTTCCCACGGCGGTTGAATAAGGCAAGACACTTTTGTTCCTTATCCTGCTGCTCCTGGCAGGACACACAGCGGTGAGGGCGTGGGAATCCCTGAGGCAGATCAGAAAAGGATTTTTGATCCCTTTTTTACTACTAAGATTTTGGGTTTTCAGGCGCTCTGGCTACGCCCTTCAGACTCGAAGAGTTGAGTCGGGTGCTGGAGAAGGTTGCAAAAGTTCGTTAGCCAGCTGCCTGGTGCCGGTGGTCTTGATCGAAATCCATCTAAATCGAGCTTTCACACTATTTGGCCTCCTGGAACTTACTCCGATCCAGTAACTTCAGGGTATACTCCGCCCACAATTTTTAACGGGAACAGTTTATGGATATCAGTGACAAGGTTATCGTCATCACGGGTGGGGCTCAGGGGTTGGGGTTAGCTATGGCGCAGTCGTTTGCAGCCAAAGGCGCAAAGCTCGCACTGGTTGATTTGAATGCTGATCGTCTCGAAGAGGCGGTTGAAAGCTGCAAGAAAATCGGCGGTGACGCCAAGTGTTACAAAGCGAATATCGCCAGAGAGGATGAGGTGATCGATCTTTTTGACCAGGTAGTTAGTGACTTTGGTTCCCTGGATGGTTGTATCAACAATGCAGGGATATTGCGTGACGGCTTGCTCGTCAAAGTAAAGGATGGCGAGATAACCAAGAAAATGTCCCTCGCCGAGTGGCAGGCAGTGATTGACGTTAACCTGACGGGTGTCTTTCTTTGTGGTCGGGAAGCCGCATCACGGATGATTGACCTGGGGTCAAAAGGCGTCATTATTAACATCTCCAGTGTCTCAAAGTCCGGTAACATGGGGCAGACAAATTACTCAGCGGCCAAAGCAGGCGTTGCCGCTATGGCGGTTGTATGGGCCAAGGAGTTATCCCGTTATGGTATTCGCTCGGCAGCTATCGCACCTGGATTTATTGAGACTGAAATGGTTGCCGGCATGAAGCCGGAAGCACTTGAGAAAATGGCGGCGGGTATACCCTTGAAGCGTCTGGGACAGCCAGCTGAAATTGGACAGACTGCCGTGTATATTTTTGAGAACGACTATCTCACGGGGCGGGTTCTTGAGGTGGATGGTGGTATAAGGATTTAGCTTTACCAAAAGTATTTTGGTCAGAGTCTTTTCTCTGACCCCGCCGTTCTGCCCCAAGGCACTAAAATGATATCGAAACATTGTATAACGTCAGCCCATATAGGACCATTTGCTCCTGATTGTTAAGAGATACTTCTGTTATTTTAATAGAAACAGAGGAGTCTCAAATGTTGGTAAATTTTCGCAAGATGTTACGCTTACATGGGCCAACACTCGACAACCTGGTGTTATGCTAGACATGCATTGTTCAGCGCCAGTTTTCTAGAACACATCAGAGGGGAGCCACGATGGCCAACACGAACACACTCAAGGACCTAGCCAATCCATTTGATGATTGGCGATCTATTAGCATCGCTATATTTATGGCCCTGGTGGGATACACCGTGATGGTTAGTGTTCCCGTACTTAGCACCGCTCTGGTGCAGAAGGTAGGCTTCACCGAGGAACAAGTTGGACACATTTGGGGTGCCGATCTGGGCGGCTTGTCGATTGGCGCCATCATATCAGCGATGCTCGTTGCCCGAATAAACCGCCGGTACTTGGTCTTTATCGGCGTGGGTTTGTCTATTGGCGCCAATGCCTTGTGTATGTTCTTTACCGATTATGAGATGGTCTTAGCGCTTCGCATCTTGGCTGGTGTGGGAAGCGGTATTTTCACTGCCGTTGCTGTGGTGACGTTAGGGGGCACAACAAATCCGACGACCGCCTATAACTTGGAGCTCGTCGGGTTCGCTTTCTCCACGGCTTTAGAGTTGAATTATTTACCGCAGCTAACCATGAATGAGATATACCTGTTTTTTATGATATTGAGTGGTCTCTGTGCCGCGCTCGTTTTCTGGATACCAGCGAGGCCCCTTAGCAAGAAAGAGCTCGCCGAACAGGAAAAACACCAAACTATTCACGAGGATTGGCATGTGCCGAAATTCATGCCGTGGCTTTGCCTGGCCGCTGTCTGCTTTACCTATATCAATATTGGCGGTTACTTTACCTATATTGAACTGGCTGCCCTTGCAGATGGTGTTTCCCAGGAGTGGACAGGTTCTGTTCTGACGTGGTCGTCTTTCCTGGGTATAGCGGGTTGTCTGATCGCATACGTGTGTACGCGCTATGGCCTTTTCAAACCCTTGTTTGTATCCCTGATCACGATGGCCGCAATAGTTGCCATGCTCGCCCTGGGAATTAACGATATCAACCTTGCGGTGAGTCTATTTGGATTCATGACACTATGGACATTTGTTGATGTTTACCAATCATCTATGGTCGCCCACATGGACCGAAGTGGGTCTCTGGTTGCGTTACTGCCCAGCGTTCAGGGTTTTGGACAATTTGTTGGTCCCAATATCGCCGCGTCGATTGTGGGCGCCGGATTAGGCTATCCAATTATGTTCGTCGTCAGTGGCAGCATGGCTCTCGTCGCGTTGGTCCTCTACATGGGCGTGTCGCTCTACATGCATAGACAAAAACCGGTACTCGCTGAGGCCACCTGACGGAGCAAATCGGAGCTAACATAACCCTCATATTGTCATCACGGTGACAATTTGCACCAAGTTTTGATCCATTTCACTTTAGCTATTGCATTCAATATTGGCTCATCATGTTTCGACAATTTCCATGTTTAACCGGGGGCAATAACTCAGCACATGGCTACGATTAGCAACTTCAAAATCATAAGAATAAGCTCCTCTTTCTTTCCGGACTACAAGGACACCCGGGTGATTCTAGTTATTGCGATACACTACGGCAAACCTGCTATTTGCTAACGTCTGCTGCGGGTACGGAACCCATTTCCCTGCTGGTCTTTGAGAGGGTCAGCTTACGGGCTGGTATAGACCAAAATTCCCAGATAGAGTCTCTTATCGTGATGCGATCTTTCGGTTGGGAGCAGCGAGTTGGATTGTTTCAATACTTCCACACATCTTGTTTGAAGCAGATGTCTAATACATATGAGTCTTCTGCCAGCCAACAAACTATAGTTTCCGCCCATGGTGAGCACAGAGATGATCGAGAACGCCAATGGGTGGCTGAATGAGCAAAGCAAAGTCATGCCAATTTTACGAAACCGGTAACCGCACCCCTGCTTCTTCAACAATATTCGGGTGCTTGTTTTCTTCCTGCGCCTCCGGGGTTGCTGTCCAGTAGCCGACTCCCATAAACAGAATACCAGCCACCGTATTACCCGCACTAACCCAAAACAGGTTGTAGAACATGCCGAGTATCGTGACTGTTTCAGGATGATCTCCTAGCAGGGCAATTGAGAATACCGTCATATTGGCGATACTGTGTTCATATCCACTACCGATAAATGCCAGAAGACACCAGAAGATCAGGATGCATTTTGCGGTATCGCTTGTCGTTCTTGCTGCAGTCCACAATGCTAAACAGACTAGCCAGTTACAGAGAATTGCAAGGCAGAATAGCTCGATGGGGGCACGGCCCATTTTGGAACTCGCCACACCGTTTAGTAAATCTGCGCTGGTACCGAATAGTGCACCGCCACCACCGGCCGCGAACAAACTGGCAATAAGTACCGCGCCAACAAGATTGCCGAGCCAGCACAATCCCCACGAATAGAATACATCGCGTAAGCACACCTTGTTTCTCAGCCAACCGAAAGTCATAGTCATAATCAGCCCGGTAAAGAGTTCAGACCCAGCGAATACAACGAGCGTTAGGGCGATACCGAAGGTTACGCCCATCACTATTGGTCGAACCGAAGGATCAACCTGTCCGCCCAACGAAAATATCAGCAGTATCCCCATGCCTACATAAGCGCCAGCCATCATTGCGCCGATAAAAAATGAGAGGGGATTGTCATTGACTAGCCCGGCCTTCTTTTCAGCCAGACCAGAAAAACGATCAATTGTTTCCAGGTACATACTATCTCCAAGGTGATACTGATGATTAAGAAATTGTTGTCGTCTTTTGGAGATTCATTGTTCATACCTGATATGAATCTGGCCTTCCACAGTACTAACCGCATAAGTTTTCAATCGTAGTCCGGGTTGTTCGAAACACTCGCCGGTTTTTAGATTAAAATGTTGTTTGTAGAGGGGCGAGGAGACCACCGGTTCGTCATCAATGCTGCCGATTAAACCCCGGGAGAGGACATTGGCTTCACCGATCGGGTCGAAATTGGATATGGCATAGATATTGTCTGATATTCGGTCGCGAAAAATCGCGACCTGCTCTTTTCCGACGAGGGCGCATAAACCAGTATCTGGCAGCAATACCGATTTGTTACAGACCCTGACCCATTTATTCTCTTCGGTATTCATCCGGTTACCTCACACTCGCAATAAGTTCTAATCCGTCACTAGCCTCGCTGTCTTCCGTCCGGACGGGTCGACGCTGGCCACGTTCATAGATGTATGAAAGACCCTGATCAGTTTTTTCAGAATTGATGAAATGTTTAAAGCGCTGCAATTTAACAGGATCATCCAGAGTTGTTTTCCATTCACATTGGTAGGTATCGACCAGCCCCTGGATTGCCTGTTCCAGCTCTTCACCGATTCCCAATTCATCATCGATAACCACGGACTTGATGTGGTCGAGTCCGCCTTCAAAATTCTCCAGCCAGACAGAGGTTCGCTGCAAC
>MDTC01059708.1_pt1 | contig 13814 bp, 14 predicted proteins | sample 811181 | NCBI WGS metagenome assembly MDTC01 (sample SAMN05326644, study PRJNA326480) | marine metagenome | isolation source: seawater | place: Pacific Ocean: North | collected 2011
GTGCCACTACCAAAAGTAAATGTTTGTGTGTCACTGTTGTAGTTAACGCTCACACCATAACGCTTGTCGTTCAGCTGAATCTCTTCACCATCGGCCACAAATGACTCAGTTGTCAGAACTTCACCACCACGAATAAGGCTGGTTGTCGCATCATCTTGCGTGGGAATGCCGAGATTATTGGTTGACTCTGCAGTTGTGGAACCAAAAATTGAGAACGAGTTAAAGTTGCTCTCAGTGCCGGTTCCCAAAACAGTTCTGTCAACAGTAAACTCTAATTTCTGGGTATTTTCATTATAGTTGACTTTAATTGCTGGCGCTTTCTCATCAACCCAGTCAGTAGTTGTTGTCATATTGTTGGCAGCGGCAGAAGTTTGAAGACCCAAAATATCAAGTGAGCCAAGAGAAGAACTGCCAACAACCTGGGAAATCGTAAACTGCCCGTCTGCGACCTGCAAAATGCCACCTGCGGATGTTACAGTTACGGTAACGTCATCTGCTGGTGAGGCACCACCAGTTAATGCTGTTCCAGCAATTGTAATGGTATCACCAACTTTGTAACCTGTACCTTGCGAGGTTACCGCTAAAGATGTTAAACCATTTCCTCCACCGTTGGTCACCGCCGTAAACACTATACCACTTCCAGATCCGGACGTGGCTGACTGCGGAACATTAGTAATTGTTTGGCTCGCAGTGACGCCAAATCCACTTCCAACTGCAAATGAAGTCAGTAGGCCGAGATCATTTATTTGTTTGTTGGTATAAGCATGTTTATTAGCATCACCGATTTCACGGATTACTATTTTTTCACTACTGAAATTGACTTCAGCGCCCTCGTAAACATTTGAAGCTCCCTCAAAAAATGCTTCAACAGACTCTGACTCGTCACTCATCACATAAATATCGGATTCAGTCAGGGTAAAGCTATCATCAGGAAAAGATAGGCCTGTGGTATTGATTGTAATGCTTGAACCACTGACGTTCGTGACTGTAAATTCACGACCATTAATATGAGATGCAGCAGTTGAGTCTGCAGTCTGAAACTCCCCACCTATCCGAATTTTTTCATTATTTGAAATATTGCTTGGCGCACTTGCAAAATTGATAGTCATAGTATTTTGCGTTGCATCAAATGAAACTGTTGTGCCAGTTGTATTTACTCTAGTCTTGTTATCATAAACGCTCAGATTTGGCCTAGCACCTTGATAAGAATATACCATATAACGATCAGCAACACTTGCCGTGCTGGTCGTTGGTGTGGAATTAGATGAAGTTACATGCTTCAAATTTACAATTTGAGTTGATGTAAGCACTGCATCCATTTTTGTGCCAACGTTGCGTGCAAACAATTGGTTTGTCACACCTAGAGCGCTGGCGCCATCAACAGTGTCATTAGTTGCATCAACCGCATAATCATTTAACGCTGCGTTAATTTTTCCCTGAGAATGGGCAAGAAATTGTTCTCTGGTAAAATCAGGTGAGGCACCAGTTAATGTAATCCCCTCAACTGTTGATACGTAACTATCAGATAGCAAGTCCACTGCCACAGCAGTCGTCAAACCTGTGGATGAACCGTCCGCGTTTAGTTTGAACAAGTTAATACTAAGAGTATCGTCAACATTCTGAACAATTTGGATTTTGCTGTCATCACCATAGGCTTCATTGATTGAACGCTGAACTTCTGCCGCCAACTGGGTTGCATTATATTTTCCGGGGCGCAAATCAATGTTGACTGGCTGATCACCATTATCAACATTCACCGTGAGAAAGTTTTTTCCCCAATACACACGGCTATCAGCGTTGCCACTCTCTCTCGTAGCGCTGAACTGAATTGGGTCTGTTACAATCTCAACCAGACGGTCACCCTCTTCGCCAAAGTCAAATTCAGTCTGTTCGCCAGTTAGTTTTGCAGGCTCTGAGTCAACTAATGTTTGCAAATCATCCTTTTTATAGAGGGCTGAACCCTTGCCTTCCAAAAAGTAGTTATCATCAGGCACCTGGGTGGTCTGCATTCCAAACCGGTCAATAAAAATCTGATTTCCGGCGTCATCAACTGACGACACAAGATCAGGATCAATGACCGTGTCATTAATCACCAGACGCGTGTCGTATTTGTTGGTTGGGTCGTTAGCAGACGCCGACTGTGTTTTTATGAAATACATCGTCGCAATGGTTGGGTTACCCAGATCATCAAAGATGGTTATTGATGTTGAGTTTGTGAATGTATTTGGGTTGGATGGATCAAATGTGTAGCCATCGGCAAATTCAGGCCGGTCGGGCACTACATCGGCCGCCGCCGGAACGTTCACGCCCAATTCAATGTTACTTGTCGCTTGCGGATCACCCGACGTAACAGGCAGCTGCAATGGCAAAGCGCTATCAAGGTCTTTGGCTGTTACCGATCCATCATCGTTCACTGGATAAACAAGCAAAAACTGACCAGCAGAATCGACAACATAACGGTCGTTATTCACGTTCAGCGAACCATTTCTCGTATAAACCTTCTGCGCTGAAGTCAATGACGGTTTCAGGCTGAAAAAGCCCTGGCCCGAAATTGCCAAATCAAGCGCGTTCAAAGATGATGAGATGTTACCCTGCGTAAACTGCTGCTTAATGCCTTTCAGGATTGTACCCGAACCAATCGATGATGATGCATTCTGTAATGGTGATGTTGCAAAAATATCACCAAATTCTGCTCGGCTTCGTTTAAAGCCAGTTGTTCCAACGTTTGCGATGTTGTTTGAAGTAGCTGAAATATCGGCCTGTGATCCGTTCAATCCCGTTAGAGCGGTATAAAATGACATTCGATTTAACTCCCGTTAGGCAGCCCAAAAATTTGGGCCCTTTTGCATAAAGCAGATTAATTCTTAAAGCTCACAACATCGCTTGCCTTGACGCCACCATAGCCGCGAACATCATAGACAAGATCTTGATCAGCACCACCTGTCGAGGCTGCTAGCACCTCACCAAAGACTGATGCCCCAACGGCTTGCAGTCCCTTACCGGTATCAGCGTACGCTTCAACTCGGAAAAAGGCATTTTCATTCAAGATATCTTCAGGAATTTCATCCCAAGCGAAACCGACAAGTCCAGCAGGCTGCGGGCCGAGATCTTCAGAGTGAAGAATTTCGCCAGCTTCAGACCGGTACACAATATTTGTACTATTTGATGCTGTCGGTATATCTATCGCGCCCGAAATGCCACCCTCAGGTGACGCGTAGGCATTCCCACCTGGGACAAGAACCGAATGGCCAAGCATATTTGCAGCGGTTGCTATGCGAAATTCAGACAGCTGACCAGAATACAGACTATTCAGACTTTTAAGCGATTCGTTCATTTCGGTGATACCCGTCACCGTTGAGAATTGCGCCATCTGCGCAATCATCTCAGTATTATCAGTAGGTTTAAATGGGTCTTGATTTTGCAGCTGCGTTGTCATCAGCTTCAAAAACTCGGCCTGTCCAAGAGAATCCTTGGGGCCAGCCTCAGCAGTTTGCTGCTGGATGCCCAACTTGTCCAAAATGGAATTCAATGAATTATTGTTATCGATTGTACTCATTCTTAGGTCTCCTGGCTGAACCCTACTTACCCATATTAATTGTGCGCATCATGAGTGCGCGTATTGTTGAAATGACCTCAACATTGTTTTGGTATTGGCGGCTTGCCTCAACCATCTCGACCATTTCCTCATTCTCATCGACCGCTGCGCGGTAAACAAATCCATCTGCATCGGCACTTGGATGGTGCGGCATAAATGCCTTTTCCGGCGCCCGTGTGACTTCAGCAATCGTCACGACGTCCACCGTTGAAACACCCGAATGTTTCAATTGATCGGCATAGGTTGTTTTAAATACTGGTTTTAGAGAGCGAAACGCCTCTTCTTTCGTGCTAGCAATCGTACCTGCATTGGCAAGATTACTGGCAACAGTATTTAATCGGACCAGTTGTGCCGCCATCGCCCGACCTGAAATATCAAAAACATTTTTTATTTCACTCATCATTCGCCCCTGATCGCCGACATCAACCCGGTAATCCGATTGTTGAGAAAGGTTAAAGTTGTCTGATAACGGGTCACATTTTCCGAAAACTCCATCTGTTCAACACTTAACTCAACAGTATTGCCATCAAGTGACGAGTTAACTGGCTCGCGAAACAGCATTTTGTTACCTGTAACAGGAATCGCTGTTGGAAAATGCTCCACATCTGTTGTCTTTAGAGGACCCATACCAACATGCCGCTTTATCTCCGAATCAAAATCGAGATCACGTGCCTTAAAATTGGGTGTGGCAGCGTTGGCAATGTTAGATGCCAGAATTTCATTGCGGCGCGAACGCAGTTTGAGCGCCTGTGCATGAAAATCCAAATATGAGCCGATCTTGTTCATTTTTCTCGAGAAATCCGTTCTGGGCTTGCTGTTAAATTAATGGTTATTAACCTGCGATTTGGTGTAAAAATTGCAAATAAGATGCCAAAACAGACATGGAGCAAAAAAATGAGCAAAATCTCCCTCCAAAATGGTGGCGGCCCAGGGTCATCAATTTCACTGGCACCTGAAACAATTAAAGTGCGTAATGCCCTGATTGAAAAATTCACTGACGAACCATTGGATGAGATGAACCATTTTATGAGTACAGCTCTTGCTAATGAACAAAATGAAATGCGGCGCATCGGCATTTTGGCCGCACGCATATTTTTGCTGCGGACGCGCATCGCCAATCTTCAGGATTTTAACCGTGACGCGTCTCTGACAGATATTTTGGAAATCAATGTTGGCGCGTTTAACCTTAGCAGCGCCGATACAAATGCCATAGAAGGTGATGATGTTACCGACGAAATTGAGGATGGTTGGGCCCGCCTAAAAATGACCTCATCAGGTGAAGTTCAAGGTGTGCGCTTCTTATCAGGCGCAATCATAGATGCCAAACCTGAAGATGCAGAAAAGCTTATCCAGTCAGGAAAAGCGGTTCGCATTGATGAAAATGGCAACATCACCGAACGCCATCAAGAAAGTTTTGATAATGATGACGAAGCCGGATCTGCCTCAGAGGCTAGATATAGTGTGGAGAATGAAAATGACATTATCGAGCCAAATGATAACGAAAGTGCCGAACCTGATAAAAATATGTCATCCGATATGGCAGGCGAACAAACCGTCGAGGCAACAAATGACGCGCAACCGGAGATGGTGGCCCTGGATGAAGCGACAAGTGAAGATTTGGCTAACGCCAAGGCCGAGCAGCCAACTGCACCTGATGATGAACTATCAAACAAATCGGACGAGAGTTCATGATTTATCATGCTGGCAAAACCGCAATCTTGCTTGCCAGTGCATTTGCGCTTGCTGCTTGTCCAGCGGAGCGGTTCCGACACGAAAAATATGTATGTAACAGCGTAAGCTTTAATATTGAATCGATCATTGTAAATGAGACAAATATTGGTGGTGAGGTAAGAATCATTGGCTATAGCAGTGAAAAAACTGCGGTCATCAAAGCCATTAGTGATGATCATGTCAAAATTGAAACCAGCCACATTAAACTAGAGCTTGATCGCAATGATGGCAGCGTCAAGATTAGTCGCGGCACACGATTTGCCCACCTTGCCTGCGAGCGCAGCATTTTCACCATGTAAGAATTGTTGGAATTCAGGCTGAATGGTGCGGCTACAGTTTGACTGGCCCATGAAATTTGACAATAGCTTCGGCTTCGTCTTGGCCAATGCCCGTTACTAGTGTTAATTCGTTTATCGCCGCACCGTTTCGCGCTAATTCAATGGCCCGACTCATTTGCTTGTCGCCACTGAAGTTTTGCGCCAAATCAGAGAGTTCTTGTCGGCTTTGATCAAAGTCTTGAGCCAAACCACCAGTCTTTTTTTCAATATCACGAAGCCGCTCGCCTATTGTCTCTAGGCTGAGGTGAAGCCGAATGATTGTGTCACTAATTTGCGAAAGATTGTCAGAAACTGTTGCAACGCGCTGATCAGCAAGGCGTTGATTGAGCAAAATTCTGGCAGCCACAAACCCGACCAACAACAGCACGACAGCCAACGCCGTGAGAACCACAATGATAAAGGGATTTTGGAAGAAACTGGCCACATCTGCCATTTAGTGAAACCTTTAACTACGGTGGTGATTACATTGTCATCCTCACTATGCCGGTTAATCATCGTTATCGGCAATATATTTTTGTAATTTGCCCGGCATTGCCGCTTTTACGGCTGCGCGCTTTTGCAGTTGATCAAGGCGTGCGATCACCGTCAAAACACGGTCGCGGGTAGTATCATCTAATTTTTCAGTTTTGAACAAGCCGTCACCATGCAATGCGAGGAACTCCTCTAGAGCAAAGCATCTTTCAGCAAAATCTTTTGCAGACAATCCAAGCAGAGACAGCGCGTCAAGCATTTGCTCAACACGCTCAACAATATCTGTCGTCGACAAGGAGATGGAAACCATTACAAATAAAGTATCTGTATTACGTCTTCATCTCTCTGTAAGCATCCATTAACGCTTCTGAGATAAGATCAATGTTTATCGGATATTCGCCACGCTTTATGGCTTCTTTGACCCGATTTACATTCACCTCATCAATTGGCGCTGCTGAAGCCATTTTCTTGATCGATGATTGCACATCGGCAGACTTCAGCTCAACACTGTCGCGAGCGCTTTCGGCCGCGGCAGACGAAACTTTAGTCACCTCTTGTGAAACCCGATCAGGAGCATTAGCGTTGCGTGGCTCCGTACGACTAACAGTGTTTTTTACAATACCAACCATTTTAGTTGACCTCCGATATATCCATTACGACAAGAGTACGAAGTTATTTAGTAATTATCTTCACTTTTTTTTCTGACACCACGCTGCCCTCAACAACAACATTACTTGATTGGTTCAAAACCTTCAATAAATCACCCAATTGAGCATTATCCAGAGCTAGGCCAGAACCAGCAACTGTGACGCCGCCAATCTGTGTTTCGATGATAACACTTTGGTTTTTTTGAATCACCCAGTCCATTTCCAAATGCCGGCTTTGCAACACTTGATTAACGCTCAATGAGCGACTCGTTTTGCGGCCAATAACATCACCCAGCTTTTTATAATACCCAACAAGGCGGTGATTGGGGCTTGATACCAGTACCAGATCATCGTTGGTGATGACTTCGCCACGCCGCAGGCTGCGTGCAAGCTTAACAATTTTTTCAACCTTAGTTGACGGCTGCAATGCGTCTGCGGCATCCTCACTTAGAATGGGAACACGGCTGTTTGTTTGAATTTGTGTTCGAACCGCAATTGAAAAACCATCTGGATCACTGCACGAAACGCGGACTGTCTTATAGCCGCCAAACATTGGTTCAATCGTTAAGCCAGCGGCGCAAGGCAGGAATTTCCTCTCCTGGTTAATCACAGGGTCACTGTTGATGCCAAGTGAGGCCAAGGATGATTCAATTTTGGCTTTGATAATCCCGCCTGACAAAGTTTGGCTTGCCATAGCCAGGTTGCTTACAAGGCAAAGGCCTGCAAAAAGTCCAAAAGTGTTGGTAGATTTACCCACCAAAGAAATAAATTTCATTTGTCCGTCCACTGCCACCTTGCGAGGGTCTGTTTTTAAGCTTTGCGCCGGTTACCAAGGCCTTGATCTGGTTCAAGGATGGCAGGCTAATAGTTTTCTTTGCATAGAGAAAATTCGGATTGCCCCGCACAAATGCATGGCGATTCAATTGAACAATGGCCATTTCTACAAATTTCATATTCATGCCGCTGCCGCCATAATAATTTTTCATGATATGGCTAAGGGTTTCATCCTGTGCCACTTCATGCGTTTCCGAATAATCCGAATCCAAGCGAAATGGATGTGAGCTTGCGGTATCTTCAAGACCGCCGTTGTCACGCGCACCATAAGTTAGCACAACAATCGGCTCGGCGATGGCTGTGTTCATGGCAATGCTGAAAACGTACAGAACTATTAACATCAAATAGCGCATCAATTCATCTCCAAGAACGTCGCAAGCTTGCCATTTAAATCGACTAGCTTGCGTTGGCGGCTAAGCGGCTCAAGGATTGAATATCCATCTCCAGCCTCAATTACCCGCAAAACCGACCATTTACTGCCAGCGCCCGAAACCATTGCAAGACGATTAACTTGAATGCCGTGCCGCATACCAAGGTCAACGTGAAGCTTGTCATTCTCTAATTTGATTACAGCCTTTAGCGGTAAACATAAAGTCGCTGAAGCAATCGCCTTAGCATGTTTTTGAAGGCCGTTCATCAAGGCAGCTTTAACCGTATCCCGTTTGGTTGTGCTTAACTTGCTGATCAGCAAGCTTGGTGAACGTTCACCAAGTTTCAACTTAATCTCGTCACGAACCTCGCCAAGCGGCGTCAACTGACTGCCCGCATAAAGGCTGGTTGTAATGATAGCACGCAAATGCTGGCTTTGGACAAGCGCAAAATCAGCTCTGAAACTTTCAAACGCAATATTGGTCGAAATAGCAAAATCACCAGCACGGATCGAAGCTTTGCCATTTATTAGCGCATTATAATCATAACGTACGTCACGCTTTATTTGTAACGTGTCAAGAACCGTAGCCGTCTCGTTATATAGTGTCACTTTAGCGGTATTCTCCAGTTGCCGATAAAGTTCAACCATCATCATTGACGGCATTGTTGACAGCCAGCCGGGAACCGACCGTGTCATTGACATCTTTGGTGCAAACATTGTCAAATGACCAATCGAACGATCATGGCACTCCGGTTCAGCAATGTTGCCAACAGCGGCTTCTACAGTCACTTCATAATGAAGGTCATCCTTGATCTCGTTTATAATGCGATAATCAAGAATTTCACTTGACGGGCGCACAACGAAATGATCGTCAAGGCCGGTATCGGCTTGTACTGAGGAAAACCCATCGATCTTGGCGCCACCTCTCAAGGCTGCAAGATACAGCGCATCTTCGAGCGCAATATTTTTTGCCTCATGCACGGCCGCCTGATCATTGATCACTGCGCGCCCTGTTGCGATCACCATGCGTAACCCGTCACCACCAAGCGCATTCGTGCCAGTAAGCAGAGTAAAGATGGTGGCAAAAAGCCATGTGACGCGACGACTAGACATCGTCAAACAGTCTTACGTGCCGTTGTTAGAAGATAACCGATGGTTTCACGATCAATTTCCAACACCACTTCATACGTATCACTGCCAGTTGGGTTGATCCGAACCGTGCGCGCACCGCGGATTGTGCCATTTACAACACCACGAAACGTATCGTTCTGCACAACAAGGTCAATCACGGTTGTGCTTGAATCCACCTGCAAACCGTGAATTTGTTCGGCCAGATCGCGCATCGCCGCCATCCGGGCAGAGCGGATTGCCATCAAACGTTTTTGCGCCTCACCTCGGCCTGGCTGCGATGATGTCACCGCGTAGCCAACAGCCGTCAGCGTTGGAATATTTTCCGCACTGGCATCAAGGACGTCTTTTAAGTTAACAATTGTTTGGGTTTGTGAGGCTTCAATCGCTGCCAATTTTGTTGTGCCAGCCGTATCGAGGTTTGCTGTGCCGCTTCGTTCGCATGCTGTCAAAAAACCAATGCCAAGGCCGCAGACTATGGCTGTTTTAAAAATCTTGCGCATTTGGAGCTCCGTTTTGTCAAAATTTAGGTACCTCGCCCAGATATGCATTTTTTATGCCAACCAGGTCACTTTTACCTCACCCTACCGTGCCGCCAACAACAAGTGGCAAAAGCGCAACCACAAGGATCCAGCAAGCGAGACCCAATTCGCCGCACAAGCTTTTGGTAAATCACATGATTGGCATAGATTTTGCCTTTATCAGCTACAGCTCGTATCTGGCCGCCGCGATGGCGTCTGGATTAGGGCAATGGAAATATATGTAAGTCAGAGGGTTAGCTGTTGAAACACACAATGTGCACAAAACATCCTGTCAATTTATTATGCTGCTTTACCCTCGAGACAGGGCAAATGTCATGAATATGACGCTAACAAGATTTGGACTTGGCAATGCGGCTGGCTTTTTGTCAACGTTAGTCATGCCAATCGGCATTTTGGTGCTGGTGGCAATGATGGTCCTGCCCCTTCCCGTTTTCCTTCTTGATACCTTCTTTGTAACCAATATCCTGGTTTCACTTCTGGTACTGATGGTGGCTTTGCACACCTATCGTCCGCTCGATTTCTCCAGCTTCCCAAGCTTGCTATTGATTGCCACCGTGCTTCGGCTGGGATTAAATGTTGCCTCAACGAGGGTTATTCTTGGAAATGGCCATGAGGGCACATCGGCCGCGGGCAAGGTGATCGAGGCATTTGGTGCCTTTGTTATTGCTGGCAATTACGCTGTTGGTATTTTCGTCTTTGTCATTCTTGTGATTATAAATCTAGTAGTGATCACCAAAGGAGCTGGCCGCGTGTCCGAAGTGACCGCTCGTTTTACCCTTGACGCAATGCCCGGCAAGCAAATGGCGATTGACGCCGATTTGAACGCTGGCGTTCTGACCAATGACGAAGCCAAGGTCCGCCGTGAAGATATTTCCAAAGAAGCCGATTTTTACGGCGCGATGGATGGTGCGTCGAAATTTGTCAAAGGTGACGCTATTGCCGGCATTTTGATTCTTGCAATCAACATCATTGGCGGTCTGATTATCGGCGTTACCCAGCATGATATGTCATTTTCGAGCGCCTCCGAGTCCTATATTCTATTGTCAATCGGTGATGGGCTTGTCGCGCAAATTCCATCGCTGATGCTGGCCATTGCCACAGCCATTATTGTAACTCGCGTTTCAACAACCGAAGATATGGCAGCGCATATTGGCAAACAGATCAGCCTGTCACGCGCCTGGATTCCAGTTTCGGGTGTATTGCTTCTGATCGGCTTTGTACCGGGCATGCCGAATTATCTGTTTTTAGCAGCGGCTGCCATTGCTGGCCTAGCTGGTTTTTTAATGCGAAAAAGAGAACACGGCGAAAATGTGCTTGAAGAACAGCAACAGCCCGGCGCCGAAGCGCTGCTTGGAGAGGAAGGCAAGGAAGCACCTGACCAAATTAATTTGACCGATGTCACCGATAATTCGGCCGTTTCGGTGCAGCTTGGCTATGGCCTTATTGGCATGGTTGATGAGGCCACTGGCGGTCCACTTGTAAACCGAATCACCGGCATTCGCAAACAGGTTTCCAAGGCGCTTGGCTTTGTGATTCCGCCCGTGCGGGTTCGCGATGACATGGCCTTGAAGGCAAATGATTATCGCATTCGGATTGGACAGACGATTGTTGGCGAAGATCAGGTTTATCCTGAACTAAAACTGGCTATTCCGGGTGACTCAACAAGTGTAAAGATTGCTGGTGTCGAAGTTAAAGACCCAACATTCGGCATGGACGCCATCTGGATTGACCGGCATAAAGAAGCCGAAGCCGAGAGCAATGGCTATGTCGTTGTCGAGCCTGAGTCAGTGCTAGCGACGCATATTTCACAAATAATGTACAAATTTGCGCATGAATTAATTGGCCAAGATGATGTCAAAGTGCTTCTTGATAATCTGGCACATACATCGCCAAGCCTTGTTGACTCAGTTGTTCCCAAGCTTGTACCACTTCATGCATTGACAGGAATCTTGAGCGAACTTCTGGCAGAGCGCGTGCCTATTAGCGATCTTCGAAAGATTCTTGAAACGCTTGCCAATCTGGCTGGCCGTAATCTTGGCATTATAGAGTCTGCCGAGGCTTTGCGCCCCGGCCTTGCCGGTCTTTTGATTCAACAAATTGCCCCATTAAATCAGCCCCTGCCCGTAATTACGCTTAGTTCTGAACTGGAACATATGCTGATTTCAATGTCGCGCCAAAGCAGTGATGGCGGTCTACTTCTAGACAGCGGCCTTGCCGAGCGGTTGATCAAATCAGTTGCGCAGGCAAGTGAAAAAACATCGGCTGATGGCCGCCAAGCCGTTCTTGTAGTCTCGCCGCAAATCCGTCGCCAGTTATCAACAATCATGCGCCAGCATATTGATGATCTAGCGGTTCTTGGCTTCACCGAATTGCCTGATAACCGGAAAATCAATGTTATCGCGACAATAAGCGGTGATGCCGACAATAAACTTGAAGATAAATAAGATCCGGCGCTTTTGCCGTCATCCAAAAGGAGGATGAACAATGCCAACGATAACCGTACAAGCTGTAGATTCTGCAACCGCAATGGATGAAATCCGGGAAAAGCTTGGCCCTGATGCGATGATCATTTCGACCAGCAAACGTAATGGCCGCATTGTTATGGATGCAACGACCAACGGCGCTAAACCTGGTATTGCAACGTCTGTTGAAGCTGGATTTAGCGACATTTTCAAAGGCCAAATGCTGGCAAAGCCTGCGGTAACAGCAAAAGCTGGCACTGCAGCAAATAACGAGGAAATCCCAGCCAATGCCGCAGCAAATGCTGATATTGCTGCGCTACGCCGTGATATCGCACAAATGCAAAACATGCTGTCAGGCCTCGTGCTAACTGACCTTGATGGGGTCAATCCAAGCCTATCAGCAAGCACAAGATTAGAGTTGCTGCGTGCCGGATTTTCCGCCGCATCGCTAGACCTTCTCAAAGCGCATTATGCAGGCCTGACCTATGGTGATGGCTGCGATGCTTTTCTTGGCGGCATGGCGGAGAGACTGGCCCATCCAAATGCCGAAGCACTATTGTCAAAAAGGTTAATTTTCGTTGTTGGCGCCACCGGTACCGGCCGCACAACGATGGTAGCAAAATTGACCGCCATGATTCGCGAGGCATATCCAAAAAAGGAAATCATTGCTGCCAGCCTGCATGGGCAGAACGCATCAAATAACCGGTCATTGCAGGGTTTTGGCCGATTGCTGAACGTGCCGGTTTGCACGCTTTCGTTGGAAACACCAATCGCTGATTTCAACAAAATGACCGATTATGATGTAATGATAGTAGATGTAACCGCGATGCCTGATGAGGCCAGCCAAAAACTTGCCGAAATCAAGGGGCGTGTTGGCGCCAAGGAAATTGGCATTATTACCACAATTCCAGGCAGTACAAGCCGTGCTATGATTGAATTGACCATGCAGCGCTTTGCCGACCTTGCACCAATGATTGCGCTGACTAAGCTTGATGAATGTGAAACAACGGCAAGTGAATTTTCGGCCTATGTTGAACAAGGTGCGCTTATCAGCATTCTTTCGGGAACAAAATCGGTGGTTGGAGCGTCAATATTTGCTTCGGAAAACATCTTATTGCAGTATCTTAAAGAAAATTTCAGCAATCACGAAGCAATCATGCCAATGGCTACGGACTTAGAGTAAATATTATGGCAACATCCATTGCAATCACCAGCGGTAAAGGCGGTGTTGGCAAGACCAACACGGCGGTTAATCTGGCAACTACCCTTTGTCGACTTGGCAAACGCGTCGTTCTCTTTGATGCCGATTTCGGCCTTGCCAATGCGCATGTCCTGCTTGGCACCAACCCCAAAACCACAACCGCTAATTTTTTAGCGGGCAAAGCCAGCATGGCGGAAACAATGACGCCCGCGCCGCTTGGGTTGAATTTCATTTCTGGCGGTTCCGGATTGATTGAATTGCTTAATCTCGATAATCAGGCTCGCTATCGCATGTTGGCTAGCCTATCTAACCTGCAATCAGAGATTGACTATTTAATCGTTGATTGCCCAGCTGGCGCATCTGACAGCACATTGTTTTTTGTTAATGCCGCCGATATCGCGCTGGTTGTTTTAGTTGCTGAACCGACAAGCTTTTTGGATGCCTATGCGCTGTTAAAAGCCGCACATCTTGACAAAAGTATCAAAGAATTTTCAA
>MDTC01189250.1_pt1 | contig 13814 bp, 12 predicted proteins | sample 811181 | NCBI WGS metagenome assembly MDTC01 (sample SAMN05326644, study PRJNA326480) | marine metagenome | isolation source: seawater | place: Pacific Ocean: North | collected 2011
ATTGTAATTACTACGAGAAGCTCGATAAGGGTGAAGCCCTTTTTACGCTGATTTTTCATATTCATGGCAATGTTCTTTCTTCAGAAGGTATTTTCCAGTTAAAGATTTCGTGGTGATTGAACCCATTGAAACCCGTTGAGCATTTCAATAAGGTAACTCAAATGACCTGCAAAGCGCAAGTGCGTTTTCCCTTGCCCCTGCCAGCACTGTTTCGTTCTCGAAATCGCCAAGGACAAGATCAATGATGACTCCTATCTCTTTCATTTCTTTTGTTCCCATGCCCCTTGAGGTTACTGCAGGTGAACCAATGCGGAGTCCGCTTGTTTGAAAAGGGCTACGAGTCTCTCCGGGTACGGTATTCCGATTAAGGGTGATGTTGGCCTTTTCCAAGGCTTGCTGGGCTTGCTTGCCGGTGAGGTCGGGATGTGATGGTCTCAGGTCCAAAAGCATGAGGTGGTTATCTGTCCCACCGCTTACCAAATGATGTCCGCGAGAAGCTAGTTCCGTTGCTAGGGCATCAGCGTTGGCGATTACTGATTCTTGGTATTCCTTGAAGCTCGGCTTGGCCGCTTCGCCGAAGCAGACAGCCTTGGCCGCGATGACATGCATCAGCGGACCACCTTGTGAACCCGGGAATACGGCCGAATCGATAGCCTTGGCAAATTCTTCTCTGCACAGGATTAAGCCACCTCGGGGTCCCCGCAGAGTTTTGTGCGTGGTTGTAGTCACAAAATCTGAGTGTGGAACGGGGCTAGGGTGTAGTCCTGTGGCCACGAGGCCTGCTATGTGGGCGATGTCAGCGAGCAAAAGCGCCCCGCAATCCTTAGCAATCCGACCCATTCTTTCAAAGTCTATGATTCTTGGGTATGCGGAGGCTCCAACGGTAATCAATTTGGGCTTTTCGACCTGAGCCGTAGTTTCGATGGCATCGTAATCGATGTGACCACTTTCAGGGTCAACGCCGTAATTTACCACTTCGTAAAGAAAGCCGCTGCAATTTTTAGGATGACCGTGTGTGAGATGGCCGCCATCCTGTAGACTCATGGTTAGAATCTTGTCACCCGGATCAAGTACGGCGAAGTAGACGGCCGTGTTGGCCTGGCTACCGGAATGCGGCTGTACGTTTGCGTATTCGGCTCCGAACAAGGACTTGGCCCGCTCGATTGCGAGACTTTCGGCTACGTCGACATGTTCACAGCCACCATAGTAACGCTTTGAGGGATAACCCTCCGCATATTTGTTGGTTAACACGCTCCCTGTCGCCTCCATTATGGCAGGCAGGGTGAAGTTTTCCGAAGCGATGAGCTCGATGTGCGTTTGCTGACGTTTTTTTTCGTCCGCGAGGACTTTGTGGATAGCCGGATCGAGTTCGGCGAGCGAGGCCTGATTCAATGACATGATTGTTTGAGTTGATATAAATTATTTTAGTTAATTGGCTTACAAATTCTTTTCAACCCAAGCAAGGAGCGAGGGTAGTGAATCTTTCATCTTTTCGCGGCATTCGCGATAGACTTCTAGGCTTTGTCCGTAGGGGTCGGGGAGTTCTTTGTCGTTTCCATCGACAAATTCGCGCATTAGGAAAATCGGGGCTCCTTCAGGGAGATCAAAGTACATGTTGATCAACACTCGGTGAGATTCGGTCATGCAGAAAACCGCAGAGGCGTTTTCCAAAGTTGTTCGAGTTAGGACCGAACTTCTGTGGTCAGTGAGATCTAAACCTACTTCTTCGCATGCGGTCACCGAATTGTCAGATGCCTTGTCACCTTCGACTGCGGAAAGGCCAGTTGAGAAAACCTGAATTTTCTTTTTGGCTCCAGATTTTGCGAGAGCATCCTCAAAAAGTTTTTCCGCCATGGGACTCCGACAAATGTTTGCCGTGCACACGAAAATAATGAGCTTTTCCTGTTTACGCTCTTTTTTTGCTCTGCTTTTACGTCCCATTGTCTTTGGTTTCGGGCTTGTTTTCTTCGGCGAGGCGGTAAAAGGCAAGGTTGAATCCTTCAGTCCCTGCTCAACTCCCTGTAACCGATGTCGCGTCGCAAGAATTTGGAAGTGAAACCGATGCTGTCGCACAGAGCATAGGCACGCTCTGCGGCCTCGGATAGGGTCGAGCCACGTCCAACTGCTCCGAGTACTCGACCTCCTGCCGAGACGATCTCGCCAATTTCGTTTTGCTTGGTGCCGGCATGTATGAGGTCGGTTTTTTTAGGCAGGGAATCTGGAAAGTTAATAATTTCACCTTGAGGATAAGATTCAGGATAACCCTTGGAGGCCAAGACTACGACCATGGCCGATTCATTCTTAAACTTCAGGTTCCGCGGTAAGTCTTCACCTTTAGCGGATGCTAGCAAGACGGGCACCAAATCCTCGTCGATAAGAGGTAGAATGACTTGAGTCTCGGGATCTCCGAAGCGCACGTTGAATTCCAGTACTTTTGGCCCATCCTGCGTGAGCATGAGACCAATGTAGAGGGTGCCGCGAAAGTCGATGCCGTCCGCCTTGAGACCAGCGAGAGTAGGTCTAACGATGTTTGTTTCGTAATCGGACAACATTTCTCGTGTGACGAGAGGGGTAGGGGCATAGGCGCCCATACCGCCGGTGTTAAGACCCGTATCGCCCTCGCCTGCCTTTTTGTGATCCTGGCTCATCGGTAGGGTGACGTAGCTGTCGCCTGAGCAAATTAGATGTAGCGAGGTTTCTTCTCCCTCGAGAAATTCCTCGATTACAACTTCCTTGCCGCTTTCTCCAAAGGATTCGCCCGAGAGCATCTCGCGGACGCTATTTTCCGCTTCCTCAAGGGTTTCGCAAATGACAACGCCTTTTCCTGCAGCCAAGCCACTCGCCTTAACGACCAAGGGCAATCTCGATTTACCAAGAAAGTCTCGTGCAGCTTCCACTTCGGAAAAATTCCCATAGGTTGCCGTAGGGATATTATGTCGGGCGAGAAAATCCTTCGTAAAGGCCTTGCTACCCTCAAGTTCGGCTCCTACCTGGTTGGGCCCGTAGGCAATAATCCCATTTTCGTTCAAGGCATCCACCGCCCCATTGCAAAGGGGAACCTCCGGGCCAACTACCACGAAGTCCACGTTTTCTTCCGTCGCCAATCGTACGATGGCATCGTTGTTTTCGACGTCGATTGGAAAAGCGGAGAACTCCTGCGACATGCCGCCATTGCCCGGCGCTACGACGACCTCCTTGGCGAGTGGGCTTAACGCGCAAATCTTGGCCAACATGTGCTCTCGCCCTCCCGATCCAAGAATAAGAATTTTCATTTGTTCGTTCTGCATAGCAGACGGCTTTTCCGAAAAAAACGGAAAGAGTCGAGGGAAAAGACGTTTTTTTGGCACTTCTTGATTTCAAGCTTCCGTTCTTCTCTCGATTTGCCAGCATTAAAGGCATGCGGGTTTTTTTCATTGGGATTTGCGGAACGGCTATGGGGAATGCGGCGATCCTGCTCAAGAAGCAAGGGGTCGAGGTGGCCGGTTCCGATGCGGGCGTATATCCACCGATGTCGGATGTCTTGCTTGAGGCAGGGATTGAACTTTTCGAGGGCTTCGACGAAGAGGTGCTCCGAGAGTGGTCGGCCGACCGTGTCGTCGTGGGCAATGCGGTATCCCGAGGCAATCCGCAGGTCGAATGGCTCTTGCGTGAGCGTTTGGTTCCGTTCGTTTGTCTTCCTCAACTCATCGGCGAAGAACTCATTGGCACGCGTGTCGCAGTGGTCGTCGCCGGAACACACGGCAAAACCACCACCACGTCTCTCACGGCCTTTGTGCTTTCCGAAGCCGGAGTGAACCCCGGATACCTTGTGGGAGGGGTCCCCCTCGACCTCCCGTCCGGCAACGAGCTGGGAGACCCCGTTGCCCCCTTCGTCATCGAGGGCGACGAATACGACTCCGCCTTTTTCGACAAACGCAGCAAATTCATTCACTACCGCCCCCGCATCCTCGTTCTCAATAACCTGGAGTTCGACCACTCGGATATCTTTCGCGATCTCGTAGACGTTTCCCGTACCTTCGATCACCTTCTCCGTATCGTGCCCTCCGATGGTTTTGTCTTGGCCAATGGCGACGACCCGAACATCGCGGCCTTGCCGCAACCTTCATGGACTACCTTACTGCGCGTCGGCCTCGGCCCCGAAAATGATCTCCGTATCGTCGACTTCTCGGAAGGGCCTGATGGGGTTGTCTTCCGCCTGCTCTGGCGCGAAATCGAGGTTGGTGAGGTGAAATGGAATATGCCCGGCGAATACAATGCTCGCAATGCGGCCATGGCCGCTCTTGCCTCTGCTTTGTCTCAAGCTGCGGCTGTGGGGCGAGAGCCCGACCTCGACGGAAATCCTTTTGCCGCGACTGGCCTTCCACCTTTCGATAAATGCCAAGGAGTTAAACGGCGTCAGGAAATTCTCGTAGATCGTGACGATCTCCTTGTTCTGTCCGATTTCGCTCACCATCCCACGGCAATTTCAGGTGCCCTCCGCTCCCTACGAGCTCGTTGGCCCGAGCACCGCCTGGTCGCCTGCTTCGAACCACGTAGCAACACGGCTGTAACAAACGTCTTTCAAGACGCCTTTACCGAAGCCCTTGGGGAGGCGGACGAAATCCTTCTCGGTGAAATCCATCGAGCCGAGCGCATAGACCCTGCGGATCGTCTCGATGGCCAAGCCATGATTCTTAAACTTCGTGAACAAGGCCGTGCTGCCGAAGTGTTCCACACCAACCAAGCCTTGGGCGAATCCCTGCTATCACATGATTTCGAGAGTGAGGGGAAAACTCTCCTCGTGTTCCTCTCCAACGGTTCCTTCGACGGCGTGATTGGGAAAGTAGCGAGTCAGTTTTTGGAAAAGTGAAATCTCTCTAGAGTTCAACCTCTTCGGGGAAATCTAGTTTTTTCTGCAGTTCCTCGACCCACTTGCGGTGCGGTCCTGAGAGAGTGACCTCGTTGAGCTTTTCGAACGGAATGAACTCTAGGTCGATGGCGTCCGATAGTTTTCGATAGCTTTTAAGCTCAGCTCTAAGGATGCGTTCTTCGATCGATTGATTCGCTATGGCTCGTCTTTTGGTTGTTATGTGAACGGTTTTTTTTGGCCTAAAGCTATCGGGGAGATCTTCTGGTCGGGGTAACTCGTACAGGCCGGCAAGCCGCTTCGAGTCATCCGGCGTCTTATGAAGGAGAAGAGCCCCGTCCTGAACCATCCATAGGCGATCGATTCTCAAGCGTTGGACCTTCTTCTGGTCGATTTTTGGGAATGCCTCGGCGTCTCCGCTTTGGCCTGCTCGGCAGAATTGGAGAACCGGACAAGTCATGCACAAGGGCGACCTGCGATTGCATACGGTCGCTCCTAGTTCCATGACTGCTTGGTTGTAGTCGCCCGGGCGATTCGAGAATAGGAGAGCCTGTGCCAGTGGTCGAAGCTTCCGTTGGGCGGTGCCTCCGTCTTTAAATTGTTCATCGATTGAGAAAATTCGAGTGAGTATGCGTACGACGTTGCCATCGGCGACGGCGCTCGCGGAACCAAAGCTAATGCTGGTTACGGCAGCCGAAACGTAGGGGCCGACTCCGGGGAAGGTTTGCCATGTCTCGGGGTCTTCGGGCGGGGCGTCGAAAGCCTGTATTTCCTTGGCAAGCTTTCTCAGGTTACGGGCTCTCGAATAGTAGCCTAGTCCTTCCCATGCCTTCACTACCTTTTCTTCCGGTGCAGAGGCAAGGGAGGCGAAATCCGGAAATTTCTCCAGCCATCTGTCAAAGTATGGAAGGACGGTCGATATCCGGGTTTGCTGAAGCATGAACTCGGAGACCACTGTCTTATAAAGGCTGGGTGATGTTCTCCAAGGGAGTTTTCGCTTGTGTTCGTCGTACCACGCAAGCAGCTCGTTTCCAAAGGATTCTAAAGCTTTGGTAGATGAGAGCGGATGCTCTTCGGGAATTTTCACGTTGCTTGACGGTTGCATTCTTCCGCGGTCTTTTTCATAGGAGAATGGGATATGGCAAGACAATCATCCGAATGCGGCGGCCAAGAGAAGGCGAAGAAAACGATGTACACCATCAAGCTCGATAGCGAGAAGTTGGATAAACTTGGTTTCGCGCTTGAATCGCGGGAATGGGAACCGCGTGAGGTGGCATACGCTCGTTTCGCCTACACGGGCGAGCAGGTAAACGTGGTCGGCTACGAGAGTGGCAAGGTCGTCGTCCAAGGGAAAAAGACGGAGGATTTCGTCCAAAACATCTTGGAGCCGGAGGTGACGGGAGAATTTCTGCTCGGTTATGAGGAAGTGAACAATCCGGAATGGTTCGAGCCTCACGCCGGTCTCGACGAAAGTGGAAAGGGCGATCTCTTCGGTCCCGTAGTCACTGCTTGCGTAATTGCCGACGGGGACATGGTGCGAAAGTGGATGGATGCCGGTATTCGCGACAGCAAGACCATCACCGATGGTGTAATCACGAAAATGAACAAGCTCATCGTCGACACCAAGGGCGTGGTTATCAAGACAGCCTTTACGGGAATGCCGAAGTATAACGAGCTGTACAACAAGTTCGGGCAAAATCTGAACAAGTTTCTCGCCTGGCTTCACGGTCGATCCCTCAACGATGCTTTGGACGTTCGCATGCCTCCATGGGGGTTGCTCGACCAGTTTACCAAGCAACCTTTGGTGCAAGCCTACGTGAAGGACAGAAAATTCGACCTGCGCATGCGTCCCAAGGCGGAAGAGGATCCCGTGGTGGCGGCATCTTCCATCGTAGCTCGGGCGACTTGGCTCCAGCAAATGAAGAATTTGGAGGATGAATGCGGCGAGAGTCTGCCCAAGGGGTCCGGCGCCAATGCCAAGGAAAAGGCCAAGGCCATCATAGCGCGCCTAGGTCCGGATTCCCTCAACCGCTTTTGCAAACTCCACTTCAAGACCGCGTACGAGGCCATGGGAAAAACACCACCTGCCAAAAAGGCTTGGAACCCGAATTGGGGCAGAGGCAAGAAATCCTGATCCTTTTGGGATGCCCAATCCGCTCTGGACTTACGACCGAAAGGCCGCTAAGGGATTGCCGGGCATCGTTGGAGTGGACGAGGCGGGGCGAGGTTGCCTTGCCGGGCCGGTAGTTGCGGGAGCGACCCTTCTTCCATCGGGTTTTTTCTCCAAGGCCTCCAATCGTCGAAAATGCGCGGAGGTGAACGATTCCAAGCAATTAGATCAGGCTAAGCGCGAGAAGTTATACGAGATTCTCGAATCCCTTATGGAGGCGGGCGAGCTTTGGTTTGCCACAGGTGAGGCATCCGTTGCCGAAATCGAAAGCGAAAACATAGTGGGCGGCACCTGTCTAGCCATGGGCCGAGCGATGGATGCCTTGGCCGAGCTCTCCGGCGAGCTCTGGAAACCTCGGGCCAAGGATGAGGTGGCCGAAGGTTTGTTTGCGACCGAAGAAGGCGCCTCGGAGCCACCCTGGCTCGTTCTGGTGGATGGTCGTCCGATGAAGCGTTTGCCTTACTTGCACGAAGGATTGGTAAAAGGTGACACCCTTTCCCTTTCCGTGGCAATGGCTTCCATCGCCGCAAAGGTTGTCCGGGATCGTCTCATGGCCCGTATGGCTGAAAGATATACCGAATACGACTTTGCCTCCAATAAGGGGTATGGCGCTCCTAAGCACTTGCGGGCTCTGCGCGAGCTCGGTCCCACTCCCGATCACCGGCCCCGTTTCCTGCGAAAGATTTTAGGAGAACCTGAAGACTTGCCTGAAAATCCTCCGCAAACCCTATTGAGTTTCGACTGAATACATTATAGAACGAGATTATTAATTCTTAGTCATGATTCTTTTGGGAGTAAACGTAGACCATGCCGCAACCGTGCGACAGGCCCGGTATCGGGAGGAACAGAATGCTCACGGAGGATACGTCGAACCCGATCCGGCCGAAATTGCTTGGCTCTCCGAGGACGCCGGCGCAGACGGCATCACTATGCATGTTCGCGAGGATCGTCGGCACGTGCAGACGGACGACGTTGAACGCTATTTGGAGAAAAAGAAAACGCGATTGAATCTCGAGATGTCCTGGTCCGATGAAATGATTGATTACGCCCTGCGTATAAAGCCCGACAGCGTTTGTCTCGTCCCCGAGAATCGCCGCGAGGTTACTACCGAGGGCGGCCTGGACGTCGCGGGCAACGCCTCAAAGGCGAGAGAAGTTACCTCCACTCTGGTTTCGGCGGGTATTCCAGTAAGCCTTTTCATTGATCCTGAAACCGACCAACTCGAGGCCTCCGCCGAGGTCGGAGCCCCATGGGTGGAATTGCATACGGGAAGTTTTGCTCGGGCTTGGTTCGACGAGGAGGCTCGAAAACGGGAGCTGAACGTCCTGTGCTCAGGCATGGATCTCGGCGTTAGCCTTGGCCTGCGCGTAAACGCCGGTCACGGTATCAACTACTTAAACGTGGCCGAGGCCCAAACCTTGTCTTCGGTTTTTGAGTTCAACATTGGCCATAGCATAATCAGCAGGGCTCTGATCACTGGGATCGAGGAAGCCGTTGCCACGATGCGCTCCTTGCTGAATCCCGAGTCATGATGCCGGAACTTCCTGATGGAACTAATGTTCTTGGCGTTGGAACCGACTTGATCGAGGTCGATCGAGTCCGCTCGTCAATCCAAAGCCATGCTGATCGTTTTATTGAAAAGGTCTTCACCTCTACCGAACGCACATACTGCGAAGGAATGGCGGATCCTGTGCCCCACTTCGCCGCTCGCTTTGCGGCCAAGGAGGCCATTTCCAAGGCATTTCGTACTGGCATTGGGGGCGAGTTCGGTTGGCATGACGCTGAAATTGAGAATGGTTCTGCAGGCGAACCACACGTCCGCCTCAGTGAAAAAGGCGTCGCCTTGCTGGAGGAGCGCGGGGGCTCTAAAATCCTGATCAGCCTTTCCCATCTTTCCACCATGGCCATGGCGGTCGTGGTTATTGTCTCGTGAGCGAAGCTCTCGTTACCCACCCGCTCCTAACTTGTTCAGAGGCTTTGGCCTTCGAGCAAAGTCTTTTGTACGACGATGCCGAGGCGGAGTGGCAGGCCATGAGGGCGGCAGGCGAAGGCTTGGCCGACTGCCTCCTGCGCGATATGCGCGAACTGCGCACAATCGCTCATCGCCCGCGCTTTCTCTTTCTGGTGGGTAAGGGGCATAATGGGGGAGATGCCCTTATCGCCGCCAAACGTCTTTTGCGTAGTATTCCCACTGCTCGGGCCTGTCTCTGGCCCGCTGAACCTTGGGAGTCCTGCAGGCCCAACACGCAACGGGCTCGCGACGAACTGCTGGTATTGGCGGCCAAGCGAGTGGAAGAGCTTGAACCGCTTACCGCTCTCGCTTCTTCGGCAAGCATTCGGGGGACCTTTGAAAAAGCTTCGGGTGAGTATGGTTTTCATGCTTGTCTCGATGGTTTGCTCGGCATGCAGTTTCGCCCACCCGTTCGAGAACCGGTCTCTCTCCTTCTCGGCTTTCTCAACGATCGACCCGACCTCGGTATTCGCGCCTCCGTGGACCTGCCCAGTGGGGTGGGGGACGAGACCGACCCTTCTCCCTTTCGAGCCGACTTTACCTACGCCACGGGTATCGCCAAGACTCCCCTGCTCGCTTCTTCGAACGCTCCATTCGTTGGCCGCATACGTTACGTCGACTTGGGCTTCTTCGATGGGGTAAAACAACCCGGTTCGGTTTCTACGGTTAAGGAGATTCTGCCCGGCTCCGCCATTCGTACTCTCCGCAAGTTGCGGCCGGCTCATTGTGACAAGCGAGACTTCGGGCATCTCTTTCTTTTAGCCGGTTCACGCTCCTATCCCGGTGCGGCCCTAATGGCGGCCAAGGCGGCTATCCGCTCCGGAGTCGGTCTGCTTACGGCTTTTATTCCCGAGTCTCTGCAACCCTCCTTCGCCGCGGCTTTGCCCGAGGCGATGTGGGTGCCCATGCCCGAGACGCCCGACGGTGGTTTGGCTCTAGAGGGTCGTGGCTTGGTCGTGGAAAAGCTTTCACGGGCCACAGCTATCGTGACTGGCCCGGGCCTTGGAACTGAACGCGAGACTCAGGTTATGCTTGCCGAAATCCTCAAGGCATTCGACGGTCCCGCCGTCCTCGATGCCGATGCCCTGCAAGCTGAAATCGTCGCTGAAGCTCCGAAACCCGAGAGGCTTGCGCTAACCCCCCACGCGGGTGAATTTGCTCGTATTTCGGGAGGCTCCGATACTTGTCCTCGAGCTTATTCGGAGAAAATCGGCTGCTCCACCGTGCTCAAAGGCGCCTTTACCAGAATATGCTCAGCCGGCAGGGAGGCCGTAAACGTTTCCGGAGGTCCTGTCCTTGCTCGCGGTGGCACTGGAGACTTGCTTGCCGGCATTATCGGCTCTCTTATCGCCCGCGGTGATCGTTCTTTGTTTGATGCCGCCGCACTGGGCGTTCTGTGGCATGGTCGAGCGGCTGACGCTTTGGCTCGTCAACACGGGCAGGACGCTGTCAACGCGACCGAACTTCTCGATTATCTTTCTTTTTCCTTACGAAATGACTTCTGAATCACCCACTTTACTCGTACTTGCCGCCGGAATGGGAGCTCGTTACGGCGGACTCAAGCAACTGGAAGCGGTCGGACCCAATGGCGAGACCCTCATGGACTACGCGATATACGATGCCGTTCGGGCAGGGTTTTCCCGTGTCGTTTTTCTTATTCGTCAAGATATCGCCGAGGTGTTCGAGACGCAAATAGGCAGCCGTTACGTCGGTCGGGTCGAGGTAGTCTACGCCTATCAGGAGCTAGATGACTTACCCGTGGGCTTTGCCGTTCCCGAGGGACGCGAGAGACCTTGGGGTACGGGGCACGCGACTTGGGCCGCCCGCAAAGTGGTGGGCGACTCTTCCTTTGCCGTTATCAATGCCGACGACTTCTACGGGGCCGAAACCTTCAGTCGTTTGACGGAAAGCCTTGCTGAATCGTACGAATTTGGCTCTTCGGGACAGCTTTCTTGTTTTATGGCTGGCTTTCGCTTGTCGGAAACCTTGTCCGAGCACGGCAACGTATCACGCGGCGTGTGCGCAATCATGGACGGTTTTTTAAATACTGTTTCCGAGTGGACAGGTATAGCCAGGGGACCAGAGGGCACAGTGAGCGGTATTAACTCCGAGGATCAACGACATGCTCTCACCGGCGAGGAAACGGCCTCTATGAACGTCTGGGGTTTCCCTGCCGGCGTGTTTCCGCTTTTGGAAAAAAGCTTCATCTCCTTTCTCCGCGAAGTAGGGGACGTCACCAAAGACGAATTTTATCTTCCCTCCGCGGTCGACGAATGGATAAAGCAAGACCTGGCCACTGTTCGCGTCCGGCCAACGCCTTGTCGCTGGATGGGCGTTACCTACAAGGAAGACAAGCCTAGAGTGATCGAGGCCTTGTCCGCCTTGGTTGCCGAAGGTGCTTACCCGGCCAAGCTCTGGGAATAGAGCATTATGGTTACTTTAACGCTGATTCGACGAAGTTCGCATACGACCGAATGAAGTTAAGCTTTCCGTTCGAGGCCTTCAGGAAATACATCCAGCCTGCTGATTCGTGGCGATACACTTAGGGGTAGATATTCTCGGTCGTTCCATACAGGCTTCCGACGAGGGTTCAGCGTTCTATGGAAGGTGGTTTTATTCCTGCTCGGGGAAGTCGGGAGAAAGTTCCAGTTTTTGCCCTGGTTCCACCTCGTGCTTGCCCGTGGGGTCGGGGTCTTCGTCGTTTCGGTATACTTGGACGAGGAGAGGGGAATCCTTGTCGGCGGGGGACCATGCCCACTTGCCGATTTCCACGAAATTCATGGGTACGCCCTCTTCCCAGCTGAGGCCTGGACCTTCTCCACGGAGGAAGGGTTTGTTGCCTATGCCGATTTTGACCTTGGCCACGACTGCGGTGGCTCCACCGTTGTCGGAGGTTTCCGCTACAGACTCCTCGGGTAAGATTTTCTTTGGCTTTGCGGACCAGTCGGGATCTGTCTCCTCGAGGATGGCGTCGACTTTGCGGAGGGTTTCCGCAGGGTCCGGTAGGTCGAGTTCGGCTTGTTCGGGTTCGTCCGGCTCGTCTTCGGGAAGTTCTTCGGTTTCGGTACCTTCCTCTGATCCGGGTTCCTCGATCTCGTGTTTCTCCTCTTCTTTGGGGTCGATGGAGTCCGGCTCGGGTCCACCTTCATTACTTGGGTCGGATTCCGGTTCCGATTCCTCATTTACGGCTTCTTTTAAAGGAATTTCGTCACCCTCGGCTGAGCTCGGCTCTTCCTCGGGCGTTTCGGATTCCAGCTCCACTTCGGTTTGGGGTTCACCTTCTCCGAGTGGTTCGGGCTCAGCGTCCGGCCTGTCTTCCGCGGGTTCGTTTTCCTTTTTTCGGGAAGTTTTGCGTTTTGCGGGCTCGGAGGCCTGAACGACAGCAAGGCTCTCCTCTATACGGGAGCGGAGGTCTTCTATGGCATCGGGAATGGTGGACAGGGCGAAGTCTGGTGGTGGGGCGGCTGCGTCTTCGAGTGGTTTTCGAAGGGCGTCGAATCGTTCGCCGATTTCCTTTCGGAGAGCTTCCAGTTCACCGCCTAGTTTGACGACTTCGGAGAAGGCGGCGTCATCGTTGCCCGCGGATTCGGATACGATTTTGTCTACGAGCGTGGGCACTTTCTCGACCTTTACGCCGAGAGTGCCCAGATCGTCGCGCATTTCCTTGAGCTCGAAGTATATCTTCTGAATCAGTTGCTCCTCGCGGTCGGCGGATGGGTTGAGAGCGAGCTCGAGGAACTTCTCGAGAAGGTAGGGTAGGAAAATCAATATGCAGGCGAGGGCGGAGGATAGAACGCAGGTGGCGAGTTGCCACTGATCAAGGGGGTCGTCGACCGAGCGGTTGAGCGCGAAGTACAAGACGAACCCAAGTATGAAAACGGCTGAAGCGAAGAAGGGCCACTTTATGAGATTCGATGGTGATGATTGTTCGTGGTCCATGTCCATTCGGTTTTCTCCTTTTAGGTTTGCCGGGTTTTGCGGTCGCGTAGCGGTCGTTCGATTCTAGCTTAATCGATATCGTTCGGGAAAGCCAATTTTTCGGTATACCTTGCCGATTATCTTGTTTGCCCTACGCTGTGCGGCTTCGGCTCCGTCGCCGAGGACTTTTTGGAGGTACTGCTTGTCCTTAATCAACTCTTGGTACTTTTCACGGACGGGAGCAAGCGTCTCCACCACGACTTCGGCCACTTCGCTCTTAAACGCGCCGTAACCTTGCCCGGAGAACTTTTCCTCTAGATCGGTCACGGTTTCTCCCGAAAGTGCAGAGTGAATGGCGAGAAGGTTGGTGACGCCCTGTTTGTCCGGACCAGCCTTGACCTCGGAACCGGAATCGGTGACGGCGGACCCGATTTTTTTGCGAATGCGATCGGGTTCGTCGAGAATATAGAGGGTGGCTCGGTCGTTTTCGTCGGATTTCGACATTTTGCGAGTGGGATCGGCGAGGGACATTACGCGAGCCGCAGTCTTGGGAACGTAGGGCACGGGAATCTTAAAGGTTTCCGAATAGGTGCGGTTGAAGCGTTCGGCGAGATCGCGACAGAGCTCAAGATGCTGCCTCTGGTCCTCGCCGACGGGCACTCGGTCGGCGTTGTAGAGGAGGATGTCGGATGCCATTAGCACGGGATAGCAGAGGAGACCGGTGTTGATGCTTGCCTGGGCCCGGGAGCCGGTGTGGGTAAACTTTACCTCGTCCGAGGGGTCTGTCTCCTTGTTCTCTGCGACGTTGAAACCGAGCTTAGCGATCTTTTCCTTGAACTGCGTCATACGTTGGAGTTCGCCGATGGGGG
>MDTC01041044.1_pt1 | contig 13813 bp, 9 predicted proteins | sample 811181 | NCBI WGS metagenome assembly MDTC01 (sample SAMN05326644, study PRJNA326480) | marine metagenome | isolation source: seawater | place: Pacific Ocean: North | collected 2011
ATGAGTTTTTTTGGGATCCGATATGTTTCGAATAAGGTTAAGGATTTGAAACTAAATTGGTGGCTTAATTTGAATGCATTAGCTGCCGATACAGTTTTGATAGCAATTTGCTGGCAGTCATTGACGGCAAAAGCATTTGATATAAATCTACAGAATAGTCAAATAATACTACTAGGAACAGCAGTCTGGCTAGGATATATGGCCGATCGCATATTGGACGGTTTCCAAATTACCGATCGCGTTTGCTCAGCACGACATTCCATAGCTTTTCGCTGTCGTAAAAATCTATGCTTTGTATGGATCGCAGTCTTACTTCTAGCTCTTTTTCTTGCTTTTAATACCTTGTATTTCAGTGAATTGTATAAATGCTTCTTGTTAGCAACTTTTTGCGGAATTAACTCACTCGTAAACGTATTTGATAAATTTGGAAAGTTTCCGATTCCAAAGGAGTTGCGCACGGCGCTACTTTTTGCGAGCGGAGTATTTCTTTTTGTCGCTTTGGGGTTGCCCGAGCTTACGACATGGTTATCGATTACATTCCTTTCATTCGCGTCCTTATGCTTTTTAAATTGTTGCTACACAGCAAGATGGGATCGGACGACGGACATCACTCAAGGTCAAAGTTCTCTGATGTTGAGAAAAAGACTCCCATTTGGCATTTTCCATTTAATGTCGTATTTAATGGGATTGAGTTACATTTTGTTTAGTTTCTTTTTCTCGGAAAAACAAAACCTTTTCTTTCTGGCTATCGGCTTAGCTATGCTATCGCTTCCTTTAATCGATAACTTGATTAACGGAACTGAGCAAAGGAGATTACTTGCAGACCTCGGACTAATTCTTTCGGCAGTGTTCGTCCTCATATGAAAAACCATTCAAAGTCTGTTTCATTTTGTCGGTTTGCTCGTTCTTACAGCATCCTTGAAAAATTCGTCTTTAAAGATACTTTGGAAAAGGCAAGATTCGCTTACTTAGATTCGATTTCAGAGGCCAAGAAAATTCTTTTGCTCGGCGAAGGGGATGGGCGCTTTTTAGAAAAGCTCACTTCAATTAACGAAAATTGCCAGATAACCGTACTGGACGCTAGCCCAATTATGCTGGGTTTAGCCAAAGAAAGGGTTCCCGTTACATTTCAAGGAAAGATTCACTTTTATGAAGAAGATGCCACAATATTTCCGTTCGCCTGCGAAGCATTTGACGTGGTGGTCTCGCATTTCTTTTTAGATTGTTTTACTGAGGAAACTTTAACGGCTTTGCTAAAGAATATAAGTTCAACTTTGCACCCCGGTGGCAAATGGCTAATAGCGGACTTTGTCGAACCTTCTCTGGATACTATTCGCTCCATTAATCAATTTATTTCACTTAGAATACTTTACGTCTTTTTTAGGTTAATATGCGGCATTGAGGCTCACAAAGTAGTTTCACCAAATAAAATGCTAAAGGCTCACGGATTACATGAATCACACTGCATTAGTTTTTCGAAAGGCTTGTTGAAAAGCTTGATTTACATCAAACAGGCTTGAGATTTCCTTCCATTGGCAGTTAAATGAGAGACATGAAATTACCTTGACCAAACCAAACCGAAGTTCACAATATAGGATACCCTCTTAAGGAAAAAGTAAGGTGCCGATCCGATATTTTACTTTTGAAATATTTACTCCAATTTCCTATTCCTAAACTGATTTGAATGATTTCCAAAACTAAAAGTTTTAATTCACCGGTAGCCCAAGGGCTATACGATCCAAAGTACGAACGGGACAACTGTGGAATCGGACTAATTGTTGATATGAAAGGTCGGCGTTCTCACGATATTGTGAGTGGTGCCCTGGAGATTTGTCGAAATCTCGATCACCGTGGAGGTTGCGGTTGCGATCCAATTACCGGAGACGGAGCTGGCATATTTATTCAACTTCCTCACAAGTTTTTCATGGCCAATCCCAATCAAGGAATTAGTTTTGAAATTCCTGACGAAGGTGACTACGGCGTAGGATTCACATATTTGTCCAAAGATCAAACTTCTCGTAGATCCCAAATGGAGGTCATCGAACAAATCTCGAATGAGTTGGACATGGAGATGCTCGGATGGCGCGAAGTACCGGTGAATAGTGAAATTCTTGGTAAGGCGTCCTTTGATTGCGAACCTTACATGAGTCAATTTTTTGTAAGGCGCAGCAAAGATACCGAGCGGGGCCTCTCATTTGAACGCAAACTTTATATTTTGCGACGAGTTGCGAGTCATCGCCTTCGATATTTACGCGGAGATCTGTCAGACATGTTCTACATCGCGTCTTTATCTTCTCGGACAATGACCTACAAAGGAATGCTTACGACAGGGCAGTTGGATCAGTACTTCCCCGACTTAAGCCATCCCGACATGGAATCCGCTCTTGCCCTAACCCATTCACGATTTTCTACGAATACTTTCCCCAATTGGTTGCGAGCCCAGCCTTTCCGTTACCTTTGTCACAACGGTGAAATCAATACTGTCCGAGGGAATGAGAACTGGCTTCACGCACGACAGATGCAATTTGCTACAGATGCCTTTGGAGATGATCTTTCAAAACTATTGCCCGTAATTCGGGAAGATGGTTCGGACTCACAGAAATTCGATAATTGTCTTGAATTCCTTATCCTCTCAGGTCGAAGCTTAGCCCACGCCATGATGATGATGATCCCGGAACCCTGGGAACGACACCAAGACATGCCAGATTTCAAGCGTGAATTTTACGAATTTCACTCCTGTCTTATGGAACCTTGGGATGGACCAGCATCCATTGCCTTCTCCGATGGTGTTCAAATAGGTGCAGTCTTAGATCGCAACGGCTTGCGCCCTTCACGCTATTACGTCACGGCTGATGACAAGGTCATTCTTTCCTCTGAAGTTGGAGTCTTGGCTTCCGTGCAACAAAAGGACATCGTAAAGAAAGGTCGGCTCGAACCAGGTCGCATGTTTCTTGTCGACATGGAAGCTGGTCGCATAATCGAAGATTCTGAAATTAAGGAAGAAGTGGCAAAATTTGCTCCCTACGGAAAATGGCTTAAGGAAAATCTTATTGAATCGAAAGATTTGTCGATTCCGACAATTGGCAGACAAGATGACTTCACCACTTTGCTTACCCGTCAAAAGGCCTTCGGATATACTTTTGAAGACATGCGATTCCTAATCATTCCTAGTGCCGAGTCGGGAAAGCAACCGCTTGGTTCGATGGGGAACGACGCACCGCTAGCCGTACTTTCTGACCAATCGCAAAATCTGTACAATTACTTCAAGCAACTTTTCGCTCAGGTTACGAATCCTCCCATCGATCCAATCCGAGAAGAGCTTGTAACGGGAACTGTCAGCTTCGTCGGTTCGGAAGGTGATCTCACGCTCCCGAACCAAGACAGTTGTCGGATGATAAAATTCGATGCACCTTTAGTTGATGATCTCGTTGTTGATCAAATGCGCGAAATTGATGTCGGAGGGTTTGGTTCCGCCACAATTCCAATTACCTTCGAACCACAATTTCAGAGTGAAGGTTCAGATTTGGAAAAAGCTTTGAAGGAAGTATTTTCAGCCAGTGATACAGCCATCAATCAAGGGGCGAACCTATTGATTTTATCTGATCGTGAAATCGGCCCTAAAAAAGCTGCTATTCCAGCATTATTGGCTGTTTCTGGTCTTCATCAGCACCTTATCGGGAATGGGAAAAGAACAAAAATTTCAATTATTCTGGAATCAGGTGAACCCCGTGAAGTTCATCATTTTGCCCTGTTGCTCGGCTATGGCGCAGACCTAATTAATCCATATCTAGCACTTGAGACTTTACGCCACCTTATTTCGGAGGGTGACATCAAACTCGACCCGGCGAAAGCCGCATCAAATTTCCTCAAGGCAAATACCAATGGCGTCGTAAAGACCATGTCCAAAATGGGGATATCGACAGTAGCCTCTTACCGAGGCGCCCAGATCTTTGAGGCTATTGGGCTTAACAAAGAAATCGTCGACAAATACTTCACGAACACAGCATCTAGGGTTGAAGGTATTGGGATGGATTTAATTGCCGAGGATGCTCGCTCATTTCATGCAAACGCCTTTGCACCGCGTCCGGATGAGAAGTCCGCACCACTTGATCCCGGCGGAATCTACCAGTGGCGGGCTAACGGTGAGCGGCACCTTTTCAACCCAGTTACGATACACAAGCTACAACAAGCCACCCGACAGGGCGACTTTGCAGTTTTCAAAGAATATTCCAATGCCATCAACGACCAGTCCAGAGAGACATACACGTTGCGTGGGTTGATGGAATTTAAGTTCGAGGAGTCCAAGGCCATAGCAATAGACGAGGTTGAACCAGCTAGCGAAATTGTCAAAAGATTCAAGACGGGGGCGATGTCTTACGGTTCAATATCAAAGGAAGCACACGAAACTTTAGCCGTAGCCATGAACCGGATTGGGGGAAAGTCCAACACTGGAGAGGGCGGCGAAGATATGGATCGATTCATTGCCGACGAAAATGGCGATAGTCGTCGTTCAGCAATCAAACAGGTGGCTAGCGGTCGATTCGGAGTTACTAGTTTCTATCTCGTCAACTCGGACGAGATTCAAATTAAAATTGTACAAGGTGCAAAACCCGGAGAAGGTGGAGAACTGCCAGGCCACAAGGTTTTACCCCCTATTGCCAAGACTCGAGGCACCACCCCGGGCGTCGGACTTATATCCCCACCTCCCCACCATGACATTTATTCCATTGAGGATTTAGCTGAACTCATCCATGACCTCAAGAATTCCAACCACAAAGCCCGAATCAATGTAAAGTTGGTCTCTGCTGCAGGGGTGGGAACCATAGCAGCGGGTGTGGCCAAAGCCAAGGCAGACGTCATCCTTGTTTCAGGATACGATGGTGGTACAGGAGCTTCCCCACGCTCATCCATTCAACACGCCGGAGCACCATGGGAACTGGGACTTGCAGAAACCAACCAGACACTGCTCCTCAATGATCTCCGCAGCCGAGTCGTGGTAGAAACCGATGGCCAGCTTAAAACCGGACGAGACGTCGCGATAGCATGCCTGTTGGGAGCGGAAGAATTCGGTTTTGCAACCGCTCCTCTTGTCACCTTGGGCTGCTTGATGATGAGGGTTTGCCATAAGAATACTTGCCCCGTCGGGGTAGCCACACAGAATCCGTTGCTACGGGAAAAGTTTCGTGGTGGAGCCAATGCGGTTGTACACTTCATGAACTATGTCGCTGAGGAAATTCGCGAAATCATGGCCAAGCTCGGCTTCCGTTCGATAAACGAGATGGTCGGCCAAGTCGATCAATTGCAGATGTGCAAAATACCGGTCTCCGCAAAGCACAAAGGCCTTGATTATTCAAAAATACTGTACAAACCGGAGGTCGGTCCCGAAGTCGGAACTTATTGCCAAATCAAACAGGACCATAAGTTGGAGATGGCACTCGACAATCGAGAAATACTCAAACGTTCAAGCCCTGCTCTAGATGATGGAACTCCTGTTGAAATCGACCTGCCCGTCCTTAATACAGATCGTGTTGTCGGAACTCTTACCGGTGCGGAAGTTTCTCGCCGTTTTGGCGATGACGGATTGCCAGCCGACACCATACAAATCAATCTCACAGGATCAGCAGGACAAAGCCTTGCCGCATTTTGCCCTAAAGGCATGACGTTTACTGTTTCAGGTGACACTAACGATTACTGTGGCAAGGGACTCTCGGGAGCCAAAGTGATCGTCAGACCCACCGCAGACTCTACATTCATCGCAAAGGAAAATATTATTGCCGGAAATGTATGCTTTTATGGAGCCACCGGCGGCGAAGCGTACATTGCAGGAGTGGCCGGCGAAAGATTCTGTGTCCGTAACTCGGGCGTAGATGCAGTCGTCGAAGGTCTTGGCGACCACGGTTGTGAATACATGACAGGTGGTCGAGTTATCTGCCTCGGGCGGACTGGTCGTAACTTTGGCGCGGGAATGTCTGGCGGAGTTGCATACATTCTCGATACGGAAGGTGATTTCGTAAAGAAGCGGCTGAACCATGAGATGGTGAAAGTTTATCCGCTGATGGAATGCGAGGATCATGAAATTGCTGCCGTTCGTGCCCGCATCGAAAATCATGTCGACTACACGGCCTCCGTACACGGCCAAGCAATCCTCTCCGATTGGAATTCCTTCCTCGACAAGTTTCTCAAGGTCTTGCCTGAAGACTTTGAACGTGTTCTTAACGCCATGAAGCGGGCTGAGGATCGGGGACTCGAAGGAGACGATGCTGTGCAAGCCGCGTTCGAGGAAAACGTCGCGGCAGGTCACTAATTCGAGGGGCCGAAATCCGTTCATTCAACTTAAGTCTTTTCATTTCATGGGTAAAGCCACTGGATTCATAGAATACGAACGCCGACCGATACCCGACCGGCTTCCTCTCGAACGCATCAAGGACTGGGCCGAAATCCACGAACCTTTCGATGAAGATAAGGTAGTTACTCAAGGGGCTCGTTGCATGGACTGCGGAACGCCCTATTGCCACACGGGTATAATGCTCAGCAATATGGCCAGTGGCTGCCCGATAAACAACCTAATCCCCGAGTGGAACGACCTCGTTTACAAGGGCAAATGGCAAGAGGCCCTTGACCGTCTTCACAAGACGAACAATTTTCCAGAATTCACGGGTCGAGTCTGTCCTGCTCCCTGTGAAGGTTCCTGCGTACTGGGTGTGATCGAGCCTCCAGTGACGATAAAGAGTATCGAGTGCGCCATCATCGATAAAGGCTTCGAGGAAGGCTGGCTAACTCCCTGTCCACCCCAAACTCGAACTACAAAAAAAGTAGCTGTCGTGGGATCCGGTCCTGCCGGTTTGGCTGCCGCCGATCAACTTAATAAGGCCGGGCACGCGGTCACCGTCTTCGAACGCGACGAACGAATTGGCGGACTCTTGATGTACGGTATTCCAAACATGAAGCTCGAAAAATCTATCGTTCAGCGTCGAGTGGATCTCATGACTGCAGAAGGCATTGACTTCAAGACCTCCATAGAAATCGGTAAGAATCTTCCTGCCAAGCAACTTACAGATGAGTTTGACGCCGTCGTGCTTTGCTGTGGTGCAACCAAGCCTCGCGATCTTGACATCGAAGGTCGAAATCTCGATTGCGTCCACTTTGCGATGCAGTTTCTTACACGCAACACCCAAGGTCTCCTAGAGGCGAAGGATGCAACAGCTTTTGAGAAAGCAGCCAAGGGCAAGGACGTCGTTGTCATTGGCGGCGGTGATACAGGGACCGACTGCGTGGGAACCTCCATGCGTCACGGTTGCAACAGTATATCTCAGTTGGAAATCATGCCCAAACCACCAGTGGAACGTGATATAGGAAACCCATGGCCCGAATGGCCTAAAGTGTACGCTCTCGACTATGGCCAAGAAGAAGCGAAGGCAGTTTTCGGTCAGGACCCTCGGCAATATCTTGTTTCTACCAAAAAGTTTCTTGGCGATGAAGATGGTGCTCTCCGCGGAATCCTGATCTGCGATATTCAATGGAAAGAAGAAAACGGTCGTTTTTCTCCTCAAGAAGTTCAGGGCAGTGAACGTGAAATCCCTGCACAGCTCGCCTTTCTTGCTATGGGTTTTCTTGGTCCCGAAGACTCCATTGCGGAGGAACTCGATCTTGAGCGCGACAAACGCTCCAATGTGCGGGCTGAATATGGTCAATTTGAAACGAGCGTCGAAGGTATATTTGCCGCAGGTGATATGCGTCGTGGACAATCACTTGTAGTGTGGGCCATCAACGAGGGACGTGCAGCGGCAAGAGAATGTGACCGGTACCTCATGGGTGAAACTTCGCTCCCCTGAAAACTTTCAGGTCATGCAGGTTGTATGTCTTGACCTCGAAGGAGTGCTTGTTCCCGAAATATGGATAGCATTTGCCGAAAAAGTAGGGGTAGAAGCTCTTAAACGTACCACTAGAGATGAACCGGATTACGACGCACTTATGCGTTACCGGTTAGATATTCTGGGCGAGTATGGTTTCACTCTGAAACAGATTCAAGAGGTGATTGAGACTTTAAGCCCTCTGTCGGGCGCACTCGAATTTCTCAACAAACTTCGCTCGACCCACGAGCTTGTAATTCTCTCGGACACTTTTCGTGAATTTGCTGACCCTCTCATGAAACAGCTTGGATATCCAACGCTTTTTTGCCATGAACTTAAAGTAGATGAAGATGGAACCATCTCTGATTACTGCCTTCGGATCGCCGAGCACAAGAGGAAGACCGTACAATATCTGCAAAAGCTTAACTTCGAAGTTATTGCCGCCGGCGACAGCTACAACGACCTCGGCATGCTTAAGACTGCCGAGCACTGTATTTTCTTTCGTCCTCCTCACTCTCTTGCCGCGGACTATCCAGAAGTTCCAATTGCTAAAGAATTCCACGAGCTCCTAAGCCTCATTGAAGACTGTTCGTCATGATTACTATTATCGTTGGGACCAATCGCGCCGGAAGTGTTTCTGCTCAAGTCGCCGACTTTGTCGCCAAAGTATATGACGAGCTTGGCATCAATAACCGTGTTCTGGACATTGCCGATCTACCACCCGAAACCTTTTCGCCGAACGCATACGTCGAAAAACCTCCTCGCGTCGTCGAGTTTACGGAGCAGATTCTTTCCTCGTCCGGTCTTTTTGTAATTACCCCCGAATACAATGGAAGCATGCCTGGAGCACTTAAGCTCTTCATCGACATGCTTCCTTTTCCCGAAAGCTTTGAAGATCGTCCCGTCAGTTATATTGGGATTTCTGCTGGACAGTTCGGTGGTCTTCGTCCCGTCGAGCACTTGCAACAAGTATTTGGCTATCGCAACGCCCTAAATTTCCCTCGCCGCGTTTTTATCCCTGGCGTTGGGTCGGTCATGAAGCAATCGGGAGGATTAGAGGCAAGTGATTATGGAAAGCGAATTTGTGAACAAGCCAAGAGTTTCGCTGAATACTGCAAAGCCCTTGGCAAACTATAATGTTTACTCTTTCACTCCCCCTTCAAAAAGACAAAATCTACGGATATGTCAGAGTCACCTGCTGAAGATCGATATTCGCAACGCGGTGTTTCCTCGTCGAAGTCCGAGGTACATGCAGTGGTGGACAAATTGGATCACGGTCTCTTCCCGGGAGCATTTTGCAAGGTTACCGAAGATTCGCTAACAGGAAATCCCGATTCTTGCTGCGTCATACATTCGGACGGCGCCGGGACAAAATCCATTCTTGGATACCTTCACTATCGTGAAACTGGTGACCCCGGTGTCTTTCGGGGCATTGCACAAGACAGCATCGTCATGAATGTCGACGATCTCGCCTGCATAGGCGTCACGGAAAACATTATTATTTCCAGCACCGTTAATCGTAACGCCCGCAATTTCCCGGGAGAAGCTCTCGCCGCTCTTATTGAGGGGACTGAAGAGTTTTTGGCCACTATGCGGTCACTGGGCGTGGAAATCATCAGTGGGGGGGGCGAAACTGCAGACGTCGGCGACCTCACGGGTACCGTTGCCGTCGATTCCTGCGCTGTAGCTGTTATGCCTAGGTCTCAAGTTCTAGACAATGCCAACATCGGTCCGGGCTTAGCCATTGTAGGATTGTCCTCCACCGGACAAGCGACTTACGAGAATGTTGAAAACAGTGGCATAGGGAGTAACGGACTCACTAGTGCTCGTCACGAAATGCTTTCTCCACACTATCGAGAGACATACCCCGAGACCTTGGACCCCCATACTCCAAATGAGCTCGCTTACTGTGGTCCGTACCGCATGAATGATACTCTTCCCGACTCGACCCTTACGGTGGGGCAAGCTCTCTTGAGCCCTACGCGAACCTACTTGCCCGTGGTCAAGGTCTTACTTGCCGAGATGCGACACGCCATTTCCGGTCTCGTCCATTGCTCGGGAGGTGGCCAGACAAAGTGCCTACGCTTCGGCTCCGGTGTCAAGCACGTGAAGGACAACCTCTTTCCCATACCATCTCTCTTCCGCCAAATTCAACGGGCTTCCGACACCACCGATCGCGAAATGCATCGCGTCTACAACCTAGGTCACCGTTTCGAGGTTTTCTGTGAACCAAAGGCAGCCGACGACGTTATCGCCGTCGCCAATGGCTTCGGCATTGAAGCAAAAGTCGTGGGACATACCGAACCCACGGAAAATGAGGACGGAGCCAACCAACTCGTCATCCGTCGCGGTGAAACTGAACTCGCCTACGCCTTGGACGAGTGAACCACAATGTCATGAGCCTTCATAACGCCCATGCACTTGTCACTTCCCGTTGGCCGGAAGCCAAACCTCGACATGCCATGGTTTGCGGTTCGGGATGGGGTGAAGTCGGCGAATCCTTTTCTGTTCTTGGAACAATACCTTACGGCGAAATTCCCAGCTTGGGAGCTTCCACTGTAGAAGGTCACGCGGGACAGTTGCTGCTCGCCGAAGTCGCGGGAACGGAAATCCTTATTTTTCAAGGCCGTCGCCACTTCTATGAAGGTGAGGGATGGGAACCTGTCGTTGCTCCTGTCCGTATCGCCAAAAGCCTTGGCGTTAAAACACTGCTTCTAACCAATGCCGCGGGGGGCATCAACAAAGCCTTTGAACCCAGCGATCTCATGGTCGTGACCGATCATATTAACCTGATGCCGGGCAATCCCCTTATAGGTCCTCACGACCCATTCTTCGGTCCTCGTTTCCCCGACCAGACCGAGGTCTATGACCCCTCCCTTCGCAAAAAACTCCTCGCCACCGGCGAGGAAGCAGACTCAACCCTACAACAAGGCGTTTATCTTGCTCTCTCGGGACCCGCCTTTGAAACTCCTGCCGAAATTCGTGCTTTAGGCAAGCTTGGTGCAGATGCCGTAGGCATGTCCACCGTACCCGAGGCCATGGCGGCAAACGCAGCTGGTCTCCGAGTAGCAGCGCTTTCCTGCATCAGCAACCTGGCCGCTGGCATTTCCAGTCAACCTCTCTCACACGAAGAAGTAAACGAAACCGCCCAATTGGCCATGCCTCGGATGAGGCAGTTGGTGGCGTCTTACTTTGAGGGAATCTGCGAGGAGAAATAGTTTTCTTTTCCTTCTCAGTCTATTCCTCCAATTTCGGCGAGGGTGCAGGAATTTCGTCTGGAATCGCTTCCGGTACTAAAGCTGCCTTTTCGCTTTCGAAGTAATCAACGCCCGCCCTGATTGTTTTCAAGGGAATGCTTACGTCGGTTGAAAATCTGCCATCGTCCACGCTGAGGGAACCCGTAATCGGAGCAATTTCGAGTTGCTCGATCGCTTGCGAAAACTTTTGGTTCGATTCATCGTCCAGAAGACCGCCCATACTTCCAATGATGAGCTTAATGTATTTCTTTACGTCCACGCTCCAACGAGCCGATTGTCCCGGTTGCAGCGATAGTGACTCCGCCAAACTGTTTTTCACTCCGTTTCCTCCCTTGACGACTTGTATGAGAGAGCCCAATTGCGTTTCGTCCATGGCCATGATGTAATGATCATTTGTCACGGCGTACAAATAGGTCATATTGGAATAAGGTAATTCCGTGGGGAAAAGTGACGCGTTTGCTTCTCCCATATCCATCTTCATCGAATACCGATAGGTGGGTACTCCTTCGACCGGTTTGCCTTCAGTATGCTCAAGTTCGTACTTTATGCCCATGTCCTCGATGAAATCGATGTGTTTGATTAAGTCTTGGGATAATTTCAAGCCTTCGGTGAACAGTTTGCCGAACTCTTCGTGAGACGCCTTGGTTGTACCGATTTGCACGATATTCATGGCATTGGATTCTGCTGAAAAGTCGTAACGCATAGCCAATTGTCCGCCGTAGAGCTTGGACATTTCCGCCATCATTTCTTTGTATTGAATTAGAATTTCCTTTAACTCACCCTCAATGACAGGGGATAACCTATCGATGACATGATTAACGTAGGCTACAAAACCAGACATTTCGTAATCAACCACCGCATCCAGAAAACCACCGGACTCGACGTATTTCGCAACAGAAGGATTCCCGCCGTTTGCTTTGGACGAAAACATGGTCGACAAGGCTGTGCCGCCTTTGGCTGACATGGCGAAACGGGCAACAATTTCCTCGGTCGATAGAAACAGGTTGAACTTAGCGGCATCAAGGGAAGCTACCTCGTCTAGGATAACGTGGATCAGTTTTGCCAGGTTTGCCTGAGTCTCCTCGTCAAACGGACTCATGGTGAGACCACCTTCGACAGTTGCCTTGATTTTTGGCATTTCTTGCCAAACGGGTTGAAACAAAATGCCAATTTCTAATTCTCCTTGGGGAGATTGTTCGGCAACTTTTAGCAGAGGAGACCAATCTTTAACTTGCGAGAACAATTCGGGAGCCCTAGTAGCGAGCGTCCAACCATCGCGATCAGCTAAAGTAAGGTCAAGGGTTTCGGCCTGCTTGCGTACGGGACTGTCTTCCGTCAACTTGACGGCGAGCACAAAGGTAACATCGTCGACGCCCTCAAACTCGTCGAAAACAAATAAGGTCATGGGTCCATCCGCATCGATGGAGGCGAGACTCAAGTCACCCAAGGCCATGCCGGCCAATGCAGGAAGCATGGCGATTTGCGGATCAGGCTTTACCGCTTGCGCCACGGCAACGGCCTTCTGCAAGAGCTTGGGCAACGCAATGGTCTTCAAATACGCGAAAGGTTGCGTTTCGGCGCCCGCGAGTTCAATAGTCGACGCAAGGGGCGGAAGCTTGGGTGTGACAGGAACATTAGGGGTAGAAGTTTCGACGGCAGCTGAATCGTTCGCATCATCGACTGAAGTGGTGGACTCGCCACCGCAACCGGAAAAAAAGAAGGTGACGACAAGACTGAGAAGGAGGGGGAGGATTTTCATGAGAAAAAGTTATTGAAATAGAGAGCGCTGATCGTTCCCGATCGTTTCTGATCGTTTCTGATCGTTTCTGATCGTAATGCAAGCAAGAAATCACAAGTTTCTCACCTTCTGTAAGAGTTTTGGCAACGCAATGGTCTTCAGATACGCGAAAGGTTGCGTTTACGCACCCGTCAGTTCGATAGTGAGCACAAGGGGTGGAAGCTTGGTCTTGGCGGCAACATTAGTCGTAGAAGTTTCGACAGCAGCTGAACTTTTGGCATCATCGACTGAAGTGGAGGATTAGCCACCGCAACCAGAAAAAAAGAAGGTGACGACAAGACCGAGGCGGACGGGGAGGATTTTTTGTGGGATTTGATTAAATGTTAAAGATCAATGGAGAAAAGGTCAAAGGAAACGGTCGACATCTGTGGGGTAGGGTAGGGGACAAGCCTCCTTCTTGCCGAACCAACGGTATCGATTGCGGGCTATCCATTTGTAGATTAGATCACGAATTGGCCGCGGAATAAAAAGGAAAACTTTCGCTGCGTTCCAAGGGAACCCCAAATACCTACAAGCTCTTAAGCAAGCGGTTGAATCGAGGTAAAAGTTTTCACCTTCAACAAAGACAACACTAGAAATATAATCATTAGACAAGCCGAGCTTCTTAAGGATGCGCCGACCGGATTCGGATTGCAGGGAAGTAAATCTTAGGTGTCTGTCGGAGTCGTGTTCTATGAAAAAGCGAACTGCTCGATGGCATAGGTTACAGACACCATCGAACAGAATTACTGAATCCTGCTCCTGCTTCCGATTTTGTGTCATTGAATTAACAAATGAACTTGGTTATAGTTGTTGTCCAATCGATTTCAATCGAAGTTTCTTGCTTCTAAATCTTCTCAACGCACCCTGTTATAGTAAATATAGCTTACTATGGATCACAATGAACTAGAAGAGGGCACTCAGTTATC
>MDTC01126170.1_pt1 | contig 13813 bp, 25 predicted proteins | sample 811181 | NCBI WGS metagenome assembly MDTC01 (sample SAMN05326644, study PRJNA326480) | marine metagenome | isolation source: seawater | place: Pacific Ocean: North | collected 2011
ACCCACTGCATTTATAGGGGTGTTGGTAATACCTATATTTATATTAGGTACTGTAGAAGTAGAAGCGGTGGCCTGAACTACCGCTTCTAATTCGTGATATGTAAGCGCACCATAAAGTGATCTTCCATACCGCTCTTGACCATAACCAGTATTTGCCATTTAGCAAACCTAGTTAAGTGTTATATCAATTGCAGATGCGTTAAATCTAAGCACGTCTCCAGTAGAAACATTCTTAGAAGTGGTTAAGCTTCCATACGCTAACAGGTTTCCCCCCGAACTAGCGTCGAATATTCCCATAGCAACGACAGTACCATAGTCAGCGGTAGCTGTTGGGTACTCAATTGCTGAACTGTTTGAAGCAGTTCCAGAAGAAACTGTAAATGCGCCAGTCTGTCTTGCGTATGCACCACCACTTACTTCTGTTCCACCGCCTGTGTCAGACGGAGCAGATGTAAATAATGCAACATACAAAGTAGTTGGAGCAGTGTACGAGCTTCCACCAAAAACGTGATTTAAAACTGCATCTTCTAAATAATTACTAAATGACATTGGTAACTCCTTTAATTTTTACTGTAGTAATAAGTAGGTTGATTATTATTCCCGTAAGTTCTTCTTCTTTTCAAAAGACTTCCCTTACCGAAACTTGCGTTTTGTTGCTGAATACGTAATTCCTCTAGCGCCTTTTCAAAAAGACCGCTAAACAAACCAACGCGTTCATCTTCCATTAAATAAATTGAAGCGTGTTTAAGTGCGCCATATAAGTAAATGTCTGGATTACTTCTTAATAAAAAGTTTTCCGTATTTGTACTACTCAATGGCGGTACTTCCGCATAATACGTTAGCTGAATAGTCATTGATTTATCTGGTGTCGGAGAAACTTCTAAAGTGTCGCCATCTACTGCAAAGTATTTTGGTTGTCCTTTAGCGTCTCCAGTGGTACTTCTATGCAAATCCAAACTTTCTAAAGATTGTTGAAATAAAGCAACTGGCGGATTAGTGTCTTGCAAATCCACATTTATTATCCCGACAAAGTCGCCCGGAAGCTGTGTATATTGCGCGTCTAATGTCGCTTGAGACCTTTTAATTTGGTCTTTGTGTTTTATTTTTCGGTTAACTTCTGCTTCGGCTTTTTTAATAAACCCATCTAATTGGTTTGTTAAATCTGTACGATTTAGATAGTTAGCTATATCTGTTTTTAGTTCGTCGTATGTCATAGTTTACCTTGCCACGTTCTAAAAACTTTATTATCAGGATCGTTTAGCCATTTTTTCCAAGCATTTTGATCTTTTGACCAACCTTCTTGAACTGCTTTTTCCCATATTACTAACGGGACTTCTGCAACATGACGCATATTTTTACCTACTGGCATATCTTTCAAATGATCTACATACTTGAGAGTTTTGTCGATATTTTGTGTAGATAAAGAAACAGTTTTGTCGTCCTCAGTTATTAACTGTGAGACAAACCCGTCTCGCACTGACATTAAAGTTCTCATTCTTATTCTTAACTAACGAAGGGGAAGATTAACTTCCCCTTCAATTACCTTATGAAGTTGATAAATCAGCTATCAATCCGTGAGCTTGTTCGTGCATTTTAAGGCCGAACTCAGCTAAGAGTAGTTTTGACGTAGCGTCCCCTATGGTCGATAGATCGATTGTTTGGAACGAACGTAAGTAACATACCTTGGCATACTCAGGGTCAACTAAAAGAACACTTCTGTCTCTGCTTCTGTTAGAAGGAACAATTTGCAAAGTTCCAAAATCTCCAGCATACACACTGATACTGTTTTCAACAGTATTAGCGTCTACAGTAGACCTAGTGTTAGCTCTGCCAGTAAATCCAGAAATCACTTGTTTGTTGTGCGCTCCAGCAATTGCGATTGTTGGTTCAGCACCATTAGTGAAACAAGTCTCTAAAACGTCTTTGAATAAAGCTTCGGTTAGAGTTCTTTGAGTTCCGTCAGTTCTTCCAGCAGTAGCGCTACCATTTGCACCACCAGTACCAGCAGATACGTTAGAAGCGATAAAGCTTTCAAACGATCTAGTAGCTCTAGCAGTAGTAGAGTTACCCGCTTCTGAACCTTGGTTCTGACATAGAGCAGTTTCCATATTTCTTTTTAGTCTTTTAGAAGCTAACGCTAATTGATGCGCTAATTCCCCACGGGACTTACCCGCTGGATTAGATGCTTCTTGAGAACCAGAAATAGTAACGTTGATGCTGTTGATTTGGCATACGTTAGATACTCTAGTTGTTGGGATAGAAGCTTGTCTGCTGACTTCAAAACCTTCAATTTCTCCAGTACCACTTACAGACCCTAAAGTTTCGTTTTGGTAAGAAAAAGTAACGTTATCTACGTTTTCTGTGCCAATTGAAGACATAAAGGGAGTAGCAGTAGGATCAATATTAGCAATTACATCAGAAAGAGCTTCTCTGTTTGCTTGTGCATCACTTGTAGTGAAGCTGTTGCTTATTTGTGCCATGATGGACTCCTTAATTTATAAAAGTTGTTCTATTACCTTAGACGCATCGGAAACTTTTCCAGTTTGTTTAAGGCGCTGTTTAGCTTTCTTTAAAGGAGTATTACTTTTAATTCTATTTGATGTACCAGCTTTCGCTACTCTATGTGGAGAAGATTTCGGCTTAGTTTTTAAAGCTTTTTTCGTCTTGCTATGAGACCACGCGTCTCGTAAAAGCAATACTAATCTTCCATCATAGATTTCTCCAAGCTCGTTATTTGTAAAACCTAAAGTTTGAGCATATTCCATCATTAGTTTGGTTTCTTCTTGAGCGACTTTTTCATCTTGCCACTCAGGAATTTTTTCAGATATAAGTTGTTTACCTAAATCTACTTGCTCTTGCAATTTCCTCGCTTCTTCCTTTTGGGTTTCAGCTTGTACCCTTGCAATCTCATTTTCTACCATTTCTAACGTGGAGTTTTTATTGCTCCATTCTTCTTTAAGCTTCAAATACTCTTGGGGAGACTCGTCAATGAGTCGTTGCCAATCTGGTTCTGCTTCTAGGTTATTTTTTAACGCTAGTTGCATCTTCGGTAATAATTCCTTATATAAAGCTTTTTCGTCAGATATTTCTAAAGATTGTTGTTCAACTTCTTGCATTTTTTCTAAAAATGCCTTCTCTTGTTCAGCTATCTTCTGAGTTTTCTGCGTATAATCCTTCTGCCGACTATATCCGCTAACCAATTCTTCAAGCGTTACCTGTTCTTCTTGCCCGTTTATTTTTACTGCATAAAGTTCAGGTTGCTCTTCTTCTTCTGCTTCTATTTCATCTTCGTCAGACTCTTCCAAATCTTCATCTTCATCTGCTTCTGCTTCTAGAACTTCTTCTTCTGCTTCTACAGTTTCAGTTTCAGTTTCGGGTATGTCAGTTGCTTCGATTTCAGTTTCTTCTGCTTGTTCCTCAGTAGGAGTCAGAAGCTTCTCAAATTCAGAAGCTACGTCATTTATTTGGTTGTTTTGCAATGGGTTGTTTTCCGTGTTGCTCATAAAACACCTCGTCGTTGTGTATTATCTCTTTAGAGAGTTATTTTTTCAAGACTCCCTTCATAGAATTTATCATTGAAGGGTTAATCTTACCTTTTTCAATCATAATCCTAAGATGCTTTTCTATTTCTGGCAGTAATTTAACTGCTGTATATAAAGCTTCTCTAGTCTCATGATCTTTTGCGGGAGAAATTTCCCACGCTTCTAACAATTCTGCTTTTAAATTAGCAATTGCCTTTTTAAAAACATCACTATTAAGAATATCTTCTGCTTCTTTGCCTTCTCTAATTATTTCTACGTTATCCATTTAGTATTGTGTCTAATTTATCCTCTAATTTATCGAACCTATCTAATAGTCTATCCATATTTTTTTCTGCATCTATTTTAGAAACGTATTTTATTGCCATTTCTTCTCTAGTTTTGTTTAAAAGTATGTCTACTCTTTTTAATTCATTGCTGTTTGATCTAATTCCATAAATTAAAGGAGCATAAACTAACGTTAACAGTGCGTTCCATATTATTATCGGACTAATTTCCATTAATAGCTCCAAATTGTTGGCCTGGTTCTACTTTTAGAAATATCCAAATGAATAAATCTACCATTGCCCTTTTGATTTACACCAATTCCAGTAAATTCTAGTTGTAAAGCTAAACCTAGTAACTCATAAGCGTCTTTTCTCTCGACTGATACGTCTACTGCAAGACCTTCGTTATGTGTTCCGGGCGATTTCTTAACGCTTTCTATAGGGTGTTTTGCACATCTATAACCAGAATTTATTTTTATTGGTTTTTTATATAAATCTCGTAAATGTTGTAATTTTTCTACCAACTCAAGTTTTATACCCTTTTCGCCACAATGCTGACAAGCAAATTCTTCTTCGTTAAAGTTTTTAAAGTCCCACATCATGATTTCCTAATTCTAACATTGAAACATATTCGCCTATAACTTCTAACTCAGGGTTCATTTTTTTTGCTTTTTTCTCTGCTTCTCTAAAACTTTCTGCTTTAACTAAAACACCATCGTAATATTTAGTTTTGCCGTCAGAAGTCGTTGCTGGTATTTCTGTTACAAACATCATCATCACGGCTTTAACACGTCCTTAACATTTTCTTCTCTCATGTTATTACGAGCTACTCCATTAAATTTTTCAAATGAACGCAACCCGCCAAGACCTAAAAGCGAAAGCGTTAGAGTCATAAGACCTTCTGTGTTTAAAACTGGTGGCGTTATTGTTGACCCAGATATAGCTACTATCCAATTCATCATAGGAGACAAGAAGAATTGATATAGAAGCGATAACGCGCAAATCCACAAGATCGCGGGTCTACTTCCCGAAACAAAAATAGAAGGGTGCTTTGCTTGTTCTAAATTTATGTCTGCTTGAGCTTTTTGCAAATCAATCATTTGCGCTTTTATAGAAGCTTCAAGTTCCATTCTTTTTGTTTTATCTGGAATTGCTTTTCCAATTAGATCGCTAATTGGTTTAAAAAATTTATCTATCATACTAACGTCCTATATATTTCTTCTATCCATAAATAAGAAAAAACAAAAAGCAAGATAATTGTCATTAAAAATATGAGACAGTGCCAACGCTCTGGTCTCACTTGCTTTTCTTTTTTTTCTTTTGTCCCTGGCCAAAAATTTTATCCCAATTTTTATCAAAAGTTTTTTTGTCAACTTTTCTGGGACGTAAATCTGAACCTTTAGACATTATTTCTTTTTCTTTTTACCTTTGTTCTTTTTTGGTGGTCTTCCACGCTTAGAACCATAAGTACCTTTACCCATCGGCATAGCTAACTCCTATTTCATTAAATTATTTTTTATTATTTTTAATTTTGATCTACAAGCGTCATATAATTCTGGTGTTAACCATTTCATTAACTGAACGCTTATAAACGTAAATAAAATAATTCCTATTACCCAATCCATAATTACTTCCTTTTCTTAGCAGTTTTTTTGGCTTGTTTAAAAGCTTTATTAGTTGGCGCACCCTTGCTTCCGGGTTTACGCATACGTTCAACTTTTTTTGCGCCAGTCTTTTTTTGTCTTTCAATTCTTTTTCTCTTTGCGTGTATATTTGCGTAGAGTCCTTTTGGTTTCTTAGGCATATTTAACTCCTACCATTTGACGCGATTAGCCCAATAACTTCCACTCATTTTGCCTTTCGCTATATTTTTACCATGTCGTGCTTTAAAAGATTTCCTTCTAGCTTTTTCACTTTTGCTTTTAGGACTCTTACCAGCACCCCTTACACCTTGTTGACCAAATCTAATAGTCTTAATTTTGTCTCCTTCTTTGGCTACAACAATATGACTTTTTGTTTTGTGGCCAGGTGTTCTTTTTGGTTTATTGTAACCGCTGACTCCCGCTCTTTTTAATCTAGGGTCTTTTTTCTTCATGTCAATTTAACCAATGTTCTTCTATACAATAAATTTCTACATCTGTTAGTCCAGAACCTAAAAAAACTGCTTTCATAATTTTTTCAGCTTCTTCAAGACTGTTAGCTTTTATTCCAGCACCTACATAAATTTGATTTCCTTCCCATGCTTCTAAATGAAATATTTTACATTTCTGGGATTGTCGGATCGCTTGTTGTAAGTCCATTTGCTCTTAATTTTTGCTCTTGTCTTATGACTTCTTTGTCTCTCTCTAAGAGAGCGTCGATTATTTTTGTGTCTAGTGCAGTTCCATATTTTGCATTAATTTCCATAACTTTCAAAACCGCGTCTGCTTGTGCTTGATCTCTTTTGAAGTCATCGTCAAGCAAAATTTTCAATCTATTGTTTTCTGCATCAATAACTGACTTCTGTGCGGTTGCTTCGGCTTTTTTGGTTTCTGCCATTGCTAACAATTCTTCGCCACTTGGTTTATCGTCTTCTGGATTAGGCGGTGGAGTTTGAACTGTAGTATTAATAAATTGATTTGCGTCTTTGAAACCCGCCATTTCAATTATCTTAGTCAAAGTATTTGCATATTGTTGACCAGTAACTAATGGGTTGTTTGCTCCCATTTGCATAAGAGCTTTTTCTTGTTGCGCTAAAACTAAAGTCAAAGTTTTTAGTTTTTCTTCGTCTGAGGACTTAGATATTGCAACATTTACAGAAATATCTTTGTCTGAGTCCCAAAATCTAGGATCAATTGTAATGAACTCATTATTTAATCTAAACGTTTCTGGTTCTTGTGAGTGCATAACTACAAGATTATTAATTATTTTAAATAATGGTTTCATTCCGCTTTCTGCAAAATGTCTACAAATTAATTCAGTTCTGCCTTGCGCGGAACTAATTGTGTTTTGTACTGCTGTTTGTGTAGCTGACTGTAATGCTTGTGCATTTAGACCAGCAGAAGCTTTTGATACTCCCGTTGCATTTTCTTTAGCTTCATCTAAATATTGCAATACTGGAAAAGCTTCTTTCCCCATAAAAGCAATGTTTATCGGTTGAACGCTTCCCGGAGCGCGTTGACGAATTGGTTGACCAATATCAGTGTTTAAAACATCGTCAATATTTACCATGCCTTCGGTAATAGCTAATCTTGGGTGTACTGAGTTGCCTAAACTGTCTAAAACATCACGCATAATTTGTGATTTAGTGTTTTGCACTTGTTTAACATAGTCAGTAGGACAGCTACCTATTGCAGTGTGTGGCTCTGGGTCAGGAGAAAACATAACAATTGGCAAATCATTTACTGGCTCTACATTGATTATGTGGCACTCTCCAATACTACAAACCTTAATCCTTTCATCTATTCCATCTTCGTCTAAGTCATAAAACAAATAATGCTCGACATAATAAATTTCGTCTTGGTCTGTTCTTGTTACATCAGTTATGTCAGCAAAAGGGTTTCTGGCCTGAGCTTCCATTTGTGAAGTAGCGTCATAATCTGTCGCACCACCATATTCTTCTATTTCTTCTTTGTCATAACCCATAGCGACAAGTTCTGACGTAGTCATAATTCTTCGGTGTGCAACATAAGAAGCATCTTCTAATGATCTTGCATTTCTTGATAAAAGAATTTCTTCTGGCGGAACTGCTTCTATAACAATATCGTTTTTGTTTTTTACCCTTCTAATTTTTAAATTGTATTGTGAAGGTTTTTCTACTTCTACAACTTCGCCAGTAGTAGGGTCTTGAGTTTGCACTGTTTCCATTTCATAAGTTTCAGAAACAACTTCTACAAATGGGTCAGTTAATAATACGTTACGCGCTTCTTCACTAAGACCATCGTAACTATAATTTGTAATTTCTAGTGAGTCGTCATAGTAAGCTTTTACAAATCCAGCTTTTCTAACTAAAGCATCTTTAAAAGCATTATAAAAAACTTGGAAACCATTATTTTTTTGTTGCACAACATGATTTATGTAATCAGTCTGTTGTTCTGCCATTTCTACGTCTTCTGCATTTTTCGGAACAAACTCAACTATTTTTTTTGCGCCAAAAAATACACGCATAATAGATGGAAGCATATAAAGAATACTGTCTCTTACATCTGTTGAAATGTAACCTGATTGTTGGTCGCTAACATTTGGCGGAGACTCGCCTAAGTAATATTCAGTATTGTCTACACGATCTATAGACAGTTGGTCATTATAATCAACTGCGTCTGCTAGTTCCCCTTGTAGAATTGATTTTAATTCGTCAGTGTCATATTCCTTTTGTTTGACACCATCTGGTTTATATTCTTTAGCCATATTAACCTACTCTGTAAATTCTTGATTTGATGGGTTTGCGAAAATTATAACCCATTGCACTTTCGGAAGCACCCCCGAATGAAGCTGGTATTCCCGCCATAGTTAAGGCAAGTGCGTCAGCTTTATCTGGAGAAGGTAGTCCGCGTTTTTTCATATCTTCCTTACTTTCAATTTTAATCTTTCCAGCAGAATTAAATTTATAAATTGGAGTAGAAAGTTCGGATATTAATTTGTCATCTTGTGGAATACGAACATCTCTACCAGCTAACCAATCGCGAACTTTAAACCACAACTCCGCTCTAAGATTTAGATATGTGCCTTTAGTTGATGGCGACTCTGCGACATTGATTGCGCGAACTGGCAATCCTACTTCTAAAAGTCTATCTACTACACCCGCTCCAAGTCCTATCACATCTACTAAAATTTCTTGTGGTTGGTTCATAGCTTGTTCGTTATCGTAACGATTTTTGATAGCACCGCACAATTGCATTAAGTCTGGAGAATTATAAGTATTTATTTCTAACAACGTGTTTCCTTGTCTTATAGCTAGAGCAGATTTGTCTTTTCCTGTTCTTGCAACATCTAATCCCCAGACAATTGGTACAGATGTTGTCAGCGCAACATCTCTATCAACTGCTGACTTAATCAAATCTAAACCTATAACAGTATCTTCATCTGCTGACGGAAATTCTCCTTTAACTTCTACTTTAGCTACAGAACTATCTTCTCCATATTGTTCTACAAGATCATTTAACTGTTTTTTGTCAGTGCCTTCGACAGTTCTGCTGTCTATCTGTGCGGTTTTCCAAAAAGCTTGTTTGCTATTAAAACTTTCATAGAAAGCACCTGTGTTTCTTCTTGGATTAGAAAAAGTAAACCAATATCTATCTTTTGTTGGTTCTGTAAAGAAACCTTCACTAACTGAAAAAATACTTTCTGGTATACCACTTGCTTCGTCCATTATTAACATTACTCCATAGCTTGAGTGAATACCCGCAAAAGCATCTGGATTTTCTTCGCTCCAAAGTGATGCCATTGCATAATAATAGCCAGTGTCTATTTTTAAATCTCTTTTAAGAGCTTCTTCAAACCAGTCTGCTGGTCTAAGTGTAGTTGCTGTTTTTTTAAACCAATGTCCGTTAATTGCTAATGTTAACCACTTACCTAGTTCCGCCCAAGTTCTAGACCTAAGTTGGCTTTCGGTGTTTGCAGTAACAATTACAGTTGAACCTAATCTTGTTGATAAAAACCAGATGATTAACCAGGCCACTAACGCTGACTTACCTATTCCCCTTCCAGAAGCTATTGCTTGTCTAAACATTTCGTAATCAACCTTTCCGTTGTTACGCTGTATATGTACTTCCATATCTCGCAAAATTTTTTCTTGCCACTTTCTTGGTGCAGTAAATTCTTCAAGGGGGGTGTCCTTCTTTCCCCAGTCAAACACATACTTAACAAATTTAAGTGGAGAGTCTTTTATCTCTGCGCTCCAAATGTCTTGCATTAATTGAGCTTCGTAGTTTGATCCTTTCATATAGTTGTACTAACCTTTATTTAAAAAATATAAAAATTTTAGTTCGTAGATAGCTCGGACGTGGGGGGTCGACAAAAATCGGGGGGGTCAAGAGAGAAGATTTGACTCCCCCGAATAAATGATAAAGCGACGGAGAGTAAGAATAACGATTTATCATTTTAAATTGGTTTGTTTTATGTCTTCCTTGTTAGCAACAAGGCGGACGCTGTCTGTATCTGTTGATTTATCAGCATATTCTCCTTCAATAACATTCTCGTTGAGATTATGTTGAGCAACTCTATTTTGTGCTTCCCCGATAATTTCTTTTAAATTGATCTTTATCTCAGTTTCTTGTTTGTCTTGCCATTCTCCTTCTCCCCCCTTATTTTTTAGCCAAAATATCTGAGATGGGACGCTCCCATTTAGAGCATTTTGGTACAGACTTGATACTATGGCTTTTCGTCCAAGTGCTTCTCCTTTTTTTAAAGCGTCCGATATATACGATTTATTATTACGTTCTCTATTGAATACGTCCCATGAAATCCCCAAACTACGGCAAATATCCATAATTCCAAGTCCAGTTGACGCGAGTTCAGTAATTTTCTCTGCGTCCTTTTTATTCAAAGTTTTTTTAGGTCTACCCGCCATAATTACTCTTAATTAATACAAAAAGGATCAATAAATTAATTTATTAACCTTTTATCTGTTTATGTGTTGATTTGTTCGTGCGCTGTCGCTCTGCTCTACGTGGAATTATCTCATGAATAGATAGCAAATAGTATATTAACTTGCAAACCTAGTTTGACTATTTGTTTTGTCCTCGCGTATAATCGACTACTTATCGGAGACGAGTAATTTATTCTAAATTTAAACAAGACACAAAAGTTGTAAAAAGCGACACACTAACTAACCTTGATGGTTATTCAAGATGTGTTCGCTTTTGGTTTAATGGTTATGATGAATTAATTCCTCTCTTTACATTAGAACTAACTGATATTCGCTTGTTACATAAAGACATACATCAAAACGTAGTAAGAGAAATCACTGACCACATTTTAGAAAATCCAAATGAATACAAAGTTTAAACATCAAGAAAGACATTTCATACGTCAAAAAGAAAAAGGATTAGTTCGGGTAACTGTTTGGTGTCCCGCACAATCAACCAAAGAACTTAAAAGTTTTTGTAAAGAGCTAAGAGAAAAACATTTTGTAGAGCAACGCGGAGAACCCGTTCCGGGAGTCATAGAAAATGATTAATGCAAATGACTTAAAGCTTCTGGCCTGGGACAGCTTAGACTCTATGACAGAACACCATGCTACAGATGATAAGCACATTGATAGGTTAAAACATCACATAGCAATATATTTAAAAACTGGAGATAACGTTGGTTTGACTCCAGAAACAAAAAGATTAGTAGATAGTCTGATAAACTTTGCAAAGTATCAACTAGATACTAGAGTCGAGAGTGTTTCTTCAATTCATACTTCTCCCCTAACGTAGAAGCACTCTCACTCGAATATGCCAGTAAAATTTAAAAGCACACATCGAGAAACCAAGATTGGTTCGCGTGGTAAAAAAACATCACAAGGTAATCATAAAAATATAGGCACATCTACAATGAATAAAAATCGCCGTAGATCATTTAAGCGTTATCGCGGTCAAGGTAAATGAAAACATTAGAATTATTTGCGGGTAGCAGAAGTTTTAGCAAGGTTGCTGAAAAAATGGGTCATGAGACATATACAACAGACCATGAAGCATTTGAAAAGATAGACCAAGTTTGCGACATTTTTGATTTCGACAGCGACAAAGTATTAGATGAATTTGGTAAACCAGATATTATCTGGGCGAGTCCACCATGCACATTCTTTTCTGTAGGTTCTATTGGTAAACATTGGAACAAAGACCACACTCCCAAATCTGGCCAGGCGGTGTATGGAATGGAGATTGTAATATTTATGAATGAACTAATTCGTCAATTTGATCCTAAATATTATTTTATAGAGAACCCACGCGGTAAGTTGAGAAAACTGCCAATCATGGACGAACACAAGTTTAGAAAGACAGTTACATATTGCAGTTATGGAGACGATAGAATGAAACCTACTGACATTTGGTCTAATTATGATTTTGAAACTAGACCAATGTGTTGGAATGGAAACACTGATTGCCACCATCAACCAGCACCACGCGGTTCAAGAACTGGAACACAAGGTAGAGATAATGCTTATCAGAAAAGTATGATACCCCCCGCACTGTTCTACGATATTTTTACTGAAATTGAATACCAAGAGAAACAAACATGAAAGAGCCAAAAGACTTTATAATTTTACTATTGTTAGCAATCATATTTATATTCGTGTGGAATTTAGAGATTTATTTAGTATGAGTAAAAGAGCAGACTGGAGAAACTTTTTACTTGGTATGTGGCTAGATAATTGTGATGAAAGAAAAGCTTATGGGGAAGAAAGATTATCGTATGAAGAATACGTAGAAAAAAACAAAGATTTTTTAGATCAAAAATACAGTGAGATAGCTAATGGAAAATGATGAAGAAAACTATTTATCAGATGAAGACCTAAGATTATCGGTTCATAACATCTATAAACATCGCTGGGTTTGGTATCATACGGCTCTCTTCTGTTCTCTTATGATGACTAATGCCCTTCTAGTTGCATTAATAGTTGTAGTAGCTTTACAAAATTAGTCGTATTAGCGGTATAATAGTCGCATTATGAGTCAATTTGAATGGCAAGAGTGCCAAGCTTTAACGATATTACTCAAGAAAACTGACGATGAATTGAAGCAGTTAACTGAGAAAACTAAAGCTTTGGAGTCCCGTAGACAATTAATAAAAAGAAATCTTACTGAAAAGGTCTCTCAAACCTTCTAGTAATTTATCTTTTTTCTTTCTTTTAATGCGGTTGTAGTAATAACCGAAGTAAGGTTTGTGTCTCCTATTAACATGATACTCTCCATTAGAATATTTTGGAGAAGGCAATTCTTGTTCTATTATCGTATCTATCTCATAAGTATTTTCCCAAATATAAGGTCTATCAGATATATACTCAGGCATAACTTTAGCAACACCATAGCACTCAGGGTCATAGGAATAAAAATGAGAACCCGTTGTCCGTACATCGTTGTACGGAACTATTGTTTTGTGAAGTGCATAACCTTTTTCTCCAAAATAAGGACGACACTCAGGTTTGCAAAACTTTTTCTTTCTATTACTTTTAAATTCATTATTACAACCATGACAAATATAAATATCAAAATCAGTAACTTTGATATTTAAATTTTTCTGAAAGATCATTTGGCGCTTACGTGTGTGCGCTTTAGTACGTCCATGTGGTTTTTTTAAACTTGGCTTGTACTCCAAAAACAGAATGGGACTACGATATTCTAATTTAGGGAATACAAGCACAAAGTTCATGGTAGCTTCTCGTAAGCTTTTTCGACCTTAGACTTATGATAAGTCTTGGTCTTGTTGGTCTCTTCATCTAAGAAAAGAACGTACTCTCGATTACTGTCCTTGTAACCGAGAAACGTTCCGTAGATACAGTGTCCTTTTAAACGTAAACGCATTTTAAGAACCTATATTTACCCAATAACCCGAAGCATAGACTAAAACTTTAGTTCTAGTAATACGCTCCAAGACTTCTAATTCGCTTCCGCAGTAGAAACCCACTGCGTCAGCAAACTTGTTTAGGTCTTTAGGATTGATAACTGCAAACAATTCATCTTTCCAATGCAATTGTTCTCTGTCAGCTTTTTTCTTTCCTAAATTGTGATGCAAGTCATGATACTGTCTTGCTTTTTTCATAAACTGTTTAAAGTTTATTTCCTTGTCCTCATAGCTGTATTCAACAGCTTTTTTGAACTTAGGATTTTTAACTAATGTTAATGACATATTTATCTCCGTTTAACCTTTAGTTACTATCGGTAATTTATCAAGGTCTTTAGTGTCAATCCAAGAAGCGGGTACGCTATGCGTAACTGATGTTCTCCATTGACTATCTCGACCTTGATTAACTATTTTCTCAACTCTTATAAGAACCTTAGTACGATTAACACGCTCAATGACACAAGGTAAAACTTTACCCGC